>Ga0102814_10001842_pt1 | contig 14653 bp, 16 predicted proteins | sample ColrivemetaGS741_FD_79112 | JGI IMG/M metagenome (GOLD analysis project Ga0102814, IMG submission 79112) | Estuarine microbial communities from the Columbia River estuary - Flood tide ETM metaG S.741 | ecosystem: Environmental > Aquatic > Marine > Intertidal zone > Estuary | place: USA... | reverse complement strand
GTTCATTGAGAAAACTTCGTGAAACGAAATGTCAGTGATTGAGCTAAGGTGATGAGTTTTTTGGTTCTCTCTGCTTGCAGTCGGCTCGATACGGGCTTAATTCATTGCTTGATGAAACCAACAATCAAAACCTATGGGTTGACACTAATGATGGCTTTAGCTGGATGTCTGACATCTTGTGCTGAAGAGAAGAAGGCAGAAGGAAGTAAGGACGTGACGTCCGGAGATGCTGCCAAGACCGAGGCGGCCGGTGAAGTGAAAGATATACGCATCGAGCTCAATACGAGTAAGGGAACGATTGAGGCAACGATCTACGCATCGAAGGTGCCAATGACGGCCGCTAACTATCTTAATTTGGCAAAAAGAGGTTACTATGATGATTTGAAGTTTCACCGTGTGATTCCCAATTTCATGATCCAAGGAGGAGATCCTCAGGGCACGGGTAGGGGAGGTCCTGGATATCGCTTCGCTGATGAGTTTGACCCGTCACTCAAGCACGATGGTCCTGGGGTGTTTTCCATGGCAAATTCGGGGCCTGGAACGAACGGTTCCCAGTTTTTTGTCACGCACAAGGACACTTCATGGCTGGATGGCCGACATAGTGTCTTTGGCAAGGTCACGAAGGGGCTGGACGTGGTCAACGCCATCATGGTGGGCGATACAATCAAGTCCATCAAGGTGCTAGACTCCACGGATGCGTTGTTTGCTGCTCAGCAAGCTAACCTGAGCAAGTGGAACGCGGTGCTAGATAACTAATGCCGAATTTTACTTGGCTCAACTCAGACCTTGCTGAAAGTCATTAAGCACGATACTGTAAGGTGTTAAATAACATTAACACCTAATAGTATTATGTTTGAAATATACCAAAGTGAAAAGACGCGAAAGTATCGCTTTCGCCTCAAAGCCAGAAATGGCGAAATTATCCTTAGTGGGCAAGCCTACAAGGACAAGGCAAGTTGTGAAAATGGCATAGCCTCAGTTGGAAAAAATGGTGTCGACGAGTCGAAGTTTCATGTCAAGAATTCCAATGACGGCAAAAAATACTTCGTTCTCAAATCTGGTAATGGGCAGGTGATTGGTCAGAGTCAGATGTATAAAACGGACTCGGGTCTTGCTAATGGAATTGCATCCGTTGGCAAAAACTGCGCCGGTAAATGTAAGGACCTGACAGACTAGCCTGCTTCGTTTGGCCTACTGCCAAAAAACCACCTCTCGCATGTGCAAGAGGTGGTCTTTTTATGAGTGTGATTTGGTGCAATTATCGCCTCAGATTCTGAGGCTCATTAGGAGCTGTGAGGAACTAGTTCGATCGTCACACGGCGGTTTGCTTGGCGACCGGTTGCGGTGTTGTTGGATGCTGCTGGTTGATCGGGGCCGCGTCCGTAAATGAGTATGCGCTGATCCATCACGCCACCATTTTTGAGATGTCCTGCTACCGAGCGTGCGCGCTTTTCGGAGAGTTTGTAGTTGTAGCTGCGATCGCCAACGTTGTCGGTGTGCCCTGTGATGTTGACCAATGTGCGGTTATACTTAGCGAGGATAATACCCACGCCATCGAGAGTGTTGAGGGCGCGATCATTCAGGTCAGAGCTATCGGTTGCAAAGGTGATGTCGCCAGGCATATTGAGAGTCAGATTGTTGCCGTTGCGGGTAACGCTGACACCACTGCCTTCTAGGTTTTGGCGGAGTTCGGCTTCCTGCTTATCGGTGTAGTTGCCGATAAGGCCACCGGCGAGGGCGCCGATGCCTGCTCCAACCATAGCTTTCTGTCTTCTGTCGGTACTGCCAGAACCGGTCAAGGATCCTAAACCTGCTCCAATGAGGCCTCCAATCATAGCACCTGATGTTGAGCGGCTGGTTTGTTGTTCACCCGTGTAAGGGTTCGTTGTTTGGCATGAGCTGAAGGTAAGGACGCAGACAAGAGGGAGAGCGATTAACTTTAAATGAATCATGAATATACTTTAAAACAGCTATTGGCGAATACCACCAAAAAATAGGGTTAAGCAAGGTAACGAAAGAGTGTATTGTTTGCGATGTCGATTGGTTTTCTCGCTTGCTGTTATGCTCCTCTGTTGGTTTGCTGTGGCAGTTGATCGCCTCATAGAGTGGCAGTAGACAATATATCCATGGCCATTGCACAAAATACCATCGCCCTTGTTTTTGATTATGATCAAACCTTGAGCCCGAGCTACATGCAGGATGATGTTATTTTTCCTGAGTTTGGAATTAATCCTGAATCATTTTGGAGAAAATGTAACCGGCTCGTTCAAGAGCAAGGTTGGGATGGTGAGCTTGCTTATATGCATTGTTTGCTGGGTTATTTGGAGATGGACCAGGTTAGCAACGATCGTCTCGTTGAGCTTGGATCAAATTTGAGCTACTTTCCGGGAGTTCCTGACATCTTTGACCAGTTACGTAAACGCTGCCTAAGCCCTGAGCATGAGTCTCAAGACATTACCATTGAGTATTACATTGTCTCATCAGGTTTGAAGGCACTACTTGATGGTTGCAGTATTAAAGATAATTTTCGTGCGATCTACGGTTGTGAATTCGGCGAGGATGAGCAAGGGCATATAAGGCACGCAAAAAGAACTATTTCCCATACCACTAAGACTCAATTTTTGTTTAGAATTAATAAGGGTTTGTTAGACTACAAGGATGACGTCAACGATCATATGAACCCGAATCTACGTCCAGTGCCATTCGAGAATATGATCTATGTCGGTGATGGCCCCACCGATGTGCCATGCTTCACCGTGATGCGCAAAAATGGTGGTAATGCTATAGCGGTATACAACCCCGAAGATCCGTCACGCAACAGCTTCAGAAAATGCTATCAACTTTGCGCGAGGGCTGACCGAGTTAAGCACATTGCCCCCGCAGACTACTGTGAAGGTAGTCATTTGCGTTTATTGCTTGAGCACATGGTGAGCGAGGTTGCTGATTCTATTCTGCGCCGCCAGCTTGATGAAATTCAGAACGGTACGGTGGCAGCGCCTGGTTTTTAATACTGCTTTTTTCGAAACGGTGGGATCCTTCTTGATAGCACTAATCCTAAACATACTACACATTGATGCAGCACATTCACTTTATCGGTATTTGCGGAACGGCCATGGGCTCAGTTGCAGCGGCCATGCACGCGAAGGGTTTTACGGTCACCGGATCGGACGAAAATGTCTATCCGCCTATGTCGACTTTTCTGGAGCAGCAAGGTATTCAGATATTCCCTGGTTTTAAGGCGGAAAATATTCCAGAGACTGCGGAGGTGATTGTCGTGGGTAATGCAATCAGCCGTGGTAATGAAGAGGCCGAGGCCGCATTAGATCGTAAGCTTCTTTATGTATCGTTGCCCGAAATTCTAAAAGATCACTTCCTGCGTGGTCGCAGGAACTTAGTGGTCAGTGGTACTCATGGAAAAACTACCACAAGCTCAATGCTGGCATGGATTTTAAAATCCTCAGGGGTAGATCCAAGCTATATGATTGGAGGTATTCCGCGCAACCTTGGGCAAGGAGCGACCTTCACAGAATCTGAGTTCGTGGTCCTTGAGGGTGACGAATACGACACCGCGTTTTTTGATAAGCGGTCGAAGTTCTTACATTATTTGCCCGAAGTGGTCGTGATCAATAATATCGAATTTGACCATGCAGATATCTATGACTCGCTCGATGAAATTAAGCTGACTTTCAAAAGGCTGCTCAACATTGTACCAAGAAATGGCATGGCCTATGTTAATGGAGACTGTGCCAACACGATGGATGTAGCGAGTGGTGGTCCTGCGCCAGTAACTACGGTTGGTCTCGGTGAACATTGTGACTTACAGGTTACCGATATTGACTACGGTCAAGAGAACACGAGCTTCGATCTTGATGGTGTGCGTTACGTGTTACCAATGGCAGGCGAGTTCAATGTCCGCAATGCGGCAATGGCGATTTGTGCAGCAAGGTTTTCTGGCTTTAGCGCAGATGAGATTAGAGATGGGCTGGCGAGTTTTGAGGGTATAGCGCGTCGTCAAGAAGTGCGTGGTATAGCTGGCGGTGTGCGGGTGATTGATGATTTTGCTCACCATCCTACGGCGATTGGTCTGGCGGCAGATAGTTTGCGCCAGCAGTATCCAGATTCTAGATTGTGGGTTATTTTTGAACCACGCTCTAACACGACCCGTCGTAATGTATTTCAGGACGATTTGGCGAAGGCTCTGAGTAAAGCAGATCTCGTGGTTGTTCCTGCAGTGCCGAATCCAGAAAAAGTGGCTGAACAAGACCGGCTCGACCCTCACAAGCTGGTCAGTGATATCGAGGCTTCTGGCACCTCTTGTTGGTATTGTGAAACAGTCGACGAGATCGTTTCACTTGTGGCAAAGGAAAGCCAAGAGGGGGACACCGTGGCTGTGCTCAGTAACGGCGGCTTTGGCGGTATACACCAGAAGTTATTAGATAAGCTGAGCTAGGGCAGGTATGCCTATAAAAGGCGTGCATTTCTCGAAGTGGTGGTTACTCTGCGGCCTCAACAACGCACCAAGCAAATGGCAGATAAAAAAGTAGCAATCGTGATGGGGAGCAACTCAGATTGGCCGACAATGAAGTTGGCAGCTGAGGCATTGGATAAGTTTGGAATTGGCTATGAAGCTAGCGTTGTCAGTGCGCACCGCACTCCTATGGGTATGGTTGATTTTGCTCAGAATGCTGAAGCAAATGGTTTTGAAATTATCATCGCGGGCGCTGGCGGTGCAGCTCACCTTCCAGGAATGATCGCAGCAATTACGACTTTGCCAGTGCTCGGCTGCCCCGTTAAATCGAGTGCGCTTAATGGCCAAGATTCACTTCTTTCTATCGTTCAGATGCCCAAGGGTATTCCTGTGGCAACCTTTGCTATTGGTCCAGCTGGCGCGGCCAATGCTGGCTTATTTGCGGTGAGTATCCTCGCTGGTAAAGATCCAGACCTCGCGGTTAAGCTGAAAGCCTATCGCCAAGAGATGGTAGAAATGGTGGCCGAAATGAAGCTCGAAGATTAAAGGTTCATGTCTGATCAGGTATTTCTTCCCGGCTCTACGATTGGAATCCTAGGCTCTGGTCAGCTGGCGCGCATGATGTCGCAGGCGGCAATGCCACTTGGATACAAGGTGGTGGCGTGGTCTGGTGGAGCCGATAGCTCATCAGTAGATCGCGAAGTCGATTTGGTCATCGATAGCCCATATGACGATGAGGTGGCGAAAGCTAAGTTCCTCGAGATGGTTGATGTAGTCACGGTGGAGACTGAAAAATTACCACCCGCATTACTCCAAGATATTTCCTCAAAAGTAGAGCTGCGACCGAATGCAAAGGCGGTAGAGATTACTGGTAATCGTGAGCTTGAAAGAGGATTTCTTGAGTCGATCGGAGCCACGCAAACTGAATTTCGCGTGGTGGATACTCCTGAGCAATTAGAAACTGCATTTCATCAGCTCGACGGCAATTGTGTCGCTAAGACGGCAACTGATGGCTACGACGGTAAAGGGCAGTGGCGCCTGAAAACAGTCGAAGATCTTGAAGGATGCAAGTCCGATTGGAATGGTGCCTGTCGTCTCGTGGTTGAGGGTTTTATCCCCTTTGTCATGGAATGCTCTGTCGTCGTTGCTCGTAATGTGGACGGCGAGGTGAAGGCATTTCCGTTGGTGGAAAACATCCACCGGCATCATGTGCTAGACGTCTCTATCTTGCCTGGGAGGGTAGATGAGTCGGTAGCCGAGTGCGCTAAGCTTCTCTCTGAGAATGTGGTGCAAGGACTCGACTATGTCGGCATCTTGGCCGTGGAGCTATTCGTGCTTGAAAGTGGTGAAGTGCTGGTCAACGAAATCGCACCACGACCACATAATTCAGGGCATGCTACCAATGATGGTTGTGTGACTTCACAGTTCGAGCAGCATGTGCGTGCCATCTGCGGTCTACCTCTAGGGGATCCTCGACCACACGGTACGACAGTCATGCTAAACCTTCTCAGTGACATTTGGAAAAGCGATCAGGATGCTTTTTCGAATCCAGAGATCGCTCTTCTTAGTAATGCCAAATGGCACTTCTATGAAAAGCAGTGGAAAGCGGGTCGCCGCAAGCTTGGGCATGTTAATTTTGTGGCACCTACACTTGATGAAGCTCTTGCCGAAAGCGAAAAATTGAGAGCAATTCTCTTCGCTGACTAGTTGTAGGTTTTGTAGGCCCAGATGCCGTCCACAATCGCCTGTGCGCATTTTTTGTGGTAATCAGAAGTGATGCATTTTTTGCGCTCATCTGGATTACTGATGTATCCGCATTCGACCAGGATCGCTGGGCAGCGTGTTGCCTTGAGCACTCCTAGGTCCTTGCGCTGCCGCGTGTTGCCGTTGCGAGGCTGGAGTTGGCTTAGCATCCTCAGGTGCACGTGTGCCGCGAGTTTTTTGCCCAGCTCACTGTGGTAGTAGGTTTCAACGCCATTGAGGCGGGTGCCTGTGTGAGCGTTGAAGTGAATACTGATGAAGATGGCGTTGCTGTATCGGTTAGCGATATCAGCGCGACCTCTGAGTGAGATGAATTGATCGCTGCGACGAGTCATCGTCACGGGCATGCCTTTTTCTTTAAGCATTTTTTCCACCAAAAAAGCGACTTTGAGGGCGAGGTCTTTCTCGTAGGTGGTGCCTCTATGCGCTCCCTTGTCCTTGCCTCCGTGACCTGCGTCGATGATAACGCGCGATACCTTTCTGGCTTCGGCGTGACCTATGCATGTAACCATTACGGTCAAGATAACCGCTATGCTTTTACCGCAACTGCGAGTAAGGCAAGATTCTAAGTAGGCAAATAAAACGGCAAACATAAGTTGATGACTTCGGAAAATAAAGAGGTGCCTTTGGAAGTCAATTTCTTAGCTTAGATTTTCGATTTCAGCTAGGCTGATTGTCGCTATCGGGTTCCGGTTTGGGATCTAAATCTAGGTCAATATCTGGATCACCATCTACGGCGTCTTCAAAGCTGTGTCGTAATTTTTTGGAAAGTAGGGGGCGAATCAGACCATAGACAAGGTAGAGGGTGAAAATTAAGGTGGGCGTGTACCAACGCGTTTGTTCGTTGATGAGTAATACGATCAAAAGTGCACCAGCAAGGATGCCCCATGGGGTGCCTCGAGTTTGGAAATCTACTTTTTTGAAGCTGGGATAGCGTAGGTTGCTAATCATCAAACCAGATAGTGCCAGCATGCCACCTGCGAGCACCCAGTTCCAGTGACCAAGCTGGCGTTCAGTTTCTGAAAAGTAGATCAGTAAGAAAGTAACGGAGGCGATGAATCCAGCCGCCATTGGAATGGGGATACCACGAAAGTCCATCGATTGGCCTTTCTTTTTGGGCATGTTGGCCAGGCAGTTAAAGCGCGCTAGGCGCATTGCTCCACAGAGCAGGTAGATGAAGGCAATCGCCCAGCCGATCTTACTGGGTAGATTAAATAACACCGCTTTGGAGACCAGAAGGGCGGGTGCCATGCCAAAAGAGACGACATCTGCAAGTGAGTCAAACTCTTGGCCAAAGGGAGATTCTTGGCCACCCATGCGCGCTAGTCTGCCATCGAGTAAATCAAACAGACAGGATCCAAAGATGAGCAAGATTGCCTTTTCGTAAAATGGGAAGGCAGCTGAAAAATCAGTTTCCTGCATGCCATTGAAAATGGTCAACACGGCAAAAAAGCCGCAGCAGAGATTTCCCGCCGTCATGAGATTGGGCAGGAGGTAGATACGTGGTTCGTCGCTGGTGTCTGACATAGGATGGGTTAGAGGCGGTTGTCTATCGTTTTATATATCGATCTTATAGTTTGTATATCGACTTTGTGGATCTGGTGCAAGGCTATCGAGTCAGTGCTTAAAAGCTAGCGGCGACTGCCACGGAATTTGTTGCGAGGGTCATTGTTTTCAGGGGAGGAATCGTCTCGGTAGCGCAAGATACCATAGCGTTTCAAGTTTTTAACAAACTCCTTGGTGTTGGTTCCTGTTTCTTGGTCGTGAGCCATGACGCCGAACATACCGTCCTTGTCCTGCATGGCTGACATGGTCGCTTCAGCCTTGGCAGCAGCGCTGCTGATGCTCTGCACGGCCTTGGGGATTTCTTTGAGGGCCGGTCTGATGCGCTTGATCTCGGCGCGGGCATCGGTAACAAGATCTTGCACGCTCCGTGAGGTGTCCTTCATGCTTGAGAAGGTATCACGCGCCTCTGTGATAGTCGGCTTGAGCTCGGCAGATACTGTTTTTAAATTGTCACTGGATGTTTCGAAATTGGCGATTGTCTTAGTCAGTTGATCGAGGTTTTCCTGGGACAGAAGCTCGTCGTTGATCTTGGACATGGTGACATCCATGCTTTTGCCAATGCGTTGAAGTGACTCGAGCGCTTGGTCGATCTTCTCAAAAGTCACGGTCGCTTCTTTAATCAGCTGGCTAGTATCACGTGCAATGTCTTCTGCGTTTGATTTGAGTGAATCAAATCCACCAGCACCTCTGCCTGCGATAGTATCGCCAGATTGGTAATAATCTCCTGTTTCTTGATCCGGAGGAACGATCTCGATATATTTGTCACCGAGAAGGCCGGATGAGCTGATTTCAAAAACGGAGTCAAAGGGGATTTGAACATCATTGCGGATGCGCATTTCCATTCGAACGCTACTGGCTCTCTGGGTGACTCTTAGCTCGGGTCTCGTGGCTACTCGGCCAATTTTGGCACCACGGAGACGAACCTCACTATTTTTGATAATGCCAGCGGTATCAGGAAATTCGACATAAAGAGGGTAGTGACCACGAAAGCGATCACCAAAGCGACCAAACTCTACGATAAGCACACCGAGTAGAATGAGGCCGATAAGGACAAAGAGGCCTGCGGTGCGCTCTCGTTTTTTTTCCCGAACGGGCATAGTATGAGTTTCTCTTGAATTGCAGTTTCTGGCAAGTTGCAAAAGAGGGAAGGGTTAAGTGTTAAGCCGATGTAGATATTAACCCTCTGATCCTGTAATAAAGTCACTTAGCGTAGGGTCTGAGCTTGCTTTCATCTCAGCGGGGCTTCCTTGCCAATAGACCTTGCCGTCCTTCATGAAGATGATGCGGTCGGCGATGCGAAATACACTGCGTAGCTCATGGGTGATGACTATATTGGTAATGCCATGATCTCGCTGCAGGCGTTTGATCAACTTGTCGATTTTCTCTGCAGTGATCGGGTCAAGGCCGGCGTGGGGTTCATCGTAGCAAATGCATTCCGGTTGAACGACGATGGCTCGAGCAAGGGCGACACGCTTTTGCATGCCTCCAGATAGATCGGAGGGCATTTTCTCTTCCTGCCCTGGTAGGTTAACAATATCGAGAACTTCGGAGACTCGTTTGTTTAATTCGTCGATGTCTTTGATGCCTTCCTCGCGCAGGGGAAAGGCGATGTTTTGAGCCACGTTGAGTGAGTCAAATAAGGCTCCGTTTTGAAACATCATGCCCATTTTTTTTCTGACTGGAGCAAGATCTCGCTCACCCAGATTAGATATATCAACGCCATCGATGATGATGCTGCCTTGCTTAGGCTGCATCAGGCCGATCATGTGTTTAACAAGAACTGTTTTGCCGCCGCCAGATGTGCCTAATAGACATACTGTCTCATTGGCATAAATGTCTAAGTCGACACCTTGGAGGACAAGATTGGAGCCAAAGTTCTGGTGCAGGTTGCGAACCTGTATCAGGGCTGAGTCTGGAAAGCTAGATGGCACAGAGGAGAGGCTAACACGGGATTGAAATTAACGCAAAGCATCGAAGCCGCAGAAGAGTTTGGATTTTTCTGGTGGGCGGGAGGGTAGAGGCTCGTTGTTATCGAGGAAGTCTCGACAAGTTTGGTGGAAGCTCTCTGGGCTGGTCACGCGACGGATGCGATGCTCGAAGGCATCATCGATACCTTGAACGATGTAGAGCATGTATTTTTTCATTCGGTTGACGTGCTTACTTGGGTCAAAGTCATGAGCGTGCGATGCAATCGCGTGATAGAGCCTGTCAATATAGCCGAGGAGGTCTGCTCTGACGATCGTTTGGGGTTGTTGGTTCGAGAAGGAGGCACGCAGTTGGTCGAAGATCCAAGGGTTGCGAATTGCGCCGCGACCGATCATAAGCCCAGCTGCTTTGGTTTTGTTGATAGCACCTATGCCGGTATCAACATCGACCACGTTACCATTGGCAATGACTGGGCAGTTCATTTGCTCTGCGGCTAGTCGAATGCATTCAGGGTGTATGGGAGTCTGATAACGCTCGGTGACGGTGCGCCCATGAATAGTCAGAGTGTCGATATCATAGCGTTTGAAGATCTCAAGAAGCTCAGGAAACTCATCATGGCTGTCGTAGCCGACTCGAGTTTTGACGGTGAATTTGCCGCTGATAGCATCGCGTAGTGTGGCAATGATGTGTTCCATGTGTTCTCGCCTCCGTAGCAAGCCTCCACCAGCATCCTTACGGCAAACAACAGGGGCAGGACAGCCGAGGTTGAGGTCAATGCCGGCGATGGGGTAGGCTTGGAGCTCGTTGGCAACTCGCACCAGTGCCTCAGTGTCTTGGCCAATGAGCTGAGCATAGACAGGGCGTCCCGTTTTATTTTTTGTGATACTGCTGAGAATTTTCTGCTCCAAGCTATAGTCGGCGTGCACGCGGAAATATTCGGTCACATAATAGTCTGGTCCACCGTATTCCTGGATTACCTGCATGAAGGGTAAATTGGTCACATCCTGCATCGGGGCGAGGGCGAGGATGGGGTCATTTTTCATAGCAAGCAGAAGTTCAGCAGCGTGATGTGCCTAGGTATGTTCGCCTTGAGCGCGTGCTTCGTTGAGGCGCTCAGCGGCGAGGTTTAGGTAGCCTTCATCAATATCAAAGCCGGTGTAGCTGGCAAGGCCCATACGATAGGCGGCAATGGCGGATGAGCCGATGCCATTGAAGGGGTCGAGCATATGGGTTTTTTCTGCATTGCCATGAATGCGGATACATTGCTCGGCGAGGCCAATAGGAAATGTCGCTGGGTGCGGTCGGTCTTTGTCGCGATTCTTGATGGTGTCGTAGGGGATGAACCAGTTGTTACCGCGGCAACGTTTATCCTCACCGTCGGTGTGACCCCAGCGCTCGATGTTAGATTTATCAACATAGGGGACCCCGGCAGCTCGGCGATCGAGCGGGATGACTCCTGATTTGGTCAGATGAAAAACATATTCATGGCAATCGTTGACGTATCGGTGGCTGTTGATGGGTTTGAAATGTCCCGCGCTGATGGTTTCACCCGCGCGTGTCTCAACCGAAATAGATTTGATCCAATGGAATGTATTTTGAAGTACGAAGAGAGGCTCATTTTCTGACTGTGTTAGTGCCAAGAGTAGCTGGTGCGGTAACAGCGGGTTTTTTGGGGCAGCGCCCAGATTAAGAAAAAAAGAGGCGTCATCGTGCATCACACGCTTGAGCTCGGTAGCCCACTCGAGGCACCATTGAATGAATGCGAAGCGATCGGTATGGTCTTGGTAAGTGTCGTATTCGATACCTAAATTGTAGGGGGGTGAGCTGACGACCAGATCCACTGAGCTCGCGGGCATCGCTTTCATGCCCTCGAGGCAATCTTGATGGAGGAAATCGATGCGGGTTGCCATGGCCTAAGATGGTCACATGAAGTGATCAATGGGAAGTCAGGAGTGTGTTCCTGGGCCGTTTGATATTGGCCGTAGAATGTAATGATCGGTAAGCGCTGAAGTTGTGTTTGGTGGCGCGCTACCGATAAATACCAATAAGTAGTGTAAGATAGGTCGATGAGCATGGTGCTGGAACTCTGATGAGCGAGTACGACGGCAATGCATTAGCGACGTGATTGAGTTTGCCATTCATGGATTTGGAGGCGATACCATGAGCAGCACGAAGTATCTGCCACAACGAAGAGTTAGTAACAGGGAGTTTGATTTGAGATAACAATGAATACAGATTCATACAGGCAACGCATGGAGGAATTATCAACGACGGGTGTTCGGGTTGATTCTCCTGAGTCAATGATTGCATTGGGTCGAGAACTATCCTTCGGGCTAGAAGCGGGTAGCGTAATGGCACTACAAGGTGGTCTCGGTGCCGGTAAAACTCATTTTACTAAGGGGTTAGCTCAGGGTTTGACTCAGGGACTGACTGAAGGAGCGGACAATAGCCAGGCTGGTATGGAGGTGACGAGCCCGACATTTAGCCTCGTGAATGAATACCGTGGCGGTCGCTTACCCTTATATCATTTTGATTTTTATCGACTGGATTCGGAGGACGAGGTCCTGCGTATCGGTTGGGACGAGTATCTTGATGAAGACGGTATTGTGGTGGTGGAGTGGCCAGATAAATTTCCAGGGTTAATTCCCTCCGATGTCACTTGGATTAGCTTTGAGCATGATGATGGTGCCCGGTTCCTAAAGTTAATCAGCTCTTAGCGTGCTCCATGGTGCCTTGACCCGCTTCATCATGCAAATTATGCCATGAGATTAGTCATGGCCCTGCGCTGTGTCTGAAGATTCTGACCCTTGAGATCGTCTGCTGCTTCGACCACGCCCGTTTCGACCTGATCTGCGTGATCTCCGTGTTCTGCCATACCTGTCTTTTTTTCTGATATCGCGTCCTCTTATTGCTGGAGAAGCCCATGCGACGCCAAGCATCACCGCGAACACGACGGCCAGTGATTCAATTTGGAAGGGGAATTCGATCAAGGCATGAACAAGAAAGACAAACATCGCTAGCAGGTAGCCTCGCATATGGATAAATCGGCTTTTACTGTGGTCCGTGCGATGGAAAAAGAGCTCTCGTGCTAGCAGTAAAAAACCACCACCAATGCATGCAGCCAACAGTGCGAAGCCGAACCAGCCCCACTCAACTAAGGTTTGCATGTAATCATTGTGGGCGTATACCCATACTCCTGTGATCAGGCTGTTGATCTGCCCTGAATAATATGGAAATAGTGGATAAAAGGAACCAGGCCCCATGCCCAGTGCTCCCCAGCCATCATCGGCTACCATTTTAAGCATGACCTCATTGGCCTGTAATCTGCCCGTTAAGGATGAGTAGTTGAGCTTGTGGGCGCCACTCCACCGCTCTGACATGATTCCAGCGAAGGTCAGGATAAGAAATACGGTGATGCAAATAATGGAGCCAATGAAAATATTACGCTCAATCGGCTTGTTGCCGAAGAATAATTGAGTCGAGGATTCGCGAAACGCCTTACCAATGGCGTGACGGTTTAACAGTGAAAATAGAATCACAGTGATGACTCCAAATGCCATCCCTGCTTTTGAGCCAGCCGTAATCACGGCGCAAATAATAATAATGACCCCGGAGATGGTGACCAGCAGATATGCCATCGGGTAGTGAGCACGGAAGCCGCGCGTGTCGAGATCGCTGCGCAAAGCGTTCAATACGGATGGCAGGCCAAGAGCGAGAGCCACGTTGAGAAAACAAGTCGCAATGCCTGGGCTGCGGTAAGTGGCGAAAAAATGCTTGGTGAGTAAACCTTGCTCAAGCTGGTCAAGCCAGAGGATTGAGGAGGTGCCGGATGCGCGCTGGAGAATGCCAACGAGGGCAATAATAGCGCCTGACCAAAAAATCGATTTTGCCAGGTGCTGGCACCAAGATGGGCGAGCGATAACAAGCTGACGAACCCCCCAAATCAGCGCTAGGCAGGGAATGATGTAGCTGAGCCGGTCATATGATTCGGCTTTATCAGCCGTTCCCGGGAGACTGGGGAATGGTTGGTCAGCAAGAGTGTCAATACGCCACGGCACACTGGCAACATCGTAGAATTCGGGCGAGTTATAGAATACTCCCCATGCGTTGAACCACATCCACAATCCTTGCAATATCGTCAATGCTAAGAGTCCGATCAAAAAGCGAGCGCCATGATTGCTTTGCCTTTGTTTTTGCTGTCCTGGTCCAGATCCTGGTCCTGATCGTTTTGACTGAGTGCCTAATATAAGCAGTAGGGCAGCAATCGAGCTGATGAGGACAAGAGGCCAGCGCCATGATCCATAGTAAGACCCAGCGAGTAGCGGACCAATGAAGATAGCAACAATCAGAAGCAGGCCGCCGATGATCTGAAGCGCGCTTTGTCCGCTGGCTATAGCGCCCATGGATTGATGCTTTTTACTGCGGTTACCCAGATTCTTACTTGATGAATCGCCAGTTTGATGGTCTGCCAGACGGCTCGGTGATTTTCGCCGAGTTTGCCGGTGTTGTTCGCCATCAGAAGTATCGCTTTGCACTCCAGCTATTTTGCCCGCATTGTATATACATAGCAAGCTTGGTTTTGCGGGCGGTAGATCTATCAGATTCAATATGGATAAGCTCATTACGCTTTTGTATGACTATACCTAAGGCCTTGGTGTGGCTACAAAGCTCACTAATTGAACAAATCTTAAGTATTGACGGCCTTTACCTAATTATTTATAATAATTGGTGAAGGTGGTCTGCCAGCACCTTTTTCACCCTACCTAACCCCCTAAAAACGAAAACATACATGATATCATGACCATTATTGGTAAACACATTCTGTTAGGTTTGCGGAGGCTTAGCCTTACGTTAATGACCTTTGCATTACTGCCTTTTGTTACTTTTGAGAGGGCTGGTGCTCAAGATGTGGATATTCATCCAAGCGACCTG
>Ga0102814_10001841_pt1 | contig 14657 bp, 11 predicted proteins | sample ColrivemetaGS741_FD_79112 | JGI IMG/M metagenome (GOLD analysis project Ga0102814, IMG submission 79112) | Estuarine microbial communities from the Columbia River estuary - Flood tide ETM metaG S.741 | ecosystem: Environmental > Aquatic > Marine > Intertidal zone > Estuary | place: USA... | reverse complement strand
TATATGGCAAAGTCCCCCCCTGCCCGTTTTTTTGCAGTTCGCGGTGACGAGTCATGCTCATGCCGCTGACGCGGTAAACCTCCAGCGCACGAATTATCCGCTGCGGATCATTCGGGTGAATTCGACGTGCCGATTCCGGGTCAATGTCTGCAAGCTGCTCGTGCAACAACTGCAAGCCTGCACTGGCGGCCAGCGCCTCAAGCTCCTCACGCACCGCCGGATCAGCAGCCGGCATATCCGCCAGCCCATCTTCCAGGGCTTTGAAATAGAGCATGGTCCCGCCTACCAACAGCGGTATGCGGCCGCGCGCGGTGATTTCAGCCATGGCTTGCAGCGCGTCAGCACGGAAGTCGGCCGCCGAATAGCTTTCCAGCGGATCACGGATATCTATCAGGCGGTGCGGGAACGCCTCCAGCGTTTCTCGGTCCGGCTTGGCCGTACCAATATCCATACCGCGGTAGACCAGCGCCGAGTCGACGCTGATCAACTCGCAAGGAAGATGTCGCGCCAGATCCAGGGCCAGATCGGTCTTGCCGGCCGCTGTCGGGCCCATGAGAAAAATCGCCGGGGGTAATGGCTCAGACATGACCGAAGACTCAACGGCCACGCAGGAACAGACGATCCAGATCGTCCAGGCCCAGCTGGGTCCAGGTCGGACGGCCATGATTGCACTGGCCGCTGCGCTCGGTCTGTTCCATGTCACGCAGCAAGGCATTCATCTCCGGAATGGTCAGACGCCGATTGGCGCGTATAGAGCCATGACAGGCCATGGTGCCGAGCAGTTCGTTGAGGTGTGCCTGAATGCGATCACTGCTGCCATATTCAAGCAAGTCCGCCAGCACATCACGCACCAGCTGAGTCGCCTGCGCCTGTTTGAGCAAGGCCGGAACCTGACGAATAGCCAGGCTTTCCGGACCGAGCCGTTGCAATTCGAAGCCCAGACGCTGAAACCACTGCTCATGTTCTTCCGCGCAATCTGCTTCACGCTCACTCAGCGCCAGCGACTCAGGCACCAGCAAAGGTTGCCCGCGCAGACCTTCACTGGCCATAGCCAGCTTGAGCCGCTCATAGGTAATCCGCTCGTGCGCTGCATGCGTATCTACCAGCACTAGTCCATGGGCATTTTCCGCGAGGATATAAATTCCCTTGAGTTGCGCCAGCGCATAGCCCAACGGCGGCACATCGCCACCACCTTCCGGCAAGGTAGCGCCGGTAGCCTGCGCCAACGGGCTGAGCAGTTCGCGATAGGCACCCTGCAATTCAGCCTGGGCAAAGCCGCTGGAGGGTCTTGATCCCTGATAGCCGGCACCCACCCCTTGCCAGCCAGCAGACGTAGCATTGGTTTCGATCTGCTGGTTGGCCAGGCCCATCTCGCCTTGCAGACCGAATTCTCCTGCCGCACTACCGCTGAGCGGGGCGACAGTCGCCGGAGCGGCCAGCTGGTCATCCGGCCGCACATCACCGAGCGCCCGATGCAAGGTGCCGTAGAGGAAGTCATGCACCATGCGGCTTTCACGGAAGCGCACTTCGTGCTTGGTGGGATGCACATTGACATCCACCACTGCCGGATCGACCTCGAGAAACAGTACAAATACCGGATGCCTGCCGTTGTAGAGCACATCGCGATAGGCCTGGCGCACGGCATGCACAACCAGCTTGTCGCGCACCATGCGGCCATTCACATAAAAGTACTGCAGGTCGGCCTGACTGCGGGAAAACGTCGGCAAACCAACCCAACCCCACAGATGCAAACCATTGCGCTCGACTTCTATCGGCAGCGCCTGCTCCAGAAAAGCCGGCCCGCACACGGCCGCTACCCGACGCGCGCGACTAACGTCATCGGCGGCTTCATGCAGGGCCAGCACACTCTTGCCGTTATGCCGCAAATTGAACGCGACATCGAAGCGTGCCAGCGCCAGACGCTTGATGACTTCCTGCAAGTGATCGAATTCGGTTTTCTCCGCACGCAGAAACTTGCGCCGTGCCGGTGTATTGAAAAACAGATCTCGCACTTCCACCGTAGTGCCCACCGGATGTGCTGCTGGTTGCACTCTGGCAGCCATGTCACGCCCTTCGGTTTCCACCTGCCAGGCTTGCTCAGCATCAGGGGTGCGTGAAGTCATGGTCAGGCGCGAAACCGAACTGATCGACGCCAATGCCTCACCACGAAAACCCAGGCTCATGACCCGCTCCAGGTCTTCCAGATCGAGAATCTTGCTGGTGGCGTGGCGCTCCAGCGCCAGTGGCAAGTCTTCTGCCGGGATACCGCCGCCATCATCGCGCACCCGCAGCAGCTTGCTACCGCCCTGCTCGACATCCACATCAATGCGCCGCGCACCTGCATCCAGGCTGTTTTCCAGCAATTCCTTGATCACCGACGCAGGACGCTCAACCACCTCGCCAGCGGCGATCTGGTTAGCCAGCCGCGGACTCAACAGGTGAATGCGGCGCGCCTCGACAGGTTTCCCGGGTTGTTCGCTCAAGGCGTTGCCGCCAAAGTGGTGGCGGGAATATTCAGCACCTGACCAACTTTTACCGTATCACTGCCCAGACGATTGGCACCGCGCAGCGACGCCAGACTGACGCGATAACGCACTGCAATCATCGACAGGCTCTCGCCGGAGGTGACCACATGCTCGCGCGGCCCCTGCGGAGTTTTGCCTGCATCGCGCTGCGCAGCCAGATAAGTACCGGGCGGTGGGTTCTGCTGGAAAAACTGCCGTACCCCACTGGTGATCGAGCGCGCCAGTGCCTGCTGATGGCTTTTCGTCGCCAGTTTTCCTGACTCATTAGGGTTCGAGATAAAGCCGGTTTCCACCAGAATCGACGGGATATCCGGCGACTTGAGCACCATGAATCCGGCCTGCTCGACACGCTTCTTGTGCAGCGACGTCACGCGCCCCATATTCGACAGGACTTTCTGACCAACATTCAGGCTGGATGACAACGATGCCGTCATCGACATATCAAGCAGTACGCCAGCGAGCATACGATCCTTGTCATCCAGGCTGACATTATTCCCGGCACCACCAATCAGGTCAGACTGGTTTTCACTGTCCGCCAACATACGAGCGGTTTCCGAAGTCGCTCCGCGATCAGACAAGGCGTACACCGACGCACCGAACGCCGAGGAGCGCTGAGCTGCATCAGCATGGATAGAGACAAACAGATCGGCGCCTTTCTTGCGGGCAATTTCGGGACGCCGGCGCAGCGGAATAAAATAATCGCCAGTGCGCACCAGTTCGGCACGGAAGCCCTTCTCGGCATTTAGCTGCCGTTGCAGCTCTTTGGCAATAGCCAGCACCACGTGCTTTTCCCGCGCGCCCTTGGGTCCGAGAGCACCAGGATCCTCGCCGCCATGACCGGCATCGATGGCGATCACAACATTGCGGCGGCCGGTATCCGGCAGTGCCGCCAGCACAGGCTTGGGCGGGGTAACCTGAATCACCGACTGATGCACGGGGATAGGTTCCTGAATAGCCACCGGTGCAGACGCGTCATCGCCATCGAACAGATCAATAACCAGGCGATTGCCGTACTGCTGATTGGGCACGAGGGTGAAACTCTTTGGTGTCACTGCTGCGGACAGATCCAGCACCAGACGCACCTCCTGGGGGGACCTCTGGGCGGAGCGTACGCCGGTAATTGGTGTATTGGCCAGGCTCAGCTTATCGAACCCGGTGGCCAGCGAAGCACCCTGAATATCAACTACGATCCGGGATGGCGAGGTGAGGATAAACAGGTTGTGCTGAACCGGGCCGCTGAGATCGAATACCAGCCGGGTGTTGTCCGGAGCCCGCCATAAACGGACGCCGCGCACTTCCGCAGCGGCCAGGGCTTCGAGACTGATAGCCAGCAGCAACCATGAAGCGGCCAACAGCGCGCTCAAGCGCATACCCAACACCCCACTCTCTTATTTATTTGACGAATTATTCAGCATTTTGCACCAGCTTGTTCCACGATCGCTGCAAGGCTTTAGACACAGACTACGGCCACCAGCATAGGCGGCAATGGTAATGTCCAGGTCCGGCTTTGGCAAAACCCCGGAACCGCGCTCGGGCCATTCGATCAGGCACAACGCATCATCGTCGAAGTAGTCGCGAATACCCAGAACTTCCAGCTCCTCGGGATCTGCCAGACGATACAGGTCAAAATGAAATATGCGCAGCTGGCCGATTTCATAGGGCTCCACCAGGGTAAAGGTCGGACTTTTGACCGCCCCGACGTGGCCAAGCCCACGCAGCAAGCCCCTGGAGAGAGTGGTTTTACCCGCGCCCAGATCGCCGTGCAGGAAAACCAGACCATGGCCGGCCGTTACTTCGCCCAGGCGTGCACCCAGCGCCAGCATGGCCTCCTCGCCTTCTGCTTGCAGAGTCAGATCAGACACGGCGAAAAAGCCTCGAGTTGTTCGCGAATTGCCGGCAGCAGGTCGCTTGCCGCCATGCCCCGGCCCTGCACAGCCAGCTGCTCACCAGCCCGCGCATGCAGCCAGACTGCCAGACAGGCCGCTGCATACGCAGGCAAGCCTTGCCCAAGCAGGGCACCAATCAAACCGCCCAGGACATCACCAAAGCCTGCACCAGCCATGGCCGGATGCCCATTACAGCAGACTGCCAGATTTCCGGCCGGATCGGCAATCAGACTGCCTGCGCCCTTGAGTACAACCACCGACTGGTAGCGCTGCGCCAGCTCCCGCGCTGCCGCTGGTCGATCTGCCTGCACGTGCGCCGTACTACAGCCCAGCAAGCGTGCTGCTTCTCCCGGGTGCGGGGTCAGCACCGAACCGACCGGTAACGTTGCATATCCGCCAGCCAGCAGGTTCAGAGCATCCGCATCCCACACCTGTGCTTGCTGGCCATTCATAGCGGCGCTGAGCAAACTGCGGCCCCAGGCCGCCTGACCCAGACCCGGGCCGACCACCAGAACATCTGCAGCCTCTACCATTGGGTACAACTGATTGGCCGAAGCGATTGCTGCACACATCAGCTCGGGGCGGCGCGCCAGAGCAGCCAGTACATGCTCTCCCCGGGTAGCCAGGGACACCAGCCCGGCACCTGCACGCAGAGCGCTTTCAGCCGCCAGCAATGCCGCGCCAGCAAAGCCGCGATCACCACCAATTACCAGCACATGCCCCAACTCACCTTTATGCGTGGTCCGTTTGCGCGGTGGCAGCTTTGTCAGGCCAGCCGCTGTCAGTCGCTCGGCAGCGACAGCAACCTCTGCACGCACCAGCGGGTCGCCCTGCAATTCGGCAAATTGCAGCGTGCCTACCCGATCCGGGCCGGCACCAGTGAACAGCCCAAGCTTCAACCCGACAAAAGTCACGGTCAGGCTGGCCTGCACCGCCACCCCCAGCTCACTACCGGTATCCGCGCACAATCCGGACGGTATATCCACCGCCAGTACCGGCAGATGGCTGGCATTGATCATACAAATCGCCTGGGCATAAGGCTCACGCACAGAACCCTGCAATCCTGTGCCCAGCAGCGCATCGACCAGCACGCCCTGCAAGGGCGCACACTCACTCCACGGCCGAATCTCAACACCGCCAGTATCCGCCTCGGCCCAGGCGCGCCGCGCATCACCCTGCAACTCTGCAGGATCACCCACGGCCAATACCTGCACCTGCCAGCCGGCGTGCATTGCCAGCGCAGCGATCAGATAACCATCGCCGGCATTATTGCCACGCCCGGCAAGAACCGTGATGCAACCGCTCTGCGGCCACTTCTGACGCAATGCCCGCCAGCCGGCATACGCGGCACGCTGCATCAACTCATAGCCCGGCGTGCCGGCAGCAATCAGTCTGGCATCCAGCTCGCGGACCTGCGCGGCGGTATAAATCTGCAGTGGTAACAGCTCTGGTGAATCTGGCATGCGTCGAAAGCTCCGATGTCTGGCAGAATTATACCTGCACCCGCCCAGGTTTCAGCCGCGCATGTCAACTTCGACCACATCTCCCGACACCCCTGCACTGGCCGAACTGGCCGAGTCCATCCGTGACTGGGGCCGTGAACTGGGTTTTCAGCAAGCAGGCATCACCAGCGTCGACCTCGGCGAGCATGCCGAACACCTGGAAAGCTGGCTGGCGGCCGGCTATCAGGGTGAAATGGCTTACATGGCTGCGCACGGCAGCAAGCGCAGTCATCCCGAGCAACTGGTGCCCGGCACCCTGCGGGTAATCTCCCTGCGTATGGACTACCTGCCGGGCGACACTCAGATGACCCGGGCGCTGAAAGCTCCCGAAACCGCCTATCTCTCACGCTATGCACTGGGCCGTGACTATCACAAGCTGATCCGCAAGCGCCTGCAGCAACTGGCCGAGCGCATCCAGCAGGAAATCGGCCCAATGGGTTATCGCGCCTTCGTCGACAGCGCGCCGGTACTGGAAAAGGCTGCGGGCCAGCAAGCCGGACTTGGCTGGATCGGCAAAAACACCCTGCTGCTCAACCGCAAGGCGGGCAGCTGGTTCTTTCTTGGCGAGTTGTTTGTCGACATCCCGCTGCCCGTCGATACAGCGCACAGTGACGAACACTGCGGTAGCTGCACCGCCTGCCTTGATATATGTCCTACCGCCGCGTTTGTCGGCCCCTATATTCTGGATGCGCGACGCTGTATTTCGTATCTGACCATCGAACTCAAAGGCAGTATCCCGCTGGAGCTACGCCCACTGATCGGTAACCGGGTGTTCGGTTGTGACGACTGCCAGCTGGTCTGCCCGTGGAACCGCTTCGCCAAACCGACCAGCCAGACCGACTTTCTGCCGCGCCACGGGCTCGACAACACGGATCTGGCCTCACTGTTCCGCTGGACCGAAGAAGAATTCCTCACCCGTACCGAAGGCTCGCCAATTCGCCGCACCGGTTATATCGGCTGGTCGCGTAACCTGGCAGTGGGACTGGGTAATGCCCCGGGCACCATCGCCGTGATCGAGGCGCTGCAACTGCGGCGCAACGATCCATCAGAGCTGGTCCGCGAGCATGTGGCCTGGGCGCTACAGCGACATGGCCTCAGCGACGCTTAAACCTTGAGAAAATGCTGGCGATAGTGCTGCAGCTCGGCAATCGATTCGCGGATGTCATCCAGCGCCTGATGGGTTCCGCGCTTGACGAAGCTCTCCTTGACCTGCGGCGCCCAGCGCTCGGCCAAGATTTTCAGGGTCGACACGTCCAGCGAGCGGTAATGAAAGAAGGCTTCCAGTTGCGGCATATAGCGACACAGGAAGCGCCGGTCCTGCCCGATACTGTTGCCACAGATTGGCGACTTGCCCTTGGGTACCCACTGCTCGAGAAACGCCAGGGTCTGCGCCTCGGCAGCTGCGGTGTCGATGCGACTGTCGCGCACGCGCTGGGTCAGGCCGCTGCCGCCGTGTGTTCGGGTATTCCACTCATCCATCGCAGCCAGCGCCGCATCGCTCTGGTGAATGGCAATCACCGGCCCTTCGGCCAGCACATTCAAGTCGCTATCGGTGACGATGGTGGCCATCTCGATAATGACGTCGGTTTCGGGCTCCAGCCCGGTCATTTCCAGGTCAATCCAGATCAGGTTCAACGGATTCTGCATGAGTAATGCTCCTTGGTTCACTGGCTAAGTGTAATCAATTCGACGCACTCCCTGCCTGACTGCCGCTGTCCGACACTTCACGCATGCTAGACTCGCGCCGTTTCCAGCCCCGGACTTTCAAATGAGCAAGCGCCAACTCACCCGCCGCCAGAGCTGGCGCATCGAGAAAGTCCAGGGCGAGCGTGCGGCCAGAGCTGCCAAACGCGAAACCAAAGCACTGGACGAGCTGGAAGGTGGTGATCTGGGCCCGGAACAGACCGGTCTGGTGATCGCCCACTTTGGTGTACAGGTCGAGGTCGAGGCGCTCGAAGGCGAAAACAACGGGCAGATCATGCGCTGCCATCTGCGCGCCAACCTGCCACAACTGGTCACCGGTGACCGTGTGGTCTGGCGTGCCGGCAATCAGGGCAGCGGCGTGATCGTTGCGCAACTACCGCGCAGCTCAGAGCTGTGCCGCCCTGACGCACGCAATCTGCTCAAACCAGTCGCAGCCAACGTCGACCTGATCGTCATCGTCTTTGCGCCGTTGCCGCACCCGCATGCCAACCTGATTGACCGCTATCTGGTAGCTGCGGAGCACTCCGGTATCCGCCCCTTACTGCTGCTGAACAAGGCCGACCTGGTGGACGAAGAGAACGCCGCCATGTTGAGTCGCCTGCTCTCCACTTATCGCCAGCTGGATTACCTACTGCTGGAGGTTTCCGCCCATCAGGGTGAGGGCATGGAGAACCTGCGCAAGCAACTGGATGGTCATATCAGCGTATTTGTCGGCCAGTCCGGAGTCGGCAAGTCATCGTTGGTCAACAGTCTGCTGCCAGGCATCGACACCCGCGTCGGCCCGCTTTCGGAGCAGACCGGCAAAGGCACACACACCACCACCACCGCGCGGCTGTTTCACTTCCCCGGTGGTGGCGAGTTGATCGACTCCCCGGGCATCCGCGAATTCGGGCTCGGCCACGTCAGCCGCGATGATGTCGAAGCCGGCTTCATAGAGTTTCGCGATCTGCTCGGCACTTGCCGCTTCCGCGACTGCAAGCATGACCGTGAACCTGGCTGCGCGCTGCTCAATGCCCTGGAAACAGGCCAGATTCAGCCACAGCGCATGGCCAGCTACCGGCACATTCTTGCCAGTCTGCCGCAGCCAGACTACTGACCCAATACCGCATGAGCGCGCGGCTTTCCGCTACAATTGCCCTTCAATCAATCGAGGAGCACCGGTATGTCCGAATTTTCCAGCCTGCCACGGATCATTGAGGCGGCCGACCTGGCGCTCCGTCTGGAAGACCCCGAGCTGATTCTGGTCGACTTGGGCAACCTCGCCCGCTATACCGAAAAACATATCCCTGGCGCCCGCCACCTGGACGTGATGCGCACCCATAGCAGCAACCCGCCAAGCCCAGGCCTGCTACCCGAAAAAGCCGCGCTGGAGCAATTGTTCGGCGAGCTCGGCCACCGCCCTGAGGCGGTCTATGTAGCCTACGACGACGACGGCGGCACCGCGGCAGGCCGTTTTTTCTGGCTGCTGGACGTCATCGGTCATCCAAACTGGCACTATCTCAATGGCAGCCTGGCAGCCTGGATGGAAACTGATCGACCACTGAGCCAGGCCGTACCCGAAACAGCAAGGAGTGCGCCCAGCCTGACACTCCTGGAGAGCCCGACCGCGACTCGCGAATACCTGCAGGAGCGCCTTGGCGCAGCCGACATGGTGGTGTGGGATGCCCGCAGTCCGGCGGAGTATTGCGGCGAAAACCTGCGCGCAGCACGTGGCGGCCACATACCCGGCGCCATCAATTTTGAATGGAACGGCGGGCTCGACCCCCAGCGCAACATGCGCATAAGAGAAAACATTGCCGACTTGCTGGCCAGCCAGGGTATTACTCCAGACAAGGAAGTAATCACCCACTGCCATACCCATCGCCGCTCCGGATTCACCTACATGCTGGCCCGCGCCCTGGGCTACCCGCGCATCAAGGGCTATGCAGGTTCCTGGGCAGAGTGGGGCAATAACCCGGATTCACCCATCAAGTCTTGAAGCGCCGAAAACAGTACAGCAGGCAAAACATGCAGGGCATTAACTGCCAAGCACGGTAAACTGCTGCATCTGGCATAACGTCTGATGCTGGCAAAGGCCCGCATCAGACTCTCGCGATATCGCAAGCAAGGAACACACATGAAAGACCGCCTGTTCATTCTTAGTCAGTACCTGTTGCCGCATCACCTGCTCTCGCGGCTGGCAGGCTGCATTGCCGAATGCCGTCAACCCTGGCTCAAGAACACCTTCACCGAATGGTTTGCCCGCCGCTATCAGGTAGATATGAGCGAAGCGCTGGTCGAGGACCTCACCGCCTACGAGCACTTCAATGCCTTCTTCACCCGCGCTCTCAAAGATGGCGCAAGACCTCTGGCCGAAGCCAAGAATGCCGTGCTGTGTCCGGCAGACGGCGCAATCAGCCAACTCGGCCCGATCGAACAGGGCCGGCTGTTTCAGGCCAAAGGTCACGACTTCAGCCTGACCGCGCTGCTCGGCGGTGACGCAGAACGCGCCGCGCCTTTCATGGGCGGCCAGTTTGCCACCGTTTACCTGTCCCCCAAGGACTACCACCGGGTACACATGCCGCTGACTGGCACCCTGCGCGAAATGGTCTACATTCCCGGCCGGCTGTTCTCGGTCAACCAGACTACGGCCGAGAATGTTCCCGGCCTGTTTGCACGCAACGAGCGCGTCGCCTGCCTGTTTGACACCGAGCGCGGCCCGATGGCTGTGGTGTTGGTCGGTGCGATGATTGTCGCCAGCATCGAGACCGTCTGGGCCGGGCTGGTAACGCCACCAAAGCGTGAACTGAAAACCTTGCGCTACGATGCCGCTTCCCGTGAGCCGATTACTCTGGAAAAAGGTGCCGAACTGGGCCGTTTCAAGCTGGGATCGACAGCTATAGTGCTATTTGGTCCGGAGCAGATGAGCTGGATCGAAGAACTGGCTGCTGGCAGCAGCGTGCGCATGGGCCAGCAGCTGGGTCAGTAACGTGTTCCAGCCGGGATGTCTGCTAGAGTTCAGTAAATGCGTGGCGGGTACAACCCTGCCACAGGTCAAGGGAGCTAAGGATCTACATGGGTAATCCGAGTCCGCATCTGCAGTTGCGTATTCCCGCTCTCGACAAGCAGTCCTTGTCGTTTTGTGATGCCAGCCCACAAGGGCTGACCAAATGGATCGATAGCCTGCCAAAGGCCAACCTTGGCGAGACCGCACGCCTGCTCTATCAATGCCTCGCGGAGCTCAACCAACTGCAAACACCGGACAGCAATCGCATGCGCCTGATGGAACTGCTGCGTCCGGAAGTCCTGTTTGTCTGCAAACATCTGGAAAAACACTTCCTCAGCCAGTCGGTAGTACTGGAAGAGCGTCCGCGCAAAGTTGCGAACCTTTGCCAGGCACTGCAGAACCACCTGAGCATTGGTTACAAACTGATTGTCGTTCAGGACGCGTCGCAACCCCGCAAAGAGCAAACCCCGCAGCTGGCCACGGCGATCGAACGCAGCCTGAGCAGCATGTTTGGCCCGCTGGTACGTTCCTGCCAGCTCTACTGCCCGGTGCCCGATGGGCTCTGGCTGGAAATGCATCTGCTGTACCAGGTTGCCTGCAGCTTCGAGCTGCAGAACCTGCCTGTCAAAGACCCTTTGAGCAACTTCCAGTCAGTACGAACGATCGAAAACACCTATGTTGCAGCCCTGATGCTGGGCTGCGCACATACAAACCAGATGCGCCAGAATGCTATTGCCTACCTGGCCGAGGTCATGATCGCCTGGACACCGCTAGTCAGACTGGAGCCTGCTGACAGTAGTACTGCGTCGTTCTGGGTAGACCCGCACCTGGATGCTCCTCCACGCCTGAAGTCGCTTTTCTCGGAGGCTGATAAACAACAATTGCTTGGCATTAATCCTGGCGAGCTGCTGATCGCCATTGATGAATACCTTCAAGCTGACAAAAGCCAGCGCCACCAAGTCCGCTTGCCCGTCACTGAGCGACTGCAGCCGGAGCATATTCAGCATCTAGGTGCCTCCTGGGGAGACGCTGCGGAGCGCGCTTTCCGGAGAGTTCCTTCAGAAGGCACGATCAATGTATGTATCGGGATGACTTCTGTTCATTACTTTCTGGCGGGCGAAAAAGCCTTTGGCGACTCGTTTAAGAACCCCATGAGTGCCGGCAACGCCCAGTTCAAGAATATTAAGCCGGGGGCCTCGGATATCTGGTCAAGGTCATTTGACGCCAAGCCAACAGCAACCCTGGTCAATGGCGAACCCGACGAGGAAATCCAATACGATGGCGCTGACGCCCCGCATGCCAGCTTTGGCGGCGCATCCGAGACTGGAAAATACCCGATTTATCCGCTGCTATTGATCAATCACAGTCCGAGCGGCTATCGCCTGAGCTGGCCACGCGAGGTTCCCGGCCAGCTTCAGGCTGGTGAGTTGCTGGGCATAGAAGACACCACCAGGAAAAACTGGAATCTGGCTGTCGTCCGCTGGATCCGCCAGGTTCGCGGTGGCGGCACGCAAATGGGTGTTGAATTACTGGCACCTTCGGCCCAGCCCTGCGGTCTGAAGCTGACACGCAAGACCGACCAGAGCAGTCAGTTCCTGCGCGCGTTGCTGCTGCCTGAGGTCAAGGCAATTTCACGACCGCCAAGCCTGATCGCACCTCGGCTGCCCTTCCAGGAAGGCCACCGTGTACTGGTCAGTCTTAACGGTGTTGAGCGACGCGCAACACTAGGCGCAAAACAAAGCTTTACCGGCAGCTTCAATCAGTTCGAGTTTCACTATACTCAGGAAGCTCTGCTCGGCTTGCAGCCCAGCCAGACTGCGAATACAGCTAACCCCCAGCCAGGCGCCGATGATTTTGACTCGCTCTGGAAGTCATTGTAGATTGCGGTCATCATGTCGCTCTGCTCCTATTTTCCGCGTACCCAGCGCATTCTGATTGCCCAAAATGCCCATCGAAAAAAAGACCATCCGCCTGCTGATCCTTGAAGACTCGCAAAACGAGGCTGAGCGACTTGTCAGTCTGTTCCGCAACTCTGGCCGGTCTACCCGTGTTCATCGGCTGACATCCGCCGATGAACTCCAGGAAATTCTGCAGCAAACCTGGGATCTGCTGATTGCTGCCCCGAGCAGCGAAAACTTATCGCCTAATGACGCCTTGGCCGCCATTCGCCGCCTGTCAAAAGACATTCCGGTGATGCAGCTGGTTGATGGCCCTGATTTTGATGCCATCACTGAAGCCATGACGCTTGGCGCCAGCACTGCCTTGCCCCAAGGCGAAGACGAATTGCTGGTGTTGCAGGCCAATCGAGAACTGGCCAGCCTGGAGGATCGCCGCAGCAAACGCGCCGCCGAATTGGCTTTGCGTGAGTCTGAAAAGCGCTGCCAGCTGCTTCTAGACAGCTCTATTGACTCAATCGCTTACGTACACGACGGCATGCACATCTATGCCAATCGAAGTTATCTGGCGTTATTCGAATACGAAGACGCGGATGAGCTTGCCGGCATTCCAATGATCGATCTGGTCTCTGGCAATGATCAGGCAGCATTCAAAGATTTCATGAAAAATTACCGTGACGAGAATGAAGCCAGCGACCTGGCCTTCCAAGGCATGACCGCAAATGGCAACACATTCGCTGCGCGCATGAGCTTTTCTCCGGCAACTTATGATAGCGAACCGTGCATCCAGGTAGTCATCCGGCGCGAAACCAGCAACCAGACGTCACCCGCGTCCAATCAGGACCTGGTGACCGGATTATTCAACCGACACCATTTCGTTGAGCTCATGGACAAGGCGCTTGATCGCTCGGTTCATGCAGGCAAGGCAGCCAGTCTGGCGTTCATGCGGGTTGACCGACAATCCACCCTGCTCGCCAGCATCGGTATTGCTGGCATGGATCTGCTGCTCGCTGATCTGGCCAAAATGCTCCGCGAGCACTTTCCGGAACAGGTCCAGCTGGCTCGTTTTTCCGATGATGCATTTACTGCGCTGATTCCCGACCAGTCCCCCGACCAGACAGAAGCCGCGCTCAAGGCGTTGCTCAAAACAGCTGAAACTCACCTGTTTGATGCCGATGGACGCACGGTGCAGATCACCCTTTCCATAGGGGTTGCTGCGCTGGATGAGCAGACCACCCGTTCACAGGATGTGATTGACCGCGCCCATCGCTGTGCCGACGACCTGAAAGATGGCAACGCGCTGAAGCTGTTCAATCCCGCCGATGAACTGGAGGCTGCCGCCAGTCGTGGCGACATGCTTGCCATGATTCAGCACGCCATGGAGAACAATCAGTTCCGCCTGCTTTTCCAGCCCGTCGTCAGCCTGCATGGCGACAGTAACGAGCAGTACGAAGTACTGGTGCGCATGTTGAATCCACAAGGAGCAGAAGTCCCTCCAAACGAGTTCCTTGCGGCTGCAAACGAGGAAGGACTGAGTGCAAAAATTGATCGTTGGGTTGTGCTCAGCTCGATCAAGATGCTCACGGAGCACCGCAGCAAGGGACATAAAACCAACTTGTTCATACAGCTTTCAAGCGCCAGCCTGCAAGACCAGACATTGCTTCCCTGGTTAAATCTTGCACTCAAGGCCGCGCGCCTGCCAGCCGATGCGCTGATTTTCCAGTTCAGCGAGCAGGATGCCATCCAGTACCTCAAGCAAGCCAAAGCGCTTACCCAAGGACTGGCAGAACTGCACTGCAAGGTTTCCCTAAGTCAGTTCGGCTGCGCCGCCAACCCCTTCAACACGCTCAAACATCTTAGCGTCGACTTTGTGAAAGTTGACGGCTCCTATACCCAGGATCTGGCTAACCCGGAAAGTCTGGAAGCGTTGAAAGTGTTGCTGAACAGCCTGCACGCACAAACCAAGCTGACCATCGTGCCTCTGGTCGAGACGGCCGCAACCATGGCTGCTCTTTGGCAGACCGGGGTTAACTATATTCAGGGTTACTTCCTGCAAGGCCCCAGCCCGACAATGAATTACGAGTTCTCTTCAGGCGACGAGTAAAACCCCGCCACAATGAAAAAAGCCGTCGGATTTCAGACGGCTTTTTTCATTGTGG
>Ga0102814_10001836_pt1 | contig 14673 bp, 7 predicted proteins | sample ColrivemetaGS741_FD_79112 | JGI IMG/M metagenome (GOLD analysis project Ga0102814, IMG submission 79112) | Estuarine microbial communities from the Columbia River estuary - Flood tide ETM metaG S.741 | ecosystem: Environmental > Aquatic > Marine > Intertidal zone > Estuary | place: USA: Columbia... | reverse complement strand
TCAGATTTTACCGCTCCAGCAATTGATCTTCGTTTCAAAACAAAGTTTCAGATGGATTTTGTTTCTAAATTCCTTGAATTCGAGCATTTAAAAAACCTTAAAGGAAACGCTGATATAGCTCTTGAATTTAAGGATATTATCGATCTTAAAAATCCAGAGCACGCAATCTCCAGGTTAAAGGAAACTTATAAAATGAACATCTCATTAAAAGAGATAGATTTTGAAACTGATTTATATCATCTCCCTATAAAAGATTTGAATTTCACAACTGAAATGAAAGGTCATACTGCAGAGATAAAGGAATTAAAATTTAAAATTGGAAAATCTGATTTAAATATTTCAGGGAAATTAGATGATTTACCTGCAATAATTCATCATACCAATAAGCAAGTGGATACACGGCTAAAAATAAAAAGTCGTTATATTGATCTATTTGAATTAACGGGATCAGACACATCATCTATCAATGAACAAATAACAAACCTAAATTTAGATTTAGATTTTAAAACATCAGCAAAAGCAATGACTGAATCTAAATACCTGCCAGTTGGTGAATTTTTTATTGAAAATTTAAATGCAAAGCTGAAGCACTATCCACATACTTTTCATGACTTCCATGCTGATGTGATTATTGATGAACAAGATCTAAGAGTAGTTGATTTTAGAGGAATGATAGACAAAAGTGATTTTGCTTTTTCTGGAAAAATGGAACATTATGAGAAATGGTTGACTACAAATCCAAATGGCAAATCCAAATTAGAGTTTAATCTGGTCTCTAAAATGCTTCAATTAGAATCACTTTTCACTTATAAAGGAGATAATTTTGTGCCCGAAGAATACAGGCATGAAGAGTTTGATAATTTAAATATACATGGGATTTCAACTTTTACTTTTAATAATGATGGTACTTCTTTTGACTTACAACTAGATAAATTTGATGCCAAAATGAAAATTCATCCCTTACGTTTTGAAAAATTTAATGGAAGAATTCATTACGAGAAAGACCATATAGTTATAGAAGACTTTAGCGGTAAATTAGGTCATTCGATTTTCAACACTACTTTACATTATTATACTGGAAATAATGAAAAATTAAAAAAAAGGGAAAATCATTTCAGCATAAAAGCCTCTAGATTAGATATTGATGAACTTATAAAATACAATCCAGCACCGGCTATTAAAAAGGTGAATAATTCTGTAGAAAAAATTGATCATGATGCAGGTTTTAATATTTATGAGCTACCCTTCACTCATATGACATATCATTTGGATATCAATCAGTTAAACTACAATAAACACCTATTAAACAATATAAAAGGTGATCTAAGAACAACACCAAATCATTACATCCATATAGACCATTTAAAAATGGATGCGGCTGGAGGGCATTTTGATATTAGTGGTTATTTTAATGGATCAAATCCGAAACTAATTTATTTTAGTCCTAATATTCATGCTAAAAATGTTGATTTAGATAAATTGCTTGTAAAATTTGACAACTTTGGACAAGATCATTTAGTTTCTGAAAATTTACATGGGAAATTTACCGGTAGAATAACTGGAAAAATTCACATGCACAACGATCTAGTTCCGAAGATTGATGACTCTGAAATTCATATGGATTTAGATGTTACTCATGGACGATTAGAGAATTATTCACTTCTTTTTTATATGTCCGACTATTTTAAAGACAAGAATTTAAACAAAGTCTTATTTGACACCTTAAATAATCACATCGATATAAACAAAGGCCAAGTTACAATTCCAAAAATGACGATAAACTCATCACTTGGGCATATGGAAATAAGTGGTAAGCAAGATTTAGCTGGTAATATGGAATACTATCTTAGCATTCCATGGAAGATGGTTTCAAAAACCGCAGCTACAAAACTATTTGGAAAGAGTAAAACAGATGAAGAATTAGCGAGCCAAGTAGATGAAATACAATATCAAGGAAAAAACACCAAGTATGTTAACATTACCATTGTAGGAAATGAAAAAGGATATAAGTTTTCTCTAGGTAAGGATAAAAACAAATAAATTCTTTATTCCATTCTAAGGCGCAACAAATCGCATCATTTCGGCACAAAGTATCGCACCATAAGTTCCTAACGCATATCCTAGCACTGCAAGTATTGCTCCTACACTCGCTAACGAAGGATGGAAGGCTGCCGCTACTATGGGAGCAGATGCTGCTCCACCAATATTTGCTTTAGAACCAACAGCAACAAAAAAGAATGGAGCTTTAATTAATTTTGCTACTCCGAACAAAAGTGCCACATGCACAAGCATCCAAATGATACCAACCAAAATTAATTGCGGTTCTTCAATTGCTTTTTCAAGTTCCATTTTCATACCAATAGTAGCTACCAAAATATAAATAAATACACTCCCTATTTTAGAAGCTCCTGCGCCTTCATATTTTCGAAGTTTCGTTGCCGAAAGAATAAGACCACCTGTTGTTGCTAGTACAACCAGCCAAAAGAAGGAACCTGCAAAAGGAGACTCCTCCCCTAACCAATTTGTCATTATTTCAGATATTTCTCCTCCCAACAAATGAGAAAGACCAACTATTCCAAAGGTAATTCCAGCGATCACCATATAATCTGTTAATGTAGGCATTTTCGCTATGGACGTCTGGTAATTTGAAACACGCGCTTTTAAATCTTCAATGCTTGAAGTATCCGCTTTTAACCACTTATCAAACTTTTCAGCTCTAGCGGCACCCCATAATAAAAATGCCATCCAAAGATTTGCTACAACAATATCAACTGTGACCATTTTTCCGTAAAAATCTGGGTTGTACTTATAGGTTTCTAGCATTGCAGCTTGATTCGCTCCTCCACCAATCCAACTACCAGCTAAGGTTGAAAAACCACGCCATGCAGCCTCATTTCCAATGCCGCCAACCACTTCTGGATCAATAAATGAATAGATTAAAATGGCTATCGGACCACCAATAATAATTCCGACAGTTGCAGTTAAAAACATAATAATAGCTTTTGGACCAAGATTAATTATTCCTTTAAAATCAATTCCTAAAGTCATTAAAATCAATGCTCCAGGTAAGAGGTAGTTTTTTGCCATTGTATAAAGTCCTGAATATTCTTTTGATATTAAACCCAAAGAGTCCAAGATTGCAGGAATCAAATAACATAGAAGTAAAGCCGGAACAAACATGTAAAACTTTTTCCATCGTTTACTTTGTAAATGAGAAGTATAAAAAATAAGTGCCAAAATAATCGCCAATAATCCAAAAACAATTGTGTCAGACACAAACATTGGTCTTTCTCTTTTATCCACTTTTAATGAAACATTGTTTGCTCCACTCGATTTAAAAACAAGTGTATCGCCTTGACTAAAAACAAACATTTTAAGGTTAACAGATGAATCAATATCTTTCAATAAATAAGGCGAAAATGATTCAAAAGTGACTCTTTTCTTATAGCTCTCCTTTGACAGTAGGAAAGTAACAGAATCAATTTTTTTATTCGGTAAGTCAATCGAACTAAAATCAAGTAGTACATCTTCTTTGCCTTCGAGAACTAACTCATTCTCGACACTCAAATTAAGATAATTAAACGTTCCTGGTTTCAACTTAATAAGTTGAGTACTATCGAGCGATTTAATATTTTGACCGAATAATAATTGAGAAAAAAGAATTGAAACAAGAAGTACTAAAATTTTCATGATAATCTATTTGACATTAAACAAAAAAACAGCACCTTAGTGCTGTTTTTAATATGTATTTGAGTTATTATTTTACGCCGTGCATTAACTTTTTGAACAATGGATTAAGAGCAATAGCAACTAATCCCAATCCAATTGGTACTAGAGTGAATATCATAAAGAAATACGTCATAGAATGTTCTTCTTGTATTTGCTCAATCATTCCTCCCATTTTTCCAGCTGTTTTGTTTCCAATTGCAACTGCCACATACCAAATACCGAACATTAAAGCAATCATTCGACCAGGCACCAATTTCGAAATATACGACAATGCTACTGGCGATAGGCACAACTCACCTAAAGTATGGAACAAGTATGCTATTATCAACCAAATAATACTTACAGAAGCCGAAGCCGCCCCTTGTTCGATCCCCATAGAACCAAATGCCAAAACTGCAAATCCAATTCCCAATAAAACGAGTCCAATACCATATTTACTTGCCCCTGAAGGATTCCATTTGCTTTCCCACCACTTCGAGAACATTGGTGCAAACATGATAATGAATAATGAATTCAATATTCCGAACCAAGAAGCAGGAATTTCAACTTCCTTTCCTTTCATTCGATCTACGGATGCTTTGATTTGTAATTCAGAACCAATTTTCTTTTGCTTTTCATCATCTAGATAAATAAGTGTTCCTTCTTTATCTACATCTGTTAAGAATAAATCATCACCATTTTTAAATTTAAGAGACTCTCTAATTGTTGTTGAATTTTCAACAATCTTCATATCTGGAGTTATCTCAGTATTTTTAAAGACATAAGCATACTCTTTCACTTCTTGCCCGTCATCCCCTGTAGATGTAGTTTCTATTTGAGCATAATTAACGATGTAAGCATTAGAATTTAAATTTCTATTTATTTTCCAAACTACAATTAACCAAATTAGCACAAAACTGAAACCAAGAAAGATATTTGACAAGGCATATTTACTGAAAGTTTGTTTAAACAATTTGAATAATACCCAAGTTATAATTCCAATTGGTACAACAGTAATAATGATGTCTGCAACATTAAATATTGTAGCTGCAGATCCAGTTAAAACTCTACTTGTGAAATCACTTGCGAAAATTGTCATTGAACCTCCTGCTTGCTCAAAAGAAGCCCAGAAGATAACTGTGAATACCGCAAACAGAACAATTGCAACCATTCTATCTTTTGTGATCTTAGGGTAACGGATAATTCTTGAAACCAATAAAGTAAGAAAAATAACAACTCCGATTAATATAAAGACATTGGATAGATCATTGTCTCCAATTTTTAAAATATTTACACCTCCAATGTTACTCATTGGATCATTTATAATCCATATAAGGCCAATCGTTGCAGATACAAAAATCATTAATTTATCCAACATTGTAAATGGATTCAAACGATCTCCTTCGAATTCCATCTTTACTTCTTCTTGGTTATCCTTAACAGGTTTTTCTCCAATCGTACCAAATATTTTTTGTGCAAAATAAAACTGTAACATTCCAAAAAACATGAAGATTCCCGCAAGTCCAAATCCATAAGACCATCCTAATGTTTCTCCTAAATAACCACATAGCATAATCCCAAGAAATGCCCCAGCATTAACACCCATATAAAATATGGTATAAGCTCCATCCTTTTTCTCTGGAGTATCTTTGTACATGTGAGAAATAATAGAAGTCATATTTGGCTTGAAAAAACCGTTACCAACAATTAATAAACCAATACCGATGTATAGAAATATATGACTTGTTTCAATCGCCATTGCTGCATGACCTAAGGTCATAATAACCGCACCAATTATAACTGCCGAGCGATAACCCAAATATTTATCAGCGAGATATCCTCCTAAAATTGGTGTTAAATATACCATTGCCGTATAAGTACCGTAAAGTGACATCGCTTCTTTCGGGGACCAATCCCAACCACCTAACCCAGCAGCACTAACTAAAAACAGTACCAATAAAGCACGCATTCCATAGTAAGAGAATCGCTCCCACATTTCGGTAAAGAACAATACGAATAACCCAGATGGGTGACCTAAAACTGTTGATTTAAATATATCTGAATTCTGGTTTGACATATCTTTTATATTTTATTTTTTACGTTAGTTAAATCCTAAATTAATTATCGAGTAAATCAGATTGATAAGCTAGTTCTTCCATTTCATCTTCATCATCTTCCGCTCCATGAGTCAATGCTTTAAGTTTTTTCAATAGCAACAAGACTAATAATCCAATTGCGATGGTAAAACCTGCTATTCCTGTAAAAATAGCATATTCACCTAAAGATTCAGACCACTCACCTAATAAACCTGCCAATTTACTTCCAAATCCAGTCATAGCAAAATAAACACCCATCATAATAGACGCATATTTAAGCGGAGCTAGTTTTGTTATAAATGAAAGCGCAACAGGAGATAAGCATAATTCACCAATTGTATGGAATAAATAAGCCAATACTAACCAATACATTGCAGAACTTCCAGAACTATTATACTGTGCTACAGCTCCTGTCATAAAGAAGAAACCAGTACCCATTATAATTAATCCTAAAATCATTTTAAATAAAGAAGATGCTTCTTTACCGCTTAGTTTACGTTTAGCCCAGAAACCAGCGACAACAGTACCAAATATTACAATAAACAGCGCGTTTAAGGATTGAAACCAAGTAGCAGGAACTTCAAACCCCATCAACAATCTGTCTGTTTTATTTTTTGTATAAATATTCATCAAACCACCGGCTTGCTCAAAAGCACCCCAGAATAGAATAACAATTAAAAAAGAAATAAATAAAACTGCTACACGATCCTTTTCAATTTTTGATAACGGTTTTTTCATTGCTGCTTTCTCTTCTTCATTCTCAGAAGAACCAAGGAAATTCCCAACATGTTTTAGATGCTTTTGTCCAATAGCATATTGAATCAAACCTAGTAACATACCAAAACCAGCTAAACCAAATCCATAATGCCAACCATGTACTTCTCCTACATAACCAACAATCAAACTAGATAAAAATGCTCCGACGTTAATTCCAATATAGAAAATTGTGAATCCTTTATCTCTTCTAACATCTCCTCTTTTATATAGTCCACCAACCATTGTAGAAATATTTGGCTTTAACATACCAACTCCCAATACAATTAATACCAATCCTGAGTAAAAGGCCCATGATTGCTCAATTGCAAGGACACTATGTCCAATTAAAAGTAAAACTCCACCAACATATACTGCTTTTTTCTGACCGATAAATCTATCAGCAATAATTCCTCCCGGAATTGACATTACATAAACCATCATGGTATACCAACCATACAAAGCTAAGGCCTCACCATCTGTCCAGCCTAGACCTGGATTTAATCCATCCGTTTGAGTTACCAAGTACAAAACTAGGATTGCACGCATTCCATAATAAGAAAAACGCTCCCACATTTCTGTAAAAAACAACACGTAAAGTCCCATTGGGTGACCAAAAAGGGTTTTTGTAGGTACTGACATATCTTGATTACTCATAAAATAAAAAAATTTACGACGTGAATTTAACAAAAAAACGGGACTAGCCAAGAAACTTAGAGAAAATGAACTCTTTCAATGCAAGTTTCTAAAAAGACTTTAATAAGGGTACAGGTATTGGTCATATAAGACCCTTCTAAATTAGAAAAGTCAAAGAATCTATTATATTTGTATTCTACCTTATTTATGTAATGAAAAAACCTCTTTTTATTCTTCTCTCTCTGCTTATACTCATAAGTGCTTGTACTCGCGTTAACAACATCAAAAGTGATTCCGTCGATACAATTGAAATTGTTAATGACAATCACTCATACGCCAACATTGATGAGATTAAAACAACACATTTAAATCTCGAATTAGATGTAAATTTTGAGAACAAAACAATTTATGGTGTAGCGAGACACGAAATGAGCGATCACAATTGTGATACAGCAATTTTTGATATTAAAGGTCTAGAAATCAAGAAAGTCACACTTGGAACAACCAAAGAAAAAGAAACTAATTATGTAATTGGAAAAAATGACGAGTTACTTGGTCAACCGCTCAAAATTGCCATTGAACCAAAAACAAAATATATCAACATTTATTATCAAACGACTTCAGAAACAGAAGCGCTTGATTGGCTTTCACCAGAACTTACTGCAGGCAAAAAGCATCCTTTTATGTACACTCAAGGTCAAGCTATTTTAACGCGTTCATGGATTCCATTGCAAGATTCTCCAATGAACAGAATTACCTATTCAGCTGACGTAACAGTTCCTCCTAGTCTGTTAGCCGTAATGAGCGCTTCAAATGAAACAACAAAAAATAATGAGGGCAAGTATCATTTTGAAATGAAGCAAAAAATTCCAGCATATCTAATTGCCTTAGCAGTTGGAGACATGGTTTACAATTCATTAAGCGAAAAATGCGGTGTATACTCTGAACCTGAATTAAGCAATGCTTGTAAAAATGAATTCTCTGACATCCCAAGAATGCTGAGCGTCGCTGAAAAATTGTATGGGGCATATAGATGGGAACAATTTGACATTGTGATTCTTCCTTATTCATTCCCATTTGGAGGAATGGAAAATCCAAGATTAACATTTGCAAATCCGACCCTAATTGCAGGGGATAAAAGTTTAGTTTCTGTAATAGCACATGAATTAGCACATTCATGGTCTGGTAATCTTGTAACAAATGCTACTTGGGATGATTTCTGGCTAAACGAAGGGTTTACTGTTTATTTTGAAAATCGAATTATGGAAGATGTTTTTGGTAAAGACGTTGCAAATATACTTGCCATCACGGAATTCCAAGAATTAGAAGTCGCTTTGAATGATATTGAAAATGGAAATCACCCTGAAGACTCCCAATTAAAGCTTTCACTTACAGGAAGAAACCCTGATGAAGGAATGACTGATATTGCTTATGTAAAAGGAGCTTTCTTTCTTAGAACAATCGAAAAACAAGTTGGCCGAAAAAAATTCGATGAATTCTTAAAAAACTATTTTGATAAACATGCATTTGAAACAATCACGACAGAAGCATTTCTAAGTTACATTGAAAATGAATTATTTAAACCGAATAATATTACATTCAACACAAAACAATGGATTTACGAACCTGGAATTCCAGATAACTGCATTAAAATAACCTCTGAAAGACTTAATGAAATGTCTTTGCTTGCCGATAGAATAAATAATGGGGAATCAATTTTTGAAGGTAAAAATAAAAACCTTCAGCGTGGAGACAAAATAACTCAAGAATGGCAAACTTTCATTCGAGAATTATCTCCAAATATCACTTCAGAACAAATGATGGAAATTGATGAACAACTTAAATTTAGCAAAGAAGGGAATCCTGCTATCCAATCAGATTGGTTTCAATTAGCTGTAAAAGTTGGAAATAAAAGTGTTCGACCTTACATGTCTGATTACCTAATAAAAATAGGAAGAAGATGGTATATTGAGTCTATTTATATTGCCCTAAAAGAATCCAAAGATCCAAATGATTTAATCTGGGCCAGAGAAGTTTTTAAAAAGGCAGAAGCTAATTACCATTATGTCTCTAAATCGACAATTAAAAAATTATTAGACTAAAAAAAAGGTGCTTTAAAGCACCTTTTTTTTATATGATATTTCTTAACCTCTTCGTCTTTCAAGTAAAGACATCATCATTAAAGCTAATAGCATTCTTTCACTTTCCCCCTCTTGAATCTCACCTAATTTAGAAAGCTTAAATCTTCGCCCCATAAAAGATTTTTCTTTCGACAAGCGAGCGACTTCAGTTCCGTCTGGTCTTTTCACAATGTACTTAGGATTAAACATATAGCCTGTAAAAATACCAACAACTGGTATTTCAGATAAGAAAGCATCGCCTACTTTGGCCCATGGATTTTCTTCATTTATGATAAATTCTAAAACATCCTCATTATCAAAAACTTCATAATGAGCTTTTAGAATAGATTTCGCTCCTTTTCTACCTACTCTACCTAAAGAAGTTCCATCATTTTGCTTAAATAGATAATTCGCACTAAAATCAATAATTCTATCAGCGTTTATTGTATACAACAACGTCTCTTTAGATGTATCTTGAAAAACACTAATTGCTTCTTTTAGTTTAAACATTTTTTGGCGCACATATGCAAGCGTTTTACCATTTGCATCCTTCGCCGTAAAGTCATTTGCAAAACTTGAAACCTTAAATTCGAAATCGAGTGGAAATTCAAATTCTTTCATAGAGGTGTTTTTGACAACCTCCTGGTCTAATAAATCTTCAGCCTTCATAGTAGTAATTTATCGCGTCCTTTATTTTAAAGACGCTATTTTCTCTTCTAATATAGCGATCTTATTTATTGCGTCAGCTTCTTTTTTCTTTTCGATAGCCACAACTGCTTCAGGAGCCCCTGCAACAAACTTTTCGTTAGACAATTTTTTCTGAACACTTTTTAAGAAACCTTGCGTATAGCTTAATTCTTCCGCCATCTTGATTTTTTCAGCCTCAACATCAATTGAATCTCCAAAAGGCACAAAGTATTCGTTTCCATTCACGATGAAAGAATTCGAATTATCAACTTTATCAGAGACGTATTCAAGCGAACTTAAATTCCCCATCTTAACTACAACAGAATCATAGGTTTTATTCAAGCCTGAATTATCCTTAACAAACATTTCTAATTTTACTTTATTCGCAATATTATTGTTTTTACGAATGTTTCGAATGTTTGTAATCACCTCTTCTGCCTCATTAAAAAGACTTAAAATCGATGCCTTTTCATCAGAGTCAATCGTAGGCCATTCTGCGACAATTATATCCTCTCCACTTTTTCTTTCACGAATTAAATGCCACAATTCTTCTGCAACAAATGGTGTAAAGGGTTGAAGTAATTTTAAAAGTCTTTCGAAAAATAATTTCGTTGATTCAAGCGTTTTTCCATCTATAGGGTGCTGGTAACCTGGTTTGATCATTTCTAAATACCAAGAACAGAAATCATCCCAGACCAATTTATAGGTAGCCATAAGAGCTTCTGAAATCTTAAACTTATCGAACAACCCATTAATTATTTCAATTTCTTGATTTAGTTTTGTCTGAAACCAAGTTATTGCCGTTTTAGAACTTTCTGGCTGAACTAGATCATCATTTACGCTCCAAGAGTCAACCAAACGGTATGCATTCCAAATTTTATTTGTGAAATTTCGACCTTGTTCACATTGTGAACTATCAAAAGGCAAATCATTTCCAGCAGGAGAAGAAATTAAAATACCAACTCTTACTCCATCTGCGCCATACTTATTAATTAAGTCAATTGGATCAGGCGAATTACCTAGAGATTTAGACATCTTACGACCTAATTTATCTCTCACAATTCCTGTATAGTATACATTTTTAAACGGAATTTCACCTTTGTATTCTAGCCCTGCAATAATCATTCTAGCAACCCAGAAAAACATAATTTCTGGTGCAGTAACTAAATCATTTGTTGGATAATAATACTTAATCTCTTCGTTCTCTGGATTCGTTAAGCCATTAAAGACACTTAGAGGCCATAACCAGCTTGAAAACCAAGTATCAAGAACATCTTCATCTTGTCTTAATTCGTCTGCAGCTACACTTCTTCCTTCTTTTTCTGATGCAGAAGCAATCGCTTCTTCTAAAGTTTTGGCAACGACAAAATTTTCATTCCCTTCACCATAGTACCAAGCAGGAATTCTGTGCCCCCACCACAATTGTCTAGAAATACACCAATCTTTGATGTTTTCCATCCAGTGACGATACGTATTTTTGAATTTTTCAGGGTAAAAATTAATATTACCATTCATTACATTCTCAAGAGCAGGAGCAGAAAAATCTTTCATATCCACAAACCATTGCAACGACAATTTAGGTTCAATGATAGCATTCGTTCTTTCACTATACCCAATTTTATTGATATGGTCTTCTGTTTTAACAAGATACCCTTTATCGTGCAATTCCTTTTCAATTGACTTTCTTACAACAAAACGATCTTGACCTTCATAGTGAAGTCCATTCTCATTCATTGTTCCGTTATCATTTAGCACATTAATTGTCTCTAAATTGTGCTTTTTACCTAAATCATAATCGTTCGTGTCATGAGCTGGAGTTACTTTTAAACATCCTGTACCAAACTCCATATCAACATAGTCATCCAAAATAACTGGGATTTCTCTATTTGAAATTGGGACAATTACTTTCTTTCCATGTAATTTTAAATAACGAGCATCATTTGGATTAATACAAATTGCACTATCACCTAAAATAGTTTCAGGTCTTGTAGTTGCAATTATTAACCAATCATCTTCAGAACCAGAAATTTTATAACGCACATAGAACAACTTAGAATTCACTTCTTTATGCAGAACTTCTTCATCAGACAAAGCAGTTAATGCTTCAGGATCCCAATTCACCATTCTTACTCCTCGGTAAATTTTCCCTTTATTATATAAATCAATAAATACATTGATTACAGATTCAGAATATTCTGGATCCATCGTAAAACTTGTTCTTTCCCAATCACAAGAAGCCCCAAGTTTTTTTAATTGTTCTAAAATAATTCCACCATGTTTGTCTTTCCATTCAAATGCATGACTTAAAAACTCATCTCTTGACAAATCTGATTTTTTAATCCCTTCGCTTCTCAATTTCTGAACAACTTTCGCTTCAGTTGCGATAGAAGCATGATCTGTACCAGGTACCCAGCAAGCATTTTTACCAAGCATTCTAGCACGACGAACCAAAACATCTTGAATTGTATTATTTAGCATGTGCCCCATATGTAAAACACCCGTAACATTTGGAGGAGGAATGACGACAGTATAAGCCTCTCTTTCATCAGGAACAGAATGAAAGTATCCTTTATCCATCCAGTATTTATACCATTTTTCCTCTGCCTTTTGTGGCTCGTATGTTTTTGGGGTTTCCATGTAAATTTATTTTGGGCAAATTTAGTGTTTGTCATTGACGAATCAAATTAATCCGCACCAAAAGAAAATTGAATAACCAATCATAGAAACTAGATAAAAAGAAGATCGATTGTTATTTTTGAAAAAAATTGAACTTATGTCTCTAAAACAACTTTTGTATCTTTTCATTTCCCAAATCCTTGCATCTTCATGTATGAAAGGAACTTCAGCCGATTTGGTTATTCATAATGCCAAAGTTCATACAATGTGCGATGGAGATGAAATACAAGATGCAATCGCAATAAAAGATGGGAAAATAATTGAGGTTGGTGCTGAACGTCAAATTCTTAATAAATATTCAGCAGCCGAATATATTGATGCAGGAAGTAAAGATGTCTACCCAGGATTCACAGATGCTCATGGTCACATCTTTAGCTATGCAAGGCAGAAATTAAGCGTTGATTTAGTAGGTTGTAAATCCTATGCAGAAATGTTAATTCGTATTGAAAAACATCAAGATAAAAACAAAAGAAAATTCATTATCGGAAGAGGTTGGGATCAATCTGTTTGGGGAGATAACGAATTGCCAAACAACAAAAAACTGAATGAACTATTTCCAGACACACCTGTATGTCTATTTAGAATTGACGGCCATGCTTTGCTTGCAAATGACTTTTTAATTCAGCAATCGAATGTATATGAAAAAATCAAAAATGACACTGAACTATCAGATGGAGGATACATTATTTATGACAATGACGAGCCAACTGGAGTATTTGTTGACAATACAATGAACCCGATTATTGAAACTTTACCTGATTTCCCGATTAATGAATTAAAAAAAGCAATAGAAGAGGTTCAAAATGAATTATTCATGTACGGAATTACAGGAGTTCATGAAGCAGGCATAAGTAATCACGAACTTAAATTACTGCAAGAGATAACTCAGAACAAAACATTAAAATTAAACATCTATGCAATGCTTCTTCCTAGTAGTGAAAACATTTCTTTCGCCAGAAAAAATGGGATCTATCACAAAGACAATTTGTTAGTTCGAAGTTTTAAAGTTTATGGTGATGGTGCAATGGGGTCTCGTGGCGCTTGTTTAAAGAAAGCATATACAGACCAACACAATCACACTGGCTACCTTACAACTTCCATTTCACGGATGAAACAGATAGCAACTATTTGTGAAGAAACAGATTATCAAATGAACACACATGCTATTGGCGATTCTACAAACAAGGTTATTCTTGATTTATATGCTTCCATTTTTAAAGTCAAGCCAGACCATCGATGGAGAATTGAACACGCACAAGTCGTTGACCCAAATGATTTTGATTTATTTGCAAACTACGGTGTTTTCCCATCAGTTCAACCAACTCATGCCACAAGTGATCAACGCTGGGCAGAAAAAAGATTAGGAAAAAATCGCATGCATGGAGCATATGCTTATAAGTCGCTTCTAGAACGATTTGGAATGTTAGCAATTGGAACTGATTTTCCAGTGGAATTAACAGACCCATTTCTAACAATCCATGCAGCTGTTCAAAGAAAAAACAGCGAAAATATTCCAAGCCAAGGATTTCTTTCTAAAGAATCTATTTCAATGGAGGAATGCATCAAGGGAATGACCACTTGGGCAGCATTTGCATCGTTTCAAGAAAATGAATTAGGTACAATTGAAAAAGGAAAAGACGCGACAATTTCTATCTTTGAAAGACCTGTAGTTTCAAATTCGAATTACACTCCAAATTTTGCTTATCACCTATTCATTAAAGGAAAAAAGGTTTATTCTGTCGAATAAACCTTTTAATAATCAAATTTCTAAACCAGAAAAGAAATTGACCTCATTTAAAAAGAAGGGCAAGAAATTGTTCTGAACGTTACTGGCTTATCTTTACAATTAAGGTTAAATCCTAATGAAATTTCATGAGAACCACCTGAAACACCATTGTTTAACTTAGAAACCGTTACATCGTAACTGTATCCAACTTTAAATTTCCCTGTATTCACTCCAATTGAAAGAATAAATGCATCTCTATTTCTGTACCAAG
>Ga0102814_10001835_pt1 | contig 14673 bp, 6 predicted proteins | sample ColrivemetaGS741_FD_79112 | JGI IMG/M metagenome (GOLD analysis project Ga0102814, IMG submission 79112) | Estuarine microbial communities from the Columbia River estuary - Flood tide ETM metaG S.741 | ecosystem: Environmental > Aquatic > Marine > Intertidal zone > Estuary | place: USA: Columbia... | reverse complement strand
TAATTAATATAGGCGTTAATCGCATTTTTTTGATAATACTCACGGTGTTACTGCCAAAAAACAATTCTTTGGCGCCTGTAGCCCCTTTGGTTCCCATTACAACCAAATCTAAATTATGTTTTCTCACGGCTGTTTCAATAGCATCCTTTAAGTTTTCTGAACCTAAAACAACTTCAAAGTGATGATTTTTATTGGCATTTGAAACTTCAGCAAGTTCTTTTAATTCCAAAAGGTCTTTCAAAGCAGCCTTATTTATTGTTTCAGATAACTTAGTTGATTTCACAGATGTTTGTGAAACAATTATATTGGGTGAATGCATGAAATAAAACGTGCAGTTTTGCTCTTCATACAATTTTAAAACGTACACAACCGCATTCCAAGCATTATCCGAGAAATCGGTTGGCAATAAAATATTTATGTGTTTTGGTTTCATCTATTTTAATTTATTTTAAATTCTTGATGGTATGACTAGAAATGGTATATTTAAATGAAAACCTATATGATTAATAGTAGACCTGAAAAATAAATTTTCAAAAAACGAACGCTTATTGTTAATCATTACCAATAAATTAATTCGGTTTTTTAATTGAAATTTTGCGATGGCATCTTCTACAGTTTGATTACTAACATTATGAAAAATATGGGCCGTTTTTTTAAAAAAGTCTTCTAATTTTTTCTTATTACTTTCTTGATATTCTGATAATTCATAACCAAAAGACGCATTCATAATATTAACTCTGGAATGAAACGTATTTGCTACATGCATAATTGGCTGAATATGTTCTTTTTGGAATTCAATTTCGTAATCCGAAGGGAACAATATTTCCAAAGGCTTTTCAAATGAAAAATCACTTGGTATTGCTAGTACAGGGCATTTGGCATTTTTAATTACATGCATGGTATTAGAACCAAAAAGTATTTCTGCGGCACCAGTGGCGCCTTTAGTACCCATCACGACATAATCAATGCCATTATTACTGGTTTGCTCGCTAATTTCGGCTGTAAGGGTATTAAAAGAAGATATTTCAGTAAAACTATGATTTGGATTTTTGAATTCTATGTTTATCTTATTTCTAATATTTTTTAGTCCTTCATTTGAAGTTTCTTTCATAGAATCAATAAGTCCGAATTGAGCTGTACCGACTTCCATATACTCAACTTGGTAAATTATTGGAGTGTACGTATTTAATAGATAAAAATGGCATGCAGTTTCTTTAAAATACTGTAAAGCATATTTAATGGCGTTCCATGAATTATCAGAAAAATCTGTTGGTAAAATTATTTTTTTCATGACCAGGGTTTTTACAATTAATTTAAAAAGTATCTCGATTTATGTTTTGTAATACCAAAAATGGGATGTTTATAAAAAGACTCATTTTATCTATAGTAGATTTAATAAGAATATCTTCTAAGAAAGTGTGTCTATTGTTAACCATAACAAGCATATCGATGTTATTTTCTATAATATAATCTGTAATTGTATTGACAATATTTTTACTGTTTATGGTTTTAAAATCAAGTTGATTTTTACATAGTTCGCTTTTTATAAATTCCTGATTATCATGTTGGCGCATAGATAGCACGACGCTACTTGTTATATAAAACACATCTATTAATGCTCTATATGGCGAGGCCATTTCACATAATAGCTTCAATTCTCTTCTTTTATATGGAATTAAATAATTGGTTGGAAAAAGTATATGTTTTGGTTTTTTGTACTTACAATTTTCCGGAATCACTAAAACAGGGCATTGCACATATTTTAAAATCTGTAATGTATGACTCCCAAATGCTATTTTTCTATCGTTTGTAAAACCACGCGTTCCCATTACAATAACATCTATGTTTTCTTTATCTACTATTTTATCGGCTTCATCAACCAAAATGTTATTGGCAGAAATAATATTATATGTATGTCTTGGGTTTGGCGAAATTTGTTTTACATGCTTTAATAAAGCTTCTAATTGAGTCTTAGATTTGTTGCTAATCAAATTAGTAACTTCAGATAGAGTGTCTCTGGTTACCTGCAAATCGTCAGAATAAATATCATCCTGATAAGCATGCATTATAAAAAATTCGCTGATATCGTATTTAAAAAGGGAAATAGCATATTCTAACGCATTCGAAGCATTTTCTGAAAAATCCGTAGGAACTAAAATCTTTCTCATGACTACAACGGTTAAAATGAACTATTGAAATTTAAGTAATTTCTTCATTATAAAATATGATATATATCAGTGACAAAATAGGGAGTATTGGCTAAATAGCTTTTATAACAATAAATTCAGCCTATAAATCTCAATTTTATATGATGAATCTTATTATGCAGTTAATAAAATTTAACAAGCAGAAGAAAAGAGTGCTATTCTAAAAGTGCTAAAACATTAATTTATAAATTTTACAAGCATAAAACAAATAGCATTAATTACTCTGCCTTAATTTTTATGATTTACATCATTTCATGCTATCAGTAAATTCAGTAAATTCATGCTATAATAAATGGTAATCATTTTTATGATTCTTGCATTTAAAAAACGAACCCTATGGCATTCTTAGATTACTATAAAATATTAGGTGTGTCTAAAACAGCTTCAGAACAAGACATTAAAAAAGCCTACAGAAAACTGGCGCGTAAATACCATCCAGATTTAAATCCGAGTGATAAAGAAGCTGAAAAAAAGTTTAAAGAAATAAACGAGGCTAATGAAGTTTTAAGCAACCCGGAAAATCGCAAAAAATACGACGAATACGGTGAAAACTGGCAACATGCCGAAGCTTATAAAGATGCTGAGCAACAGCAAAAACAAAGACAATCTCAATATCAAACCACGGGAGATTTTTCTGGTGGTGATTATTCAGATTTTTTTGAATCGATGTTTGGAGGCAGGTCATCTCGTTCTCAGGGCAGAAACGTTAAGTTTAGAGGTCAGGACTTCAATGCCGAATTACAACTCGATTTAAAAGACGTTTATAAAACCCATAAACGTACACTTACAGTTAACAATAAAAATATACGAATTACTATACCTGCAGGGATAGAAAATGGTCAGGTGATTAAAATAAAAGGGCACGGTGGACAAGGAATTAACGGCGGACCAAATGGTGATTTATTTATTAATTTCTCTATTACAAATCATTCAAAGTTTAAAAGAGATGGCGATAACCTTTACGCTACGGTAGATATAGATTTGTATAAAGCATTATTAGGTGGCGAACTACTGGTTGATACTTTTGATGGCAAAGTAAAGCTTACTATTAGGCCCGAAACTGAAAGTGGAACTACCGTAAAACTCAAAAACAAAGGGTTTACGAAATATAAGAAAGAAGATGTTTTTGGCGATTTATTTATAACATTTCAAATCAAAATCCCAAAAAACCTTTCTTTAAAAGAAAAAGAGTTAATTACAGAATTGCAAAAACTTCGTTAGTCATGGATACACAAAATTACATATCAATTAAACAATTCTGTATGTATCACGACGTTCCGATGTCCTTTGTTAGTGAATTACATAATATTCAACTTATTGAAATTATTACTATTGAAAATACACAGTATTTGTATGAAACTCAAATTAAAGATTTAGAAAAATTAATTCGTCTTCATTTTGAATTAGATATTAATCTGGAAGGTTTAGATGCTATTCATAATTTATTGAAGCAAGTTCAAACCCTTCAACAAGATATTGTTACATTAAAAAACAAATTAAATAGGTTTGATGCGCTTTAAAGCAAACGACTTTAAATAACATACATAAAATACATGCTAATCGTGAACCGGACTCTGCGTACACGGACAATCGCTAATACCGCGTAAAAAGTCTAATCCAATAGTAATAACATGGGTTCCGGAATTATAACTGGACAAATCGTTCATGGTTACCTGATACGCATAGCCGAAATAGAAATTCGCTTTTTTAACCCCTGCCATAGGTCCAATATTAAGCGGTTTAAAAAACTGGTCGTTAAGAAAACGGTACGATATACCTGCCCAGAAATAATCTTCATTTCTATTAAATTTTCGGTATTTAAAATTCACATCGGTACTGGAACGTCCGTCACTTGCAAACCTCTGATAATAAACCGAAGGTTCATATTCTACAAGTTTTTTACTGGGACTTCTAAAGGTATATCCAGAATAAACTTGATAATTTAAAAGCGTATTGGGCTCTAAAATCCGATTAATTTCTATTTTTTTATCCAATATGTTGTTCGCATTAAAACTTAAGAAAAAACCTTTGTTTCTATACAGCATCCCCACATCAAAATTGCTGTTTGATGTACTTCTGTCATCTGTTATATTAATAGGAATCGGCACACCAGTAGTTTCATTATAAGTTTGAAAGTTATTAACATCAATTTTGAAATTATTAATGTTATACGAAACTCCAAAAGACAAATACTGTTTCGTATAATAATCTAGAATAAGATGGTGAGCAAACGAAAATTTTGTACCTGTTTGTATGGTATTTCCGTTACGGTCGTTGTAAAACGAAATACCAATACCCGAGCGGTTAGCTATTCTAAAATCGGCATACAAACTCTGGTTATCTGGAGCATCTTTAATACCCACCCATTGGGTCAATCCATTTGCTCTAATTTTTAAATTATCTCCAATACCCGCGTATGTGGGCGACACTACAAAATCATTATCTGCCAATTGTTGCGTAAAAACAGGCAAATTCAGTTCCTGACTATAACTGTAAGTTACTGTTACAAGAAGCAGATATAGTATTAGTTTTCGCATTGAATTATTTTTAATTTTTTGAATCATAATCACTTCATTTTAATTATCTATAAAGTGTAAAATGACCGACAAAATTACGCTTGTCTTTCTTATCATTCAGATTTACAACATACCAGTAATCGCCTGTAGGAAGCGCTTTCCCATGATACCTTCCATCCCATTTTTGTCCAACTCGCAACACGGCAATTTTACGACCATATCTGTCAAAAATATCAACGGTTAAATCTTTATAATTACTGGTACAACCTGGGCCCCATTCATCTTGATCACCATCTCCATCTGGTGTGAAAACATTAGGAATACATACATCTACATATTCAAAATATCTTGTAGCAGATGCAAAACAACCATTGGAATCGGTCACGGTTACAGTATAATCACCAGATTTATAAATCAGGAATGTACTAGTACTACCATAATCTTCACCATTTAGCGTGTATTGATTACCTCCCGATCCACCAGAAGCAACGGCAACAATTTCATTTAATCCGCCATCATCTATCACAAGTGTCAATGGTACATAAGCAGCTATATCAAAATTATTAGTTCGTTTAATACATCCATTGGTATGTCTAACATCTATAAATTGATTTATACCTGGTGCAACATTAATAAATATATTACTAGCCTGATACACTCCTCCATTTAAAGAATAATCAACATCCGCAGGATTAGTTATACTAGCATCAATGGTTACTGTTATCATGTTCGATGAAATATTATCAGTACAGCCATATTCAACAACGGCTACAGGATCAATTTTTACTGATTCTGGGAATGTGATATTCCATTCGGTTACACAACCAAGTGCATCACGAACATAAACCATATGGTCACCTCCGTTGAGTCCTGTAAAATCAAATTGAGTTTGTGCAGGTAATCCTGTTATATAAGTGCCATTTATATCGTCTAAAACAACACTATAAGGCATATCTCCTCCAGAAATATCAATACTGAACTCACCATTTAAATCACCCTCGCAGATCTCTGGAATCATAGAATTAGGTACAATTGTTAATGCAACCGGAATAGGTTCGACAATTGTAAAAATAAAGGTGTCATAACATCCTAATTCATCCTGAACCACAGCTTCGTAGGTTCCTTGAGAAAGGTTTTCAAACGTAGATGATTCAAAAAATTGATCCAATCTTGGTGAGATAGCATATTTAATAATACCAGTTCCACCAGAAGCATTAATCAGTAAACGACCATTATTTGCACCAGGACATGTTATGTCTATCACACTAAAAGTAACTGTTAAAGGCACTGCAGGTTGTGTGATAGGTATTTGTGCACTTGTTGTTAAACAGTCACCACTATTAACTCTAACCTGATAAGTTCCAGCAGGAAGACCTGTAAATACTCCCGGACTATTTTGAACAGCGGGAAGATTATTACCCATTGTATCCTGTAAAGTATAAACATAACTTCCTAAACCACCTTCAGCGGTTGCAACTATAACTCCTGTACTATCTCCAGCACAATTTATCACAGCATTTGTAACATCTAATTTTATGGTTAATGGCGGAAGTGGATCTATTTTAATTTGGTTTGAAACAATCGCAACACAGCCATTAGCATCTCTAACATAATACATATAAGTACCTGGAGTTACAGAAATTGGTGCCGATGATGCTACAAACGAACCTAAAATCGTAGCAAAAGATGCGGTATCACTATATGTATAAAGCCCTGTGCCTCCCGTTGCACTTAAAGTAAGTGTTGTGTTCGTTAGGCAGGTTTGCGAAGTTGCTTTTACCAAAGTAGCTTCTATTTTTGTAGGCTCATTTATTATAACATTTGGTGTGTTAAATGAACAATTATAACCGTCAGTAACAATAACATTATAAGTTCCCGCTCCCAATCCGGCAAACACAGGTGAACTTTGAGGGCCCGATGTTGTGACTGCTGGAGCAACCGTATTTAGCGTATAGCTATAATTACTTCCTTGACCACCAGAAACACTGCTTACTGTTATAATTGCATTTGTATCACCAAAACAAGATAACAAAGTCGAATTTGCTGATACTGTACCATTTATAGGCGGTGGAATAACTAATGTAATATTATTTGACGCTATACAGCCTCCTGAATCCCTAACATTAACTGTATAATTACCAGCCACTAGGTTTCTAAAAGTTCCGTTTGATGAATAAGCTACAGTTGCAGTTCCTGTTAATTCATATTCATAAGTTCCCCAACCACCATTGGCAATTGCGGTAATAGTTCCTTTATCATTATCACAAGTAACATTTGATGTTTCTGTCACTACCACATTCAAAGTTGAAGATGGTGTAGCGATGGTAACCACATTTGATGTTGTTGTACAAAACGGACTTGCAGTTTCTGTGACTATAACCGTATAATCACCTGCCAGCAGACCAGTAATAACTTGTGGGTTTGTTGATGTGTTTGCTAAAACAACACCACCCACAGATGCTCCTAAACTATTAAATACTTCATAAGTATATGCGCCTGAATAACCAGTTACATTTAATTGAAATACACCATTATTATCGCCAAAACAAGTAACGGATGTTGTTGGAGACGCAACAGCTGTTGGAGGTGTTGCTACTGGTAAAACAATAGACACATTTTCTGTACACAACGTATTAACATCGGTAATTGTAACAGTATAAGTTCCCGATGGCATACCAGAAAACACATTACCTGTTAGACTGATTGATACAGGGTTCGGGCTAATACTATAAGAATAAGCGCCTGTTCCTCCAGAGCCAGTTATTGTTATTACGCCATCATCATCGTTACATGTTGGGAGCGTATTAATTGTTGGTAACAATCCTAAAATTGGTGCAATATCCACTATGACTAAATTTCCACAACCATTCAGATCTCGAACCTCAACAGTATGACTTCCAGAAGACATATTTGTTATAAAAAAAGGTGCCGCGTGTGTTTGAAAAGCACCACCGTCTATACTGAAAGTATATGGTGCTACTCCGGGAGTTGTTAATGTAACAGCTATTTCAAAATTACCTTCTGTGACTGTACATTGATTGTTTACAGATGCTGCAATAACTGGTATTGGATCAGCTGGTAAAACTAATACTGGCGTAGATTTTATACAACCATAAGCATCTTTAACATGAACAAAATAACTATTTGCATTCACATTGAAAGTATTCGCAGATGCCCATGATGGGTCTGTTGCTAAAGGTGCAACCGCAGAGGTCGTTATTTGATATAAATATGGTGCTGTACCATCTTTTGCAATGGCACTGATAATTCCTGAATTCGGATTACAATTAGCATTCTTAGTAACCGATGCTGTTATGTTTAAATCTATTGAAGATTCAGTGATATTAAAAGGAACAGTTACGACACTACATCCTGCATTAGGTCCTGATGTTTCTGAGATTAAAACAACATAGTTTCCAAAAGGCAATGGTCCTAAATTAGTTACGGCTAAGGTTCCTCCAGCAGGAACAATACCTGAACCTGTAATTCCTGTAGATACTAATGATAAGGAATTGAATATATCATAATCCACATTAGTAGCAATACCATAAATACTATTAATACTAAACGATACATTTCCATCTGCACTACCAACACAAGTTATATTGTTAGCTGTTAATGCATTTGCCGTTAAGGTTGAATTTGTTGGAATCGGTAACATTGCTGTTTCATAATAACTACAACCCGTTGAAGAATCATATACCACAAACGTATAAGTAACTCCAGGAATTAATCCTGTAAAAGTAACTTGTTTGCTACCCAAAGCATCTTCAGCTAACCATGTACCTCCGGGAGGTGCGGGTGGAATAAAGCCTCTGTAAATATCGAAGTAAAAAGGTCCTGCACTAACTAACGTTGTACCTATATTAACAAGTGCTTCTCCGCCTAATGTACAATCAGCAGTTGCAGTTATGGTAATATCTAAATCATTTGGAGGAGATGCTACTTTAACATCTCTAATAAGCACAGAACAGCCGTTAGCATCCACAACATTAATCTGATATAATCCAAAATCAACTACATCAAATGTCGTAGACGTAGAACCTGTGGCGTTTAATTCGAAATCTGAGTAGCCATTGGTGCCGGTCACATAATAATCATAGGGTGCCGTTCCACCGGTAACACCATCAATAATGACAGAACCTTTAGAAACTCCAAGGGCTGTACATGTAATGTCAACTGTATGAAAGGTTACGTTGATTGGTGATGGCTCAGTAATAGTAATCGTTTCCGTATCTGTACAAGATTTGGAATCTGTTAAAGTAACCGTATAATTACCTGCAGGTAAACCAGTTGTTTGAGTTCCATAATTGGTTCCCGTCGTATCATTATTTATATTAATAGTGAACGGCGGTGTTCCAACCGCTGTATTAATAGTAACTTGAATAGATCCATTTGATTCCCCAGAACATAAATTAGGTGTAGATGTTACAGCACTTATTTCTGGCAACGATATCGCATAAACAGATTGTATTCCTGAAAGTGCTGTACATCCATTAGAATCTGTAATTTGAAATCTGTAGTTTCCTACTATTGCTGTTGTATAAGTGAAAGGAGAACCTGTTGCTCCTAAACCACTAAATGCACCGCCATTTAAAGATACTGCGTATGTAAAAGGTGCTACTCCGCCAGAAATGGTTCCAGTAATTACGGCATCAGGTGATGCTGTACAATCTAAATCTTTGGTTAAAACTGTATTTAAAGATATTGGTGGTAAAGGTGCGATTGTAAAAGACTCACTGTATACACAATCATTAGCATCTTTCACTTGAAACGTATATGTATTTGGTGATAATCCTGTAAATATATTTGAAGCTTGATACGCTGTGGCAGAAGCTACAGGTCCTATTATTCTATATTCTAATGCACCCGTACCGCCAGTTGTGGTAATGGTTACATTAGATGTATTTGTAGGACAGCTTAGTGGTGTATTATTAAATGTTAAATCCGTTGGAGGATCTAGTGGATTAATAATTATTGGGGCAGTTATAAATGTACATCCACTTGCATCTTTAATTGTAACTGCATAAGTGCCATTAGTTAATCCTGAAAACGTTAATCCAGCTTGGAAATTAATACCATTCAAACTATATGTATAAGGCGCAGTACCTCCAGAAACACCTGAAACGGTAATGATTCCGTTACTAATACAGGTATATGGTGCTGTTAATGTAGCTGTACCTGTAATTGCGGGTGGTACCGTAATTGTAATTGGTTGCGGAGTAGTTAAACATACATCAGTACCATAAGTGTATTGAACTACAACATCATAATTTCCTGATGCAAGTCCAGTAAATACCGGTGAATTATAAAATGTAACGCCATTATCTATGCTGTATTGTAAATTGTTACCATTAGCATTCGTCACATTTATAGTAATGGTTCCGTTAGCATCGGTATCTGTACATACAACATCCGTTTTAGAAATATTAAAATCTGGTTCAGGAATCGCATTCACAGTAATAGATGTAGTCGCAGAACAGTTATTGGAATCTACTACCGTAATGTTATATACACCAGAAGCTGTTACCGTAATTATTGGAGTTGATTGAAAAACAGTCGTACTATTAACAAAATAATAATAAGGTGGTGTTCCTCCAGTCGGATATACGGTAATTTCACCATCGGTGCACGTTAATGGTTTTGTAATTGCAGAAGTAGCCGTTAAAACTGGTGGATTAATTATTACAATATTTTCAGAATAAGTACATCCATCTTCTGTTGAAACATTTACTGTATAATTGCCTGGGTTTAAATTATCAAAAGTATAATCACTAGCCATAACAGGTCCTACACTATTAATTAATGTCGCCCCTTGGTAAATGGAATAAAAATATTGAGGACGCACATTGTTTGCCGATACCTTTATACTCCCTTTTTCACTGTTACAATATGGCTGTGTAATAACAGTTGAAACGGTAAAGTATCTTTCTCTTATTTGAACATCGGGTGCTGAGAATATACAAGGGTTTGGTGAAACACCTATTTGTCTTACATATATAGAATAAATATTTGGTGTTGCAACAGAGAATATATTACTAGGCTGATAATTTACACCATCAATACTATACTCATAACCACTTGGCACACCACCTACTACTATTTCTCCAGGTGTTGTACATATTATATCTCTTGAAGTAACTGTTGGAATTAACAAATTGGTATAGACATTGAAATAAAATTGATTAAAACAACCTCCTGTATAATTTAGGGTCAATCTGTATTGACCAGCAGTATCTGCTAAAAAATTTGGTCCAGTTTGTACCTGACTCCATATACATGCGACATTTTCATTAGCACAATTGGTATTTGCTACGGCAGTACAACTACCTTCATTCAATTTTTCCCATATCATAGATGATGTATCTGTGATGTTTGTTTGAATAAAGCGTGAATCATTAGCACCACATAAATATATATTAGGCAGTGATTTTCCGTTATTCGGACAAGTAACAACTTGATCCGCAAAAGGTATAACAGGATTCGTTACACCAGCTCCATAAGTAATAACATTGAAAACTTGATCTATAGATTGACAAGGTGCCGTTGCGGTATTATGAACATAATAAGTACCAGGTGAAGTTACTGTGAGAGTTCTTGTTGTTCCTATTACAGGCGTTCCGGAAGGGCTTGTTGACCATGAATATTCATCATAACCATTACCTGCACTTAATAACACACTTGAACCGCATAAAATAACATCTTCATTAAATGCACAATTAATATCGGCTAAAAAATTTGTTGCCCCTGGAGTTATTAAACATCCTGTGTTAGTACTAAAACTTGGATCGTCTGAAATGGTAAATGTTGGGTTAATAGTTCCTTTATAGGTTGCATAAGCCTGGTTATTAATGGTATTTGAACAGGCATCGTTTAATAAACTACAAGCAGCTACAACCGTAACACGAAAACGTATTTCTAAAACAGGGTCATTTTCTTCAACAACAGATCTATCTACTCTAAATACAATTTCTCTGGTTGCGGCATTATAACTATCTACATTAACTCCTGTAGGTAATGAAATTATATCTGAAGGATAATTAAAGACGATATTAATTGGTAAAACATCTCGAATGGTAAGATCAGTTGCATCATCGTTACCCGTATTTTGAAAACCAATAACATAATTTAATTGATCACCAAGGCTTACTAATTGGCCACCAATGTTATTACCAGACATATCTTCGACTATTTTGGTAAGCACTATTTTGGGTGCTATAATTTCAATAGCAAAAGCACTAAAATAATAGTAATAGATATCTAAATTACTTCCCAAACTAATAGTCGCAGTTGTTGCTCCATTGGCAATTACAGAATTTCCCGCATTTGGTATATTAATAATACCAGCATCAAAACCAAGCGTGTTTGAACCACTAGGGTTTCTTGCGGTAAAGATTTCTGGTGTATTTGTTATAGGATCAATTATTGAAACGGTACTGTTAAAAAAATTATTTCCAGGACGTATAACTGTACCCGCATTATTCGTAGCACTCATGGTAGTTCCATTAAGCCTTAAATAATCTCCGGTATAACTCCTGTCGCCTTCTATAGTACTAAATGCAAATTTTGCACGAACTGGACCAACAGGTATAGTTTCAAACCCTGAAACAGGGAATGTTTCATTTATGGTACTTGTGATTTTAGTAAAACCATCAAAAGAGGTTATATATTTACTTGGTAAAAGTGGGTCTTCGTAAACAACAAAAAGAGACCAACCAGCGGAAAGTCCTTCTGAATTGGGTCTTGGGCCTACTAAAGATGAAATATTAGCAACTGAATATGTCCCTTCAGGATCTGGTAATGCAGTAAGTAAGCTTGTTACATCATGGTAATACGCAAACGAATTGGAATTATTGTTTGTTGCTGCATTCTGAAAATATATTTGGGTACCAGTGATATCTAAATAACTGCCTCCTGGTATTTTAAATTTAATATTTGATATTGGATCTGCTCCTTTAACAACCGAACTCCAATACAAACCTGCATATACAATTTTGTAACAGTTTACGTCGTTTGGAACATCCAGATCTGCACTACTTGAATTGAATGTACTTGCGTCTCCATCAATATCTACATATACCGCAGCATTAATTCTATCATTTGTATCAGTTCCATTATAAGGGTCTGAAACATGAATGCCTACATTGCTATTACCAATTAATAGGATATCCCCTTTAATCGCCTGATCGTATCTCGGATTAAAAGGCACAAGATTTTGAGCATAGAATTGACAACCCGTTACGAGTATCAAGACAGTAAATAGAATTTTTAAGTAGGTAGTTTTGTTCATAGTAACTATTTTTAGTATTTCTTTTAACTTGGGGCTGAAAAACGAAATAGCACTCTTTATTATTACTTCATATTTATACGTAATTTATTACACTTCGTGCTGTTTGTCTAATAACAAGGTTTTTAAACGTTATAAATATCGTGAAAATTTTTCTAATAAGGAATATAGTATCAAGATATTTGATGTATTGCTTACACGTAATCGATACAATACAACACTTTGTCGTAAAAAAGAAATGTTTTGTGGTGTTTTATGATTTTAGTTTAGTTAACCTAAATATGAAAATGGAAAATAGAAAGCAAAAAAAAGGTTCTCAATTTTGAGAACCTTTTTTTATATACTTATAAGAACTATGTCTAATATTAATTTTCTATTTTAACCATAGACATCTTACCATTATACGGCAAACTGCCTTGCGCCTGTAGCGCTTTTTGAGCCGTTTCTATATCATCAAATTTTTCATAATATATATAGTATTTACTTGTATTAACATCGTAAAAGAAATTAATATTCTTCTGTCCAGCAGCCACAGCTTTTGTTATAAACTCATCACGTTTAGTAACATCACTATGTACCGCAATGGCAATATAATATCCTTTTTCAACATTTTTAACATCTTTTAATATTTGGATGCTACTAGTTCGCGCTTCACCAGAATCAAAATCACTCTCTTTTAATGGAGTTGAACTTATTGACGTATTTTGTTTAATTAGATTCAATGCTATTTGATCTTTATTATATCTATCTTGTTCATTGTCATAAAGCGCACGTCTAATTCGTCTATTTCTTTCAATTTCTGTAGCTTTATTAATTGCATCCAATTCAGATACTAAACTTGCTTTTGCACGAATTGTTTTCGATTGCTGTTTCTTGATAATTTCAATTTCATCTAAATATATCATTCTTATATTTTCTTCATCATCAGAATTATTTCTTACTTTTTCTTTATAAAGTCTTTCAAGTTCGGCAATTCGAGAATTTTGATCTTTAATCACATTATCAATTTCAGCTTTTAAAGCTTCTAAAGCTAAATTTTCTGCAGTTATACTTTTAAAAGCTCTTGGTTTTGCATATATGCCTTTTTCACTTAAGTCATTCTCTTCTTTTAATTCCTTAAGATCTTTCTTTTTAATATCTACAGTTTCAATCAATTCTAACAATAGTTTGTCATGCTCTAGTTTAGAATCTTTTGAAATTTCATTTTTATCAAAAGCCTGATTACTATTATCAATTGGTTTAGCTTGTTGTGCATCTGCTTTAGCCTTAGCTTTAGCATCGGCCACTAATTTTAGTCTGGCATCCTCTTCGGCTTTTGCCTTAGCTTGATCGGCTGCTAATTTCGCTTGAGCATCTGCATCTGCATCTGCATTAGCCTTAGCGACTGCATCTGCTTTAGCTTTAGCATCGGCCACTAATTTTAGTATGGCATCCTCTTCTGCTTTAGCTTTAGCTTGGTCGGCTGCTAATTTCGATTTAGCGTCTGCTTCCGCATTCGCTTTAGCATCTGCCGCTAATTTTAGTCTGGCATCTTCTTCTGCTTTCGCTTTAGCTTGATCGGCTGCTAATTTCGATTTAGCGTCTGCTTCCGCTTTCGCTTTAGCATCTGCCGCTAATTTTAGTCTGGCATCTTCTTCTGCTTTCGCTTTAGCTTGATCTGCTG
>Ga0102814_10001820_pt1 | contig 14748 bp, 13 predicted proteins | sample ColrivemetaGS741_FD_79112 | JGI IMG/M metagenome (GOLD analysis project Ga0102814, IMG submission 79112) | Estuarine microbial communities from the Columbia River estuary - Flood tide ETM metaG S.741 | ecosystem: Environmental > Aquatic > Marine > Intertidal zone > Estuary | place: USA... | reverse complement strand
TTTTAACAAATATAAATGTAATCAAATTGTAATTTAAAATTGGTTTTTAAGTTCTAATTGCATTTGCTTTACGGTTTGTGTACTATTATCGTGGCTCCAACCTGGAGGTCCAAAAGTATACATAAATTTATGATACCAGTTTTTAGATTTTTTTGTATCTATCCAAATATCTTTATATTCATGTGTTAAAATCACCCAAGGATTGTAAGAATCTGGTGCATGTGTAACACCGTATTTGACATCAATTTTTTCATCTAATTCTTTCCAAGTTCCAAATATTTTATCAAATATATTTAAAAAACCTCCGTGGTTTTTATCCATATATTCAACATTTTTAGCGTGGTGCACTTGGTGCATTGTATGTGTATTAAATATTTTTTCTACAAAACCCATTTTTGGTATATAAACTGAATGCAATTGAAATTGCCAAAGTGCTTCAATTCCCAAGCATACTACCACCATTTCAGGTCTAAAACCGAGTGCTGGTAGCCACATATAAAATAGAGGTTTGTATAAAATAGTAAACCAACCATTTCTTACGGCAGTACCTAAATTAAAATTATCTGAAGAGTGATGAACAATATGTGCAGCCCATAAAAAGCGTACCATATGATTTTGTCTGTGAAACCAGTAGTAAGTGAAATCATCCAATAATTGACAAGCAATCCAAATATACCAAGCATAACCGAATGATTCCCAGCCCATTATATTCGTTCTTATACCATTAATTTCAGGATTAAATAATTCAAAAACAATATTAAAAATTACAATTGCCGAAATTGTTTTTATTAAAGGGGCAATTATGGCTGAGCCAACTCCCATAAATAGGCTGGCTCCTAAATCTTTCCATTCATAAAGGTCTTTTTTGTTGTGACTTTTACTATAAGTAAGTTCAAGTAAAATTAGCGCTAAGAAGCAAGGAACTCCATACACTAATGGGTTGGTGAAATCCATTTGTTGGTTTTAATTTATATAAAGCGAAATATAGGGATATTATAATGAAACCCTTTGAAATTTAAACTTTATTAATTAAACTTTTGAAATGGAAATTTATTTTGTGAAAATTAATTTTATTGCAACCACTAACATTAAAACTCCAAAAATTCTTTTAAGCATTCGCTGATCAATTTGCAACGCAATTTTTGAACCTAAAAAACCACCTATAATAAATAGGGCAGAAACAATTACAGCCACTCTCCAATCGATATTGCCGCCATCTCCTGTTGTATGGTAATTATAAACGGCTAAAAAAGTGACAGGAGGTAACATTACAGCCAAACTTAAACCTTGTGCATTATGCTGTGTTAAACCTAAAAATAAAACAAAGAGTGGTACCATAATAATTCCACCACCAACTCCAACTAAGCCACTTAAAATTCCTGCTAATAAACCAATAATAATTAAGGTGATAATTGTAGTTATTGTCATTTTCATATTAGATTTCTGAAGGAATTTTAATTTGATACAATTTACGCGAACTATTATTTAATTTGTTCTCACGTAACCAAGGGTTGTGTATTTTTAAAATATTATAATTTATTCCTAGATTCTTTGAAAAGAGTGCAATATCTGTAATTACAGTATCAACTTCAATAAATCTTGTTGGTTCTAAATAATACAAATCTTCATTTTCAAAAATAAATCCATATTTATCAGGATTCGATAATATTTCTTTAACTGCAACTATTCTTGGTAAATATCTTTTTGTTTCTTCACCCAAAAGCAAATCGTAATAATCATCAACTTTTTGATCATTAATTTTTCTAGATATCCCAGCATTTCCTGCGTTATATGCTGCGGCTGCCATAGTCCAATTTCCAAATCTATTTTTAGCATCATTTAAATAATTACAAGCAACTTGGGTTGCTTTTTCTAAATGATAGCGTTCATCCACGTTCGAATTTACTTCCAAACCATTTTCTTTAGCAGTTGCAGGCATTATTTGCCAAAATCCTTTTGCCCCAGCAGGTGAAGTTACATCTTGTAATCCACTTTCAATAACAGCTAAATATTTAAAATCGTCTGGAATACCATTTTTTGCTAAAATAGGCTCAATAATCGGGAAGTATTTGTTAGCTCTTTTAATTAAAAGTAAGCCATTCGACTGCCAATAAGTATTTACTAATAACTCACGGTCTATTCGTTCTATAATGTCGGCTTTTTCTAAAGGGATTTTTTCACCTGCAAAATTTAAATTCGAAGGTATTTTTAAAGCTCTTATCTGGTATGTTTCACTAGTGTTTTTATCACTGTCGGTTGCAGTTTTAACTGTCTTTTCTTCATTTTCATTATTTGATTTTGTGGCAAAAATCAATAATGAACTCACCATAATTATGGTTATCAGTCCTAAAATTTTAATAGAATTTTTCATAATAGCATTTATTAATCGTTGTATTAATGTACAAATTTATTTGAATTGACAATAAGAAATTAAGATTTTAACAATTAATTAATTGCTTGTGTAATTATTTTACTAATAGACTTAGCTTTATTTAAAATCATAACATGAGTTCCTTTTTCAATAGGGATACAATTTTTAATATGTTTAATTGGAAAAACGTGGTCCTCAGTTCCGTGGATATGAATAATATTTTTCAAAGTTTTTTTCTGTTGCCAATTTAGTACGTTGTAAATAGCCCAATTTAAGTAATGGGAATTTCTAACGGATAAATACTCTTTATATAATTTTACACGTTTTTTAGCGAAATCACCAAACGCGTATTTAGAAAAATCTTCTACACTATTTATATATGTTGTTGGAAACAATTTATAGACCCAAGTTTTTTGAATTACCTTTAAACGTTTTGGTAATTCCTTTCTGTTTTTAACACTAGAGATTAAAATTATTTTTTTAACATTTAGGTGTTTACTTATTTCCTGAACTATAATTCCACCAAATGAAACCCCAATTAGCACTGGGTTTTCTTCTGTAACCAATTGAGCCATTCTTTTTGCATAATCCTCGATTTTTTCGTTTTCAGACAAGGGTAAAAGCCATTCTAAAAAATGAAGTTCAAAAGTGTCTTTTGGAAATTTTAAATACTCAAAAATTTTTGAACTTGCAGCTAATCCTGGAACAAAATAAATATGAGTTTTTAAATTTTCCATTACGAATGAATAATGCCTTGAATAATTGGTTTTAAACCACTAAAGAAAAATTCTACTGCAATTACCATAACAATTAATCCCATAAGACGCATCATTACTTTATTGCCCGTAGTTCCTAATTTTTCAGTTATTTTACTTGCGCCTACTAAAACAAGATAGGTTATTAATAGTACTAAAGCTATGATTATAACCAATGTTATTTTTTGAGGAACATCTTTAGCATCTTCCATTAAAATAATTGCATTTGTAATTGCTCCAGGTCCGCATATCATTGGAATTGCTAGTGGTGTAATTGAAATATCTTCAACATATGCGTCAATTTTATCTTCATCATCTGTATGTTTAAATTGCCCTAAGCGCGCTTGTAACATATCCCAGCCCATCATAAAAAATATAAGTCCCCCAACAACTCTAAAACTATTTACTGAAATTCCAAAGAATTTAAAAAGAATTTGCCCAGAAAATGCAAATGCAATAACCGTAAAAAAAGCAACAATGGTAGCTTTTTTAGCAGTTTGTTTACGTCGCTGTTTGCTTAAGGAAGCAGTCATAGACATAAAAATGGGCATAGTACCTAGGGGGTTTATAATGGTGAAAAAAGCGGTAAAAGCCAATAAAGCAAAAGTATATATTTCAATCACTGTGGTAAATTTTTTGTTATTTAAAATTTATGATACAAAAGTAGGAACATTTATCCAATCAAATCTTACAATTCCGTCTTCATCAATTTCTGTGAGTTTTATTTCTTGCAACGTATTCACTAATTCTGGATTCCAAGGAGTTTTCACTTTTACATAATTTTCAGTAAAACCATAAATAAATCCTTCTTTATTTTCACTTTCAAAAAGCACAGTTAAGTCATTCCCAAGCTGATTTTCATAAAATGCCCTTCTTTTTTTAACCGATAAACCTCTCAACATTTTACTGCGTTTAGAACGCACTTTTTTTGAAACCACACCATCCATTGCAACAGCTTCTGTATTTGGTCTTTCCGAATAGGTAAAAACGTGTAAATACGAAATATCTAGTTCATTTAAATAATTGTAAGTTTCTAAAAACAAAGCATCAGTTTCACCAGGAAAACCAACAATAACATCAACTCCAATACAGGCATTAGGCATTACATTTTTAATTGCATTAACTCTATTTGTATAGGTTTCCTTTAAATAGCGGCGCTTCATTAATTTTAATAATTCATCACTTCCACTTTGTAAAGGAATATGAAAATGAGGAACAAAACTGTTTGAATTTGAAACAAAATCAATAGTTTCATTAGTAAGCAAATTTGGTTCAATAGATGAAATTCTTAATCGATGAATGCCTTCCACATTATCTAATGCTTGTACCAACTCGAAAAAGGTATGTTCGTGTTTTTTATTTCCAAATTCACCTTTACCATAGTCACCAATATTTACACCAGTAAGTACAATTTCTTTAATTCCTTTTTCTGAAATTTCATTGGCATTTTGCAATACGTTTCCTAAAGTATCACTTCTAGAAATACCACGAGCCAGGGGAATAGTGCAATAGGTACATTTATAATCGCAACCATCTTGTACTTTTAAAAACGCACGTGTTCTATCTCCAATAGAGTATGAACCAACATAAAAATCGGCATCTTCAATTTCACAAGAGTGTACTTCACCCATATCATTTTTAGAAAGGTCGTTTATATAATCGGTCACTTTAAATTTTTCAGTAGCTCCTAAAACCAAATCTACACCGTTAACAGCAGCCAATTCTTCAGGTTTTAATTGCGCATAACAACCAATTGCAATTAAGAATGCTTGTTCGTTTTTCTTTAATGCATTTTTTACAATTGATTTAAATCTTTTATCGGCATTATCAGTTACAGAACAGGTGTTAATTACATAAATATCAGCCTTTTCTTCAAATTCAACACGCTGAAAACCCTCGTTTTGAAAGTTACGGGCAATGGTTGAAGTTTCTGAAAAGTTTAATTTACATCCCAGAGTGTAAAATGCGACTTTTTTTTGTGCGCTCATTCTTGTACATTTATCGGGTGCAAAAATACAGAAATTTATTATTATAATATGATTGCAATTACACCAAAACCATCTTATTACGCAGAAATATTTTCAACAATAAGAACTAATGTTGATGAAGGTTATAATGAAATGGTTGAAAAAATGGAAGCTTTAGCTAAATTACAAAATGGTTATTTGGGAATAGAATCTGCCAGAAATGACGTTGGAATTACCGTTTCTTATTGGAAAAGTTTAGACGCTATTTTAAAATGGAAAAATAATGCAGAACATACAATTGCACGTAAATTAGGAAAAGAATTATGGTATAAGAAATACCAACTTAGAATTTGTAAAGTTGAACATGATTATGGGTTTGAAAAGTAGTTTTTGGTTGTTGATTGTTTGTTGTTTGTTGTTGGTTTCTTGTGCTGATGAAACAGTTAAAAAAAGAGATTTACAAGTTTTTCGTTATAATGAGCACGCGAATATTACGACTTTAGATCCTGCATTTGCAAAAGATTTACGCACTATTTGGGTTACAAATCAGTTGTTTAATGGCTTGGTGCAATTGGATGATAAATTAGAAGTACATCCTGATATTGCAAAATCGTGGAGTATTTCTAATGAAGGAAAAACTTATGAATTCAATTTAAGAAAGGGTATAAAATTTCATAAACACATTTTATTTGGTAAAGATTCTACAAGAACTGTTACGGCTCATGATTTTGAATATAGTTTTAATCGGTTAATTGACCCAGAAGTTGCTTCACCAGGAAAATGGGTGTTAGAATTTGTTGAGAATTTTGGAGCTAAAAACGATAGTACTTTTGTTATTAATTTAAAACAATCGTTTCCGCCGTTTTTAAGCATACTAAGTATGAAATATTGTTCGGTGCTTCCTAAGGAAGCAGTTGAATTTTTTGGAGATAAATTTCGATCGAACCCAATAGGAACTGGACCTTTTCAGTTTAAACTTTGGGTTGAAAACATCAAATTGGTTTTTCGTAAAAATCATAATTATTATGAAAAAGACGAAAATGGAAAAAGTTTGCCGTATTTAGAAGCGGTCGCTATCACTTTTTTGCCAGATAAACAAAGTGAATTTTTACAATTTGTACAAGGAATTATAGATTTTATGAGCAGTATTGATGCTTCTTTTAAAGATGATTTATTAACTACAGATGGAAAACTTAAAGAGCATCATCAAGATAAAATAAATATGATTACAAGTCCTTATTTAAACACGGAATATTTAGGTGTTTATTTAGATGCTGATGAGCAAGCAGTACATTCTGTAAAAATTCGGAAAGCCATTAATTACGGTTTTAATCGTGAAAAAATGATTCTCTATTTAAGAAACGGAATTGGAACGCCAGCAGTTAACGGTTTTATTCCTAAAGGATTACCAAGTTTTAACGAAATGAAAGGGTATACCTATCAGCCAGAAAAGGCAAAAGAATTGGTAAAATCTTATATAGAAGAAACAGGAAATAAGAATCCATCAATTACAATAAGTACCAACAGTCAGTATTTAGATTTGTGTGAATATATACAGCGAGAGGTTGAAAAAACAGGGTTGAATGTAAATATAGATGTTATGCCTCCTTCAACTTTAAGGCAAACAAAAGTACAAGGTAAATTGAGTATTTTTAGAGGTAGTTGGGTGGCGGATTATCCCGATGCTGAAAATTACTTATTTATTTTTCACAGTAAGAATTTTTCACCAAACGGACCAAATTATACGCATTATAGTTCGCCAGAATATGATATGCTCTATGAAACTGCTATTAAAATAAATGACAATCTAGAACGCAGGAAACTCTACCAGAAAATGGATAGTTTGGTAATGGCATCTGCAGCTGTAATTCCTTTGTATTATGATGAGGTTGTACGTTTTACTCAAAAAAATATTAGTGGTTTGGGTATAAACCCAGTTAATTTATTGGATTTAAAAAGGGTTAAGAAGGAGTAATTCAGTAAATTAAACTACTTAATTGAATACAAGTCATTATCTAATTAGAAAAACAATTAGTGTTTTGTATCTAAAATGTTTTATTGAAATAATACTACCAAAGGTAATACTATAGCAGTTGTAGTAATTTTCAGCTTAATTCAGAATTGAGCTGAAGGCTTACTGATTATGTGTTTTTTATCTTTTATATCATTAAAACACTTTAATTATAGCATTTTTTTTATTGAAAAACCTAAAGGCTCTAGTACTCATTTTTTGACTAATTATTTAATGTAATTTTTTAAAAATGACAAGTAATATGTTTCAAAAAATACTGTTGTACGCATCTTTATTTTTTAATAATTGGTAATAATCAATTATTAAATTGACTAAGGTCATGAAATAGAAATAAATACATGATATCAAACATTAAATGAATTGATTAAGGTCATTTTAGTTTATTGAATTTATTTTGAGATTTGCCTTGAACCTTTGAAAAAATATATTTACGTTTAGTAGACTTTTCATTCATTTTTCCCCAGAAAATTGTTAAACCTCATATTCATTGTTACTAAATTGATAGTTATAATTAAACACATTTAAAAATAAAATATTATGAAAAAAATAATTTTTATTATTGGACTGATTCCAGCCATAATGATATTATGGTCTTGTGAGGATGATTTTATTGATCTAAATGTTCAAGATGATGAACAAATTGATCTGACTATTCAGCATGACAAACAATCTTTTCAAAAGAACGAATTAATTATTCATAAGAGTAAATTACAAAATAGAGTTTTTACTAGTGAATCACTTATTGACAACGTAATTGGAAATTCTCCAATTAGAAAATTGCAGATCTATACGCCACCAGGATATGAAAAACATGGAGATAGAGTATATCCGGTTATTTATTTACTGCATGGATTACCTTTTTCAGAAAAAGCGTACATCGATATAAAAACTTGGGATCCTTGGATTGGCGATCCAATGCCATTTCAAGAATATCCTGATTTTCCTGAAGAAGGTTTCCGGGAATGGGTAGATGGATTGATACTAGCCGAAATTATTGAACCTTTGATTATTGTTATGCCGAATGCGGCTAATGAGATGTATGGCTTCAGTTTTTATACAAACTCTTTATTAAACGGAAACTTTGAGGATTTTATAGTTGAAGATGTTGTAAGCTACATAGACGAAAACTATAGAACAATCAATAGCCCAGATAGTAGATCAGTTATGGGTAATTCTCAGGGTGGTTATGCTGCAATAAAATTAGGTATGCTTCATCCTGATGTTTTTGGTGTTGTGGCGAGTCATAGTGGATTATTGTATCTAGATGGTGTATTGGCTTTGGGTGAAGTTGTTGTATCAGAAAACCCAGATGGGTTTATTGGTCCAGACCCTACAAAATTCTTAACTAGTGCAGGTTATGCTATGAGTTCAGCCTGGTCACCTAACCTCAATAACCCTCCATTTTATGTTGATCTTCCTTTTGAATATCCTTCTGGAGCTGTGATACCTGAGGTGCGAGAGCGATGGCTAGCGCAAGATGTATTTACTATGTTGGATGCTAATATTTTTAACTTTAGCTCCTTAAAAGGAGTTTATATGGATGCTGGAACATATGACGAATTGGGAATGAATCAGATGACCTGGGCTTTTAAAGAAAAATTAGATTACTTAGGAATTGCTAATACTACAGAGGGATTTGATGGAGGGCATTTTAATAAAATGTTTTCTAGATTTGAGCGTTCGTTTGCATTTTGTTCAGAACTTATGAATTAAGAAGGATTTCCCTGTTAAAAAAGCCAGAAGTCAATGCTTTTAAAGAGTAAAACTCCTCACTTTTTGGGGAGTTTTTTTGTTTAATTCTGTTATAAAATCCCCCTTTTATATTTTTGATTAAATTTTGTTGAGATACATTCAAAAAACTAAAGTTTGTGTTTGTTTTTTTGTTAAAATAATGAAAATTTCAAATTAAACTCAATTTAATGTGGTACGATAGTAACGAAATAGTCTGTTAGATTATACTATTAATAAATAGGTAGCCACGTTGTAAAAATTACTCCCAATGACGGGAAAAGGAATGTATTTGCTTGTAATAAAACTAATTTCTATTTTGTACATTGGTTAAAAAATTAAACACATGATTCAATCATACAAACAACACCCAAAATTACAGGAAACATATGATATTATTATCATAGGTTCTGGAATGGGCGGTTTGGCCACAGCGGCTATTTTATCAAAAGAAGGTCAAAAAGTATTGGTATTGGAGCGACATTATACTGCAGGTGGTTTACACATGTGTTTAAGCGGAAAGATTATGAATGGGATGTGGGAATTCATTATATAGGTGAAATGCAACGTAAAAATGGCGTTTTAAGAAAATTGTTCAACTATGTTAGCAATAACAAATTAAAATGGGCTGATATAGGAGAGGTTTATGACCACATTGTGATTGGCGAAAAGCATTTCAATTTTGTAAAAGGAGTTAAGAATTTTAAAAAGCAACTAATTTCATATTTTCCAGATGAAGAGCAGGCAATAGATACCTATGTAAATTTGGTTTTTGAAGCGGTGAAATCTAGTAAAAATTATTATATGAGTAAAGCAATGCCTCCTTTTTTAGAAAATACAATAGGTAGTTATCTAAAAAAGCCTTTTTACAAATATGCAGATAAAACAACCTATGAAGTATTGAGTTCTTTAACAAAGAATGAACTATTGATAAAGGTGTTAACAGGACAATATGGTGATTATGGTTTGGCACCTAAGGAAAGTAGTTTTTATATGCACGCTTCAGTGGCACGCCATTATTTTGATGGAGGAAGTTTTCCCATTGGAGGTTCTTCGCAAATAGTGAAAACAATAGATTCAGTAATTGAAGCAGCAGGTGGAACCATTTTAATTAATGCAGAAGTTGAAGAAGTACTTATTAAAAAAAACACAGCTCTTGGTGTTTTAATGAAAGATGGAAAAAAAATCTATGCCAAAAACATAGTTAGCAATGCTGGAATAATGACTACTTATAACAAGTTGTTGCCAATTGAAATAGTTAAAAAACATAAATTAAAAGAGCAATTAAAAAAAGTAAAACAATCAGTTGCACATGCAAGTTTGTATATCGGTTTAGAAGGTTCGCCTGAAGATTTACAACTTCCAAAAACCAATTATTGGGTTTATCCTGCCGAAGGCGATCACGATACATGTGTGAAAAACTATTTAAAGGATTTATCGCAACCATTTCCTGTTGTATATCTTTCTTTTCCTTCAGCCAAAGATCCAGACTGGTCTAATCGTTATCCAGGAAAAAGTACCATAGATATTATTACTTTAATTCCTTATGAAACTTTTGAAAAATGGACTGATACACGTTGGAAGAAAAGGGGAGAAGACTATGAAGCTATTAAAGAAGAGTTTTCTCAACGTTTATTAAAAGAATTATTCAAACAATTACCACGTTTGAAGGGAAAAGTGAATTGTTATGAACTATCAACACCTTTAACAACAAAACATTTTGTGAATTATGAAAAAGGAGAAATTTATGGTTTAGACCACAGCCCATCCAGATTTAGACAATCCTTTTTAAAACCCCGCACACCAATTAAAAACTTTTTCTTAACTGGTCAGGATATTGTAACTGCAGGTGTAGGAGGAGCGCTATTTTCAGGAGTGTTAACAGCTATGGCAATAACTGGAAAAAATATATTAAAAAAGATATAACTACCTGCAAATAGTTTTCTATAAATTAATTATATGGAGTTATTAAAACTTCGAAAATGTCAACTCCATTAGAAATATTAAAAATTTCTTTTGAAAGTAGTGTACCTCCATTATATGGATATGCCGTAATAGGCTCCATACATAACATATTGTTAACAGGCGTCCACAACATAAAATTGTTAAAACCAGTTATTTTTAAAGCTATATTAGAACCATTTTTTTTAATTAATTTTATTTCATTAGTATTTAAAATAGGGTAGGCGGTATCTCCACCTTCCATTATTTTAGACATGCTAATCTCGTGTTTTTCAACTGAAATTATTTCATCTAAATTTCCATTTAGCATAAAAGCAGGATGGTAGCCCAGCATAAAAGGCATACCTATTTCTGCATTAATTTCAAAAGTAATTTTCAAAGAATTATTTGATAATTCGTACTTTTTAAAAAATGTAAAACTATATGGCCAGGAAACCAATCTTACTGAAGATTTTTCAGGATATTTTGAATTTTCAACAGCAGTATAAGCAGCATATTTTTTTTGATAAACTGCAGAAGTGTTACTGCAGTCTTCCACTAAATTATAAGTTAATTCTCTTAAAAGCCCATGTTGATCTTGGTTGTAATTTCCTTTTGGAGTTGAAATAATAAATTTATTAGCTTCAGTTGGACCAATAATTGGGAACATTTCAGTATCCGAATTTCTCCAGCCTGGATTTCCTTTTTGATGTATTAATTCTTCTCTATCTTTTTTGTAACTTATTAATTCACCTTTTTCAATTTTTACAATTGAATTTTTATCTGCGCTAATTAAACTTATAATTGTGTCCATAAAAGTTGAATTATTTATTCTTTTCAACAATATATTTTAACATTTTTTCTACTAAATGCACACGGTCAACTCCACGTACATTGTGCTCATGCATTGGATATGTAAAAAAGTCTATTTGCACTTTTTGTTTTACAGCTTCTTGCAATAGTGTCATACTATGTTGTGGTACTACAACTGGATCTACACTTCCATGAATAATCAACATTTTCCCATCTAAATTTTTAATGTAGTTAGCCACTTTTGTTTTTTCATATCCCTCAGGATTTTCTTGTGGCGTATCCATATAGCGCTCACCATACATAACTTCGTAGTATTTCCAGTCAATTACAGGGCCACCGGCAACAGCAGTAGTAAACATACCAGGATTGCGCAGCATTAAACTTGTAGTCATAAATCCGCCATAACTCCACCCATTAATGGCAATTCTTTCAGAATCTACGTAATTTAAAGATTTTAAATAATCGACACCAGTTAACTGATCTTCAATTTCGGCATTCCCTAAATTACGGTGAATGATACTTTCAAAAGCAAAACCTCTGTTTGCAGAACCTCTGTTATCTAAGGTAAAAATGATATAATTTTCTAAAGTTGCAAAAGCAGGCATCCATAAACTTGCACCACCAAGCCAAGAATTTGTTACCATTTGCGCATGTGGGCCTCCGTATACATAAATTAAAACAGGATATTTTTTTGTAGCATCAAAATTAGCAGGTTTTATAACTCTTGTATACAAATTTGTTGCGTCATTTCCTTTTAAAGTAACAAATTCGGTAGTTCCTAAATTATAATCTTTTAACGGGTTTTCGGCAGTATAGATAACATTTGTTTTGCCATTTTTTGTTGTTATAATTTTAGTGGTATTAGGAGTATTTAAATTACTATAACTATCAATTAAATAATTTCCATTAGAGTTTAACTGCGTGTTATGCGTTCCGTTTTCAGTTGTTAATTTTATGTATTTACCTGTTTTTATATTTACTTTAAACGTATGAGTTTCTCTTGCGTCTTGACTAGTTCCAGTTATAAATACATTTTTGCCACTGGTGTCAAAACCTAAAATTCCAGTAACAACCCATTTAAAATTTGTAAGTTGTTTTACTAATTTACCTTCAGTTGTATATTGGTACAAATTCATAAAACCGTCACGTTCGCTAAACCATAAAAAGTTGGTTGTGCTTTTTGGTATAAAAACTGCGTCAAATTCTGGTTCAGTCCATTTATCATTTGTTTCTTCAAATAAGGTATTAACTTTTTTACCGGTTTCGACATTGTATCTATTGTACCAATAATGATTTTGTCCTCTATTTATTTCAGCAACCAATACATATTTTTCATCTGGAGTCCAGGATAAATTAGTTAAATAATGTTCATCTGAGGTATCAATATCAAGGTAAGAGGTTGTTTGAGTTTTTAAATTGAAAATACCAATTTTTGCTCGTTCGCTTCCTTGTCCTGCCATTGGGTATTTTATATTTTTTAATGAGGCAGGATAGGTATTAATATCTACCAAAGGATAATCAGTTACATTACTTTCGTCTTTCTGATAAAATGCTAAATAATTTCCTTCAGGACTCCAAAAAGTTCCTTTTACAATTCCAAATTCACTTCTATGAATAGCCTGCCCAGAAACTATAGTTTTGTCTTCAATTTCAGTTACTGCAATTTTTGAGCTTGTTGCATTAGCAATAAATAAATTATTTTTTAATGTATAAGCGATTGCTTTTGCTTTTGAATTGTATTCGCTGTTTTCAGCATTTACGTCAAAAAAAATTGTGCTAATTTTAGAGTTTGTTATATAATTGAAAACTTCAATTGAATTTACATTTCTAAAAGTTAATGAAGTTGCATTAATTTCTTGTAATTGTGGAAGCCTTTTTAAAGTAGGATATTCCTTTTGAACATCTTCTAAAGTGATTTTATTTACAATTTTTTTAGTGTTTGCATCCGTAAAAACAAATTCATTCTCCTTTTGGAATACATAATTTTCTGAATTTTGAACCCATTGTAAGCTTATTAATGAGCTAGGATATAACCCCTTGTAATAACCCAAAACAGCATCTTCAATTGTTAATTCTTTTTTTTGAGAATAACCTAAAATAAACGTGCAAATAAATAAAAACGAAAGTATTTTTTTCATTAGAATGTAGTATTAATTATAAAAGGTAAAGTTAATTATTTAACGGTTTTTTCAACTGATGTTTATCAGTTTGTTTCAAAATTTAAACGGGCCATAATAGGGTAATGGTCAGAGTATTTTACATCAAAAGTTTTGTAATTATTTACTTCAATTTTTTCATCCGTTAAAATAAAATCTATTCTAAAAGGGAATTTATAATTGAATGTTGTTCCAAAACCTTTTCCAGCTATTTCAAAAGCATCATTTTTACCCTTTTTTAATTTATGATATACCCAAGAGAAAGCATTGTTATTAAAGTCTCCACAAATTATGGTTTTGTAATTAATTTTTTCCTGATGTTGTATAATTAATGAAGCTTGATTCGCTTGCTTTTTGAAGGCATTTTCGACTCTTAATTTTAATTTTTCAGAATTTTCTTGTGTTAAGGTTTCTTCTTTAGGATTAATTTTTAACGATTCTAAATGAACATTATAAACTCTAATGGTATCCTTATTTTTAATTAAATCAACAAAAATGGCATTGTTACTACTGTTAGAAAAATTTAAAGAACCTGAATTTATAATTTTATATTTTGAAAAAATTGCATGTCCAAAATTATTTTGATTGGTTCTTATTTTTACAAATTTATAAGGATAGTCAAGATTAAGTTTTTTTGAAGGATGAAACTCTTGGATGCATAAAATATCAGGTGATTTTTCTTTTATAAAATCAAATATTTTTTGATCAACATTTTCTTCATCAATCCAATTGTATAAGTTAAACATGCGAACATTATAACTCATTATTTTTACATCTTTGGTAAGTAATACTTTCTTTTCTGAAAAATTAAAAAAATTTGCAATATACTGGAAACCAATAAGTAATATAATTGAAGATACTAAAAATTGTTTTTTAAATTTTAGCATCCAATAAATTACAAATAGTATATTTATTATAATTAAAAAAGGAATTACTAAACTTAAAAAAGAAAAAAATGAATAAGTATTGGGCGAAATAAAATACC
>Ga0102814_10001810_pt1 | contig 14790 bp, 10 predicted proteins | sample ColrivemetaGS741_FD_79112 | JGI IMG/M metagenome (GOLD analysis project Ga0102814, IMG submission 79112) | Estuarine microbial communities from the Columbia River estuary - Flood tide ETM metaG S.741 | ecosystem: Environmental > Aquatic > Marine > Intertidal zone > Estuary | place: USA... | reverse complement strand
CAACCAGAAGCAGGTGTTGGCTTACAATTAATGCATGATGTTGTTGGTGACGGAAATTTTAGAACAATAGAAATTCAACTAAGCGGATCATACTTATTAAAAGTAACTCAAGATTCAACCCACACTATTCGTCCAGGATTCAACGTCGGTCTAAATCATCGTCAATTAAATTTCAATGCCTTTTCATTCGATAATCAATACGATGGAGAAGTCTATAATCCTACTTTCGCCACCGGAGAATTAATTCAAACAGATCGAAAGACCAATGCTTCAATTGGCATAGGAACCATATATGAATATTATCAAAACGAAAGATTCAACATAACAGGTGGCATCGGGTTTTACAATTTAAATCGTCCAAATCAAGGCTTTTATTCAGATGTTATTAAAAGAGATATTCGAACCTCCATTTTCGCGAAAGGAATCTACAAATTGAATTACGATTGGGATCTTGTTCCTGCCTTAAATCTATCCATTCAAGGAAAGTACAGAGAGTTCTTAATAGGATCATCTGTAAAATATACCCTGATAAATAAACTGGGCCAATACCGCGCATTATATGCTGGTGCATGGTATAGAAATAAGGACGCTGCTTTTCTTTCCGTTGGAATGGATTATCAAACTTGGTTTTTTGGTTTGAGTTATGACATAAACTTTTCTAAACTTGTTCCGGCCAGCAGAGGTCGAGGCGGATTAGAGTTTGCAGTTAGATACATTTTACATCATTTTAAACCCAAAAAGATATCACACAGAATATGTCCAGATTACATTTAATAGTACTTTTTATTGGACTTGGCTTTTTGTCGTTCTCTCAAAACAACTTGGGTAAATACCTTGATTTTGCGAAGGAACAATTTAACAAGGGAGACTATTATTACGCTTTAGAATATTATGAAAAAGCAATGGCCATCGATTCTAATGCAGTAGATATTAATTGGAATTATGCTGAAACTCTTCGTGCATATAAAGATTATCGGAAAGCTGAGAAATATTATAGTATTGTTTATGAAAAAGAATCAGCTCAAATTTATCCAAGTAGTTTATTGCTTTTAGGACTAATGCAAAAACAAAATGGAAAATACGATTTAGCAATTGAAACTTTTAAACTCGCCAAAAAAAAATATTACAAAGACAAAAAAGGTTACTTATACCAAAAAAGTAGACGAGAATTAGAGAGCACATTATGGGCCCAATCAGCAATTAAAGACACACTTAATGTTACCATAAATCCATTACCAGAAACCGTTAACACTCCAAATTCTGAATTTGGTCACCTTATTGCTAATGATGAATTGATTTTCTCTAGCCTTAGAGCAGATTCGATTAGTGCATCAGAAGAAGTATACGCTACATCTTATCACACTCATTTATACCATAGCAAATTAAAAGATAATTCATTTGAAGAAGCGATTCAAATCAACGAACTTTTTACACCAGATCAACATTCTGGAAATGGAAGCTATTCACTTGATGGTAAGCGATATTATTTCAGTAATTGTGAAAATGATGGATATAATTACAGATGCCAAATTATGGTGGCTCAATACAATAATGGGACATGGTCTTATATCGATTCATTGGGAGAAATAATCAATGAACCAAACACAAATACTACAATGCCTTGCATCGCTGACTTTAACGGTCAAGAAGTTTTAATTTTCGCTTCGAACCGAGAAGACTCTGAAGGTGGTTTAGACTTGTTTTATAGCCCGATTAAAAATGGAAACCAATACGGAAAAGTAAAAGCAATTAAAGCTGTTAATTCACTAGATAATGAAATTACTCCATGGTGGGACACAAAAAACAATCGATTGTATTTTAGTTCATCATGGTTTAATGGACTTGGAGGTCACGATGTAATGTACAGTGATTTTAATGGACAATTCTCTGACCCTGTAAATGCTGGAATCCCGATTAATAGCTCTGCCAATGATAATTACTTTTTCAAACAAGAAGACACATGTTTTGTTAGTTCAAATAGAATTGGGGTAATGTATAGTAAAAACCCAACTTGCTGTAGTGACATCTTTTCAATCAAACCACCAATTATTCCTCCGGTAATTACGCCAGAAGAAACCTTAGCAGATTTAAACAAAAGATTGCCAGTAACATTATACTTCCATAACGACATTCCAGATCCCGACTCCTGGAACAAAACAACAAAAGTAAACTACATCGATTCATACAACGACTACACTGCAATGATCGGAACCTATAAAAAAGAATATGCTTCGGGACTAAATGGTGTGAAATCTGAAGAAGCGAAAGAAGACATTGAATCTTTTTTCATGGAGTATGTAGACAAAGGTGTATCCGATTTAAAATTATTCCAAAGTTTACTCTTAAAAGAACTTGAAAATGGAGCTAAAATTAAATTAACTGTAAAAGGATTTGCAAGTCCATTAGCAAAAACAGAATACAATGTGAATCTTACCAAAAGAAGAATCTCCTCCCTAATGAACTATCTCAGAAATTACGACAATGGTGTTTTTTCAAAATACATGGATAAAACAGCCGGAAATGGCGGGATGTTGGTTTTTGCAGAAGTTCCTTTTGGCGAATACACTGCAAATCAATTAACAAGTGACAATCCGAATGATGTTAAAAATTCCGTTTACTCTAGATCTGCTGCAATTGAACGAAAAATTGAAATTCAGAGTGTAAGTTATTTTACCGAAGGAGTTTTTCCAATAATCACAGAAAATCCCAATTTTATATTCGCCGAGACTGCAAAAAACAAAGAATTAAAAGGTGCATTTATCATTAAAAATGAATCACTTAATAAAATCAACCTGATTTCTCTCAATTCAGATGATGACCTAAGCATAAAATGGGAAAAGTCAAATCTTGAATCGGGTGAATCAATTAAATTGAACTTCCAATTTAACTCCGGAAATATTGAGGGACATATCTCAAAAACCATTCAGTTATTCATTGAGGGATATCAAGAACCACTTCAATTGTTCATTTCGACAAAGGTTTTGTAAAGATTAGTAATTTTACCGAAAGATTCAGAATTGGAAAACCAACAAAATTCTCGTTTACGATTTATAGATAACGCTCGAAGTATTGCAATAATACTTATGCTTCAAGGTCATTTTATATCCATGACTTTTAAAGATTACACCGTAATGCGTGCTGATTTAATTAGTAACGGTACTTCTGGAAGTATATTATTTGACATATGGGTTCGCCTCAGGGGATTAACAGCACCATTATTTTTCACAATAACAGGTGTCGTTTTCGTCTTTCTCCTCACACGACCAGCTGCAGAATCTTATTTTAAATTACCACGAGTTAAAAAGGGAATTAAAAGAGGAATATTACTTCTTTTTTGGGGGTATGCTTTGCAATTAAACATACAAAACTGGCACATTTACGCTCGTGGAGAAGTTACAGAACGTTTTTTTGCAGTACACGTTCTTCATTGTATCGGGTTTGGGATTATTGTACTAATTCTTCTTTATGGCCTATTTAAATTAATAAAAATCATCCCTTATCATTTTATTCTTGGCTTTTTCGCATTATTGATTTTTACTCTGCAGCCTTGGGTAAATAATTTGGAGGAAAATTACTTGCCTGTAAATGCCCCTGCATTTATCCAAAACTATTTTCATGGGCCACACTCCATCTTCCCTATTATACCTTGGTTGGGTTATGTTTTAACAGGAGGTATGATTGGAGCATTATTCCGAAATTATTTACCAATGATACGAGAAAAGAAATTTGTTTGGCAATTTTCATTAATCACTTTAGGAAGTTTTCTTTTTTTAAGAATCCTTTTTTACGTGATTGATCTTGCTGTATCAGATGAGTTTTATTTTAGTAGAGCCGGATACGTATTCGAAACATTGATGAAAATAATGGGATTATTAATTCTTTTAATGTTTCTTGAACGAAAAACGAAGCCTAAGGACAACCTATTTGTTCAAATGGGACAGAATACACTTGTTATATACATCGTTCATGTAATCGTTTTATACGGGGCTATAATTGGAATTGGATTACGTACATGGATTGATAAAAAACTAACTTTTACAGAATCGATTATAGGTTCTCTGTTATTTATTTTAACTTTTGCAATGCTTACTTACGTGCAACCAAAAATAAAACCCTTTATTGTTCAAACATTCAGAAGACTAAGAAAAAGCTAACAAATAAAAATAAACTATTTTTGTTTTCCTTAAATGATATTTAAATGAATATTACTCAAGAAATAAAAGCACCAGTAAAAGTAAGATTACGGTTTATTGATATGGCTCGTTCCATAGCTATCTTACTAATGTTGGAAGGTCATTTTGTTGATGATTCACTCTTACTTTCAGTTCGTGACCCTGAGAATATTATATATTCCACTTGGTTTTACATCAGAGGATTCACAGCACCTGTTTTCCTTACAGTAACAGGACTTATTTTTGTTTATTTATTATTAAAAAACAGAGAGGAAGCATATTTTAAGAACATTCGAATCAAAAAAGGCTTCAAAAGAGTTGTAGAATTATTCTTTTGGGGATACATGGTTCAATATTATTCATTTCATGTTTTGGAATGTATTGCTGCCGGAATACTATCCATTCTTATCATCTTTGGGATATACAAACTAGTGAAAGTCATTCCTCTTTGGATCTACTTTTTTACCGCTGGAATTTTAATGTTCTCTTTCTATCTATATATGCGAGAACTTCCTAAAGATTTAAGGTGGCCAGTCAATGCATGGGGCTATATTCAAAATGCATTTCACGGTCCAAACAATAAAGCAATTTTCCCAATTGTTCCATGGATGGGATACACAATGTTTGGTGCTATGTTCGGCGCATTACTACATGATATGCACAAGCACGTTCAAAAACTTTACTTCTCGTTCATTGTCCTTCTAGTTGGTGTTACTTTACTCTTTTTTGGCAAGGAACTTTTAGCTGGAATTGATGATGTAATAAACAGTTTTATACCTTCATTTAAATACAACTTTGTTGCTCTTGATTGGCTTTATGAAAGAGTTGGAATGGTATTTATTATACTTAGTAATTTGATGGTTGTAGACAAATACCTTGGCCATCGTTTAAATGATAACAGTTTATTTTTAAAAGTAGGTCAGAACACACTTACAATTTACATTATTCACATGAGTATCTTGTATGGTAGCTTCACAGGCCTTGGCTTAAACGATTTGTTCCATAAAAATCTTGGACCTATTGGCGTAACTATTGGTGCGATACTTTTTATTACGTTTTTTGTTCTCCTGATAAAGTATCTAGACATTATAAAAGCAAAGCTTGGTTTTATACTTCGCCCCATTAAAAAATTCTTTGATAAACTATTTAGAGTAGCTTAGATTTTTTTTGTTGGATACGTTGTTACTTTTGGCTTAGACTGAACGTTTGGTGTTGGAGGTGGTGGTGCAACAAATTTCACTTTTCTTTTAATGATTCTTTGACCACACTCATCATCCACAGTTAATATAACCCAATATTCTCCTGGATTTTTATACTCATGCTTAACTTTCGTCTTATTTGAAGAAGTACCATCGCCAAAATTCCAATGTACAGACGTAGAATTTGGATAGTTAGATTCACACTCTACAAAATATTGCCCCATTTTAGTTCTCTCATTACTAACCTTCATAGTATTGTTTAGTAATTTGTACTTTGAAAGATTCTTAGAAACAACATTGAAAGCAATGTCTTGAATTGTAGCTGCATCTTCAGGTGTTAATTTACCCGGAAAGGCATTTTTAGCGGATGTTTTAAAAATAGATGAATAAAACGTACTTGCAACAGCATACGAACCAAAGGGTGTTGGGTGCTGATTATCTGCTTCGTACAAATTTATATCGGTTTTCTTTCGAATCTCTCTATAAACATCTCCAACAGGGACAATTGGGAAATTGTAAATTTCAGATAAATACTTATAACCATTCCTAACAGCATCACTCATTTTCTCATACGAGTCAACTTCCTCTCTATCTGCAAAACCATCTTTGTATCCCCATGTCATATATAACAATACATTCGTACATGCATTATTGGATTTTATTGAGTCAACTATTTGATTGAAATATGGAACAGATGCAGTGTCGAGGTAAGATGGTTCATAACTTAGCTCACGACTAAAACCCTGAAGCACAACATAATCCCATTTTTTGGACCGAATGGCTTCGAACATCTCAGGACGGTTACAATGCATTTTAAATGTATGACTACTTTTAGCACTCATACCAACTTCAATTTTTATCCCCTTAGAAATAGCCATCTTCTCAAACAATGCAGGCATTGAATTCATATGAGTATAACTATTCCCTATAAATAAAACACGCATTGGCTCTACACCAGCATTAAGCGAAGTACCCCAAAATGTTGCTGCTAAAAAACTGAAAAATCTCTTAATCATAACCTTCTTAATCTTTGTTGCTATAATCATAATCAATGTTTAAGACAGTTGATAATGCAAATTTTAATCCAAAGTCAATTCAAAAAATTAATACGAATTTATTTTAATTGCCAAATCAGACAATTCTTGATCAGATACTTTTAGTTTTTCTTTTGCAAAATTCATGTCTGAGACAGAATTCATAGGAATTAGATGTATATGAGCATGGGGAACTTCTAGTCCAATAACAGTAACCCCGATTTTTTCACAAGGACAAGCCTTTTTTAATTTGATTGCTATTTCTTTTGAAAACACGATCATTCGGCCTAATAAATCATCATCAATGTCAAAAATATAATCAACTTCCAATTTAGGGATTACTAATACATGACCAAGGGATAATGGCATTATATCCAAAAAAGCAATGAATTCTTCATTCTCTCCTACTTTATGACAAGGAAGCTCTCCTAATATTATCTTATTAAAAATAGAGCTCATTATCGCGTAATTTCAATTACTTCAAAATTCAAGATACCATTTGGTGTATTTATTTCAGCAATATCACCTACAGACTTACCTAACAAACCTTTTCCAAATGGAGATTCAACACTAATTTTTTTAGCTTTTAAATCAGCTTCATTTTCAGCAACCAAAGTATAGGTGACCTCCATGTTATTTGCTACATTTTTTATTTTAACAGTCGATAAAATAAAAACTTTAGATGAGTCTATTTCGGAATCATCAATTACTCGAGCATTAGCCAATACTGTTTTAAGCTTAGAAATTTTCATTTCTAACAAACCCTGCGCTTCTTTTGCCGCATCATATTCAGCATTCTCCGATAAATCTCCTTTATCTCTTGCCTCGCCAATTTGTGCAGAAATAGCTGGTCTATCTATTCTTTCCATTGTTTGCAACTCATCCTTCAACTTTTGCAAACCCTCCTTCGTATAATATGTAATTTGTGACATAATGCGTATTTTATAAACAAAAACAAGAGAGCCCAAATGGACTCTCCTGAGTTATAAATTTAAAAATAAATTTCTTATTTCAAGCTAATCGTTGCTCCAATAGTGTGAATTACACCAAATACTCCAGCAAAACGAGCACAATACTCAATTCCCAAAGCACTTTTGTTTTCTCCAACTAATGCATCAACAGAGAATCCTGCAGATGGACCAACTAATGCGTTTGATCTATTTTCAGCAGAGAATATATTCTTTTCATAAACATATCCAGCTCTAACATTAAATGCAGCTTTTTCAAAAGCCATACCATAATTAACACCCAAACGATATTGATCAGAAGAAAATGAATTTGCAGTAAAACCAGCATCCACTGTTAATTTAGTGCTTTCATCAAAAATAAAGTCATAAGAACCTCCAATGTTTAACAATGATGGTAATTCATATGAACTTGATCTTTCTTCCAAAGTTGCTGTTATCCCAGTTGATAAATAATTTATCTGTTGAGCTAATCCATCACCTTTATATTTCATGACAGGACCAACATTTTTAAGAGCAATCCCAAATTTAATTTGATCTTGTTCTCCAGTAACATATCTAATCCCCGCATCAATAGCTATTCCATTCGCTTTTAAATTCGAAATGTTTTCAGAGATAACTTTAAAGTTAATTCCCCCATAAATTGAGCTAGAGAATGAACGTGCATAACCAACGTTGAACACATTTGCTCTTGGAGAAAAGTAACCAATATTTCCTTCTGGATTATCAACTGTTGTAATTGGAATTTCACCGAAATTCATTGACTGAACACTAACAGAAATTACATCATTTTCAGAAATTCTTTGAGCTATACCAGCACTATTTAAAGAAATACCAGCTTGTCCCATCCAATTACTGTAATTGAATTTGATTTGCGTCTTATCTGTAAAAGCAAGTCCAGCAACATTTGTAAATGTAGCTTCTAAACCATTAACACTTGCAATTCCAGCGTCACCCATGGCCGCACTACGCGCCCATGGATTTACTAACATGTGAGAGGCACCTGCAGAACCAACTCGGTCCTCGTTACCAGCATTTACTGCAACAGTCGACATAATCGCTGCTCCTAAAATAAATGCACTTTTAATTCTATTCATTGAATTTTTCATATCAAATTTCTTTAATCTTATTATATTCCTTGTAAATCTATCTGACGCATACCACCGAAGAACTTAAGAATTACTTCTCCAACTTCAGGCACATCAACATGGATCAAATAAACACCACTTGCAACTGGAATACCTTTATGGTTATTCAAATCCCAGTCCAATGAAGTGATAGGACTATCTTTCTTAAATGTTCTTACTAGCTTACCATTTGAACTGTAGATTTTAACAGTACAGATTTCAGGTAGATTCGTAATCTTCACTTTAGTATCCAATCTATTTCTCTCATACTCTGAGAATGCGTAGTAAGGGTTAGGAACTACATTGATTAATTTCAATGCATCAGCCAATTGGTCTTTACTTCCAATCGTAGTTGCTATATCAGCCATACTCCATGAGTACTTAGGTTTACCTGAGTTCTCATTTGTTCCAACAAAGTTTTTGTACTCTTTGTTTACCCGTAACTTAATTGTAACATCTGTAGAACCTAACGTTTGACCTGGAGTTAAGAATGGGTAAGCTACCCAGCTAATGCTTCCATATAGGTTACGTTTTTGTGTCAATGTTCCTCCTGAAGTTACTGCTAAGTAATCTTGATACAAAGCATGAGTTGCTAAATTTGAAGCATCAGATGGTTTATATGCTGGATAATCATATCCTAACAAGTAGTTATTCGTTGTTTTGTTTTTGTAACTGTATACTTGTACAGAGTGCATACCTCCCATTAATGGGTTACCTGCATTATCAACAACTCTTGATGTTGGATTCCAAATCATGTCTCCTCCATTTTCTGCTACTAAGAAAGAATTCTCTCCGAATGACATGTATAAACGAGCTCCTGATTCCAAATCAATTGCATAACCTGGGAACCAACCCATACCAACAGTACCCGTACCATCTGGATTTCCGTTTTGATCCACTGAAGGACTTTGACGTAAAGCTCCTGGTTGAGCACCACCAACATTTAATCCTGCATTTCTTCCCAACTCAATAACCGGACATCTTGTCCATTTTGATTTGTCTGAAGTAAGTACAATATCAACACTTGGTAAGAAACTGATAGAAGATGCAGTTTTTGCAGATGATGGTGAATAACTGTAATAAGCCATTGGTTGGTAAGAACCTTCATAACCTACAACTCTATGTGGAGCAATTCCACCACCTAACACTTTAGAATAACGCTTGTCGTTATCAGAACCAACATTGTCTGGGTAATTACATGGATTCAAGAAATCAGGTCCATCAGGTAAACACTCATATGCTGGATCAGTAGCATCTGTTACTGGTGCATATGTTCCTGAGCGTATCCAGTTTGTTGGATAATAGGCATCATTATCTGGGATAAATGATAACCAACGCTTAGAACTATCTGCAAACGAAATACTTGAACTAATGATATCCGTTGATTTATTCTCAAATCCAGAACCAGCTCCTTCAGGGAAGAAATACTTGTTTTGGTGAATTTGAACTGAGATACCCCATTCTGGAATAATTTGTTCATTGTCAGAGTCAATTGCAACATCTGATGAATAAGAATCAATTAATGCACCACCTTGAGAAGCATATCTATTAATTGTCCATGATGCAGTATCAGCAGCATTTGATTGTTGTGTGTTGTAGTTATTAAATACACACTCAAAGTAACCATCAACAACATTTAATGGATCAACTACTTTAATGTTAATTGGACCTGCTCCGTACTCATACGTTGGAGTTGCCAAGTAACCATTTGAAATAATGTAATCTTTTGAAGCTTGTGTTAATTCCAAAGCTCTATTTCCGTTTCCGTATCCATCCAAACGTGTAATACGCGGGCTAGATCCGTAAGCAATGTTTTGAGCAGTACCTCCAGCTTCAGGCATTGGGTTATGAGGAATAGCTGTAATCACTTTTACTTCTCCCAAAGCTGCTTTTCTACTAGCGATAAATTTCTTCTTTTGACCATCTAAAAGTAAAGGGTCATTTGGATCATAATCCTTGTAATTATTATAAGCGTATGCTATCGCTAAATAATAGTATGTCTTAAAATTGATTAATGCGCGATCTCCCTGAGCAAAAACATCTTCCTTTAAACTATAACTGTGTTTAATGCCATTGTCTGCCCCATCAACCTTCTCAACTGGTATGCTGGCTTGAAGGTATTCGTCGTATTCAAAATTGATTATTCGATCCACACCATCTTTAATGTCGCATTGTGCTACCAATCTGGCCTTAGAAGCATCTTCTATGTCAGATAAAGATGATGATGCATTCACCATTTGATAAATCAAGTATCCTTGGAAGCGATAATTTTTATCAGCCAAAGTATCTACAGCACTAATGAAAGGATCGAATTCAATATATTTTTCTTGATAATTATTCGAGTTGATTGGATTTGAAATGGTTAATATTAACTCATTCTCCAATTCTTGAATTGCCAACGTTGGTGCATGAGGAGCATCTAACACTTTGAAACAATTTTCGAACAAAGCTTGTGCTTTATCATCTGCTCTTTTCAATACTTCTACAGAAGCAAATGGGTCACCAGCTTGACTTCTTGCCCAAACAACACCAACGGTTATGTTATTTACAGCCCCTGGAGTTAAAATAAAAGGTCCGGCTGATTGTACAAATCTTCTATCATTAGGTGGATTGTTTGATGTTATTTCTGTCCAATCTGCTTGAGGGTTCCCTCCTGTTCCCCAACCCAAAGGATCTGTATCACCAGGAAACATAAAATCACAAGGAACTGTTGGATCCGCCGCTGCATCTGAAATGTGACCAGAACCACCATAATAAAATGGGGTGCCATCTTTCCAGAACCCTTGTAAATAACTGTAATAATCTGCTGCAGAAATAGGATCTGTTTGGCTTGGATTTGCACCCAATGTCGTATTTGAATAGTACAAAAATTGACGCATTCCAAAACGTTCATTGTCAATGATACCATCTCCATATCCAATTCCATTTAGCGCCTCACCAGGTCCAATTCCAAAAGCATTGTCTATCCCATCATTGTCTTGAAAAGGACCTTCAAAAAAATCGACTCCAACAGCAGGAGGGTTATTTCCATAACCGAAAAATCCTGAGTTATCTCCATCGAAATTATCTCCATTGTAATAATACCCAAGACCTCTATTCACATCACAACCAACATAATCGTCAAAAGGGTCCCCAAGTGCACCATCTGTAAAAGAACCAAAATAGGTGTCGTAAAGCGTTTGAGTCCCTCTATTAATCAATTCATAATTGTAAAAAGTCATGTTATTGATTTCATCATTGGAAGCAAAAACAAAGGCCTGTGCTCTAATTTCCATACCAATTGGATCAGCGCCAGTTTCAGTATGAATGTTTCCCTTATCATTCATTACCCACCAATAATTTAAATCACCATACAATGAAACACGCCTGTCTGTTTTACAGTTTTTTGATTTGTTAATGTCGTGCCACGGATAATCGCCATCCTGCCAGTTGTATTCTCCATCGTCATTCCGATCAAAAAAGGGAGCCAAATAGTGATCTTGACCTTGAGAAATATCACCATGAGCTGGCCATGTTTTTATTACATTGGGAACTTGGTAATTTGGAAATAAGTTCGATTGTGTATTTGTTCCATTTGCGATGTCATCTTGCCCTGCTTGATACCAAGCATCAAATTCTCGAATTTCATCTTGAATCGTTATAAAATGCTTGTCGTATTTTGAACAATTCTCATAGTTAGTCTCAGCTGGACCTTGAGACAATGGTCCTGTCCAATAATCTTGACCATTTCGGTACCTCAATGCAGCAAGTTTTAACTGCCCATTTACATCCGTCCCCCCAAGCCATAATGCTGAAGTAAATAGGGCCATAATCCCAGAATTTTTAGGGACTTCATATTGTGCCAAATTTTGACCCGGAATTTGCCATAAATTACCCGCAGTATGTACCAACATACGAACATTATTCAACTCCATTCTAGTTGTTGTTGTAGGCGGACTACAACTTGCACCTTTCACAAAGTTTGCTGGTAACTCCGGTTTGTCTTTACCTTGGTATGGCTGAGACAAACTAGTTCCAATTGAAAATAGGATAACTATTAAAGAAATGAATTTCATGTGAACAATCAATTTACGGCAATTTATACAATAACTCCGACTCCAAAAAATGAGTATCGAACTTATTATTCTTACTCTTATATTCTTACTTAGATGATTTCATTTTGAAAAATGAAACCAATAATTTCGTTATATCATCGTATTCGCTAAAGCTTAGATTTTCATAGGTATCGAAAATGTCGTGGTAATTTTTATTCGGACCCATTGTATAAATAAAGAAAGCAGGAACACCTTTTTCTGTAAACCAATAGTGATCTGAATTAGCCGCAGGACCTCTACTTTTTACTACTTTCAAAAGTTGTTGTTCACGATTAATCTCTTCAAACATTTTAAACTCTTTTTCAAAAAGTGACCCATTTACAATTGTGATCCCTTCTTCTCCAGAGCCCATAATGTCGAGATTAACTAAAAAGTCAATTTTTTTCAATTTAATTAATGGGTTTTCAACGAAGTGTTTTGATCCTAACAAGCCAACCTCTTCACCCCCAAATGCAATAAATAAAATATTGGCATTGATTGGGTTTTCTTTAAAATATTTCGCCATACTAATTAGCATCGCCGTGCCACTTGCATTGTCATTTCCTCCAGGGAAGTAATTATTTTCTCCCATTCTTCCTAAATGATCGTAATGAGCTGTGTACACAAATGTAGGAGCACACTTTTTCTTAGACGGCAAGAAACCAACAACGTTTTGAGAAGAATAATTGTTTAATAATTCCGCATCAATTTGAACATTAAAAACAGTTTGATCTAAATCAACCGAATCTTGTAAATAAAGGAAACAATTTGCTTTTTGTGTTTGAGACACTGACCATGTAAACTTGCTGTTAACAGTCTCTATTACCGGTACATAATTCGCTAATTCATCAGCCATTCCAGCTAAAAGTTTCTTTTCATCTACTGTTGCTGATGCAAAGTCAAGTAGAATTCCGTTGAATTGATCAGAAGACATTACCATACGTATGGTTTCGGCGAGTGTTTGCGTATTTAAACCATCTTCTATTGATATTCTTTTAACTTTTAATTCACCCGAGAAACTTCCTGATGAAGGATCAACCAGAAAATGTTCAGCCGGTTTAAAAACAATGTTTCCAGAGGATAACTCCATCTTTTTTGGAAAAGAATTTACATCAAAATTAAACGATTGAAAATAGGATTTTTTCAATGGTTTTAAATCCAATTTTTGAAACTCATTCGCAATGAAATCAGCAGCAATGCTATCTCCTTTTTGCACGTAACCTCTACCATGAAATCCTTCAGAACAAAGTGTTTTTGTAATTCTACGAACCTCATCAATTTGCCCAAACAAATGTGAACTTGTATAGAGTAGAAAAACGAATAGAATTCTATGCATACCTTCTTTGAATATACACCATAAATTCACCAACACATTCGTCTTCTAAATCCCATGATTGTTCTTGAGCAATTTTACTTGCTTTCTCTTTAGCACTTAATAATGACTCTTGAGAATCAAGCGTTTTTATCGCATCTGAAAATGCTTCGCTAGATCCATCAAATAATTCGTTTATAAACCTCAACTTTTGATTTAATCCAAAAGCTCCGATTAGTGAATCTAATTTCCCTTCAGCAAAACGAGAGGCTACAGAATTGTCGTTTGAACTAAATTTATCTAAAAAACTAACTGTATTTACAATCACTTCACTCTCTTCTTCCGCTTTTTCAGCCTCAACGATTTCAACCTCAGCAGGAGCTGGTACTTCAACCTCTGGTTCAGAGTTAAAATCTGTCGCATTAATTTCTGGTTGGGATGATTCTTCTATTGTTGATTTAATCTCCTCTTCAATGTTTTCATCATTAAACAATGAAAAATCAAACGGTTGCTCTTCCAACTCAACTTTAGGAGCCTCTTCTTCAATCTCTACAATTGGTTCTATATCTTTTTCAATAATCGTTTCTTCAACTGAATCAATCGGAGAGCTCATAACTGAAGAAGTATTTTCAAAAGCTTTGTATTTCAATATAATACTTCTTTCGTGCAATTCACGCGTTGTTTTTTCTAATAACGCAAGTCCATCAACAGACAGTTTCCCTAATGCTAATTGGTCCACCAATCCTTGTAATTCTGTCAACCTTTCTTGATATCCTTTTAATTTATCCATTATTCAATTTTTCAACAATTTAAACGAAGTTGCTAACGAAATGCATTTTTATGCATCAAATTAACGACTTTTAGAATTCAAAATTATCGACTTATTACATGCAACCGAAGTTTGAGTT
>Ga0102814_10001806_pt1 | contig 14808 bp, 10 predicted proteins | sample ColrivemetaGS741_FD_79112 | JGI IMG/M metagenome (GOLD analysis project Ga0102814, IMG submission 79112) | Estuarine microbial communities from the Columbia River estuary - Flood tide ETM metaG S.741 | ecosystem: Environmental > Aquatic > Marine > Intertidal zone > Estuary | place: USA... | reverse complement strand
TTTATACACGTATATTTAGTCTCGCAAAAACTCTCGCCAGTCTAAATTATACTTCAAACTATCGATTTTATGTATACTAATTTTATAAAGGACAAAGCTTGCAACGCTTGAACCACGTCCTACGCCCCAAACTATGTCATTTTCACGCATAAAATCTACTAGATAGAACATATAATTTAAGAGATCAGTTAATCCATGATCTCTAAATGCATAAAACTCTTCTTTTAGCCTGTTAAATTCATTTGCATTGTCGGCCATTCTTGCGATTTTACGCCATAGATGCGACTCATTTAGTTTATATGCATCGGGCATCAGCCATTTATTCTGACATACACTATCAAACTCTTTCTGGCTAACATTTATTGGAACATATTTGGTAAGTTCAGGAAGCCCTTGTTCGTGCATTGCGATATTGAATTTATCAATGTCGTCGCTGCCCTCGCATAGGACTATATGGCATTTACTGGCATGTCCTCTATAGATCATATCCATGAGATTTTGATTGGTAAATCGAGGTATGCCTAAATCATCTGTTTTCATTAGCATAACAACAGTTTAACTGATATTAATTAAACTGTCAAGATCATTTCCGCCATCTTTGCGCATTTGTTCTTGCTGGCGCAGTGCTTCCTTCATTCTTCTTTCTTGTAATTCTTCTTTGAAGATTGTTAGATTAGTTATAAGTTGCTGTTGTAGGTTTGGGTTATGAGTCTGAAAGTATTTTCGTTGAAGATCTACAATACGATTCTCAATTTCTGTATTTGTTAATTTGTTTAAATTTGTAAGTAACGGATTTAACATATTACGCCGCAGCCGTAAACTCGCCCAGATATTTCATATATACAGTGTTGCCGCCATTAAATGTCCAGAACTCGTATACTCTACGATTGTCACTAACCTCTAAACTAACAGGCCAATTATTGTCATAGAATGTAGTTGTGCCGGCAGCACTACTGAAGAATCGAAGAGGAACATCAGTTTCCTCGCTACCTTCTGTTCTAACAGATGTACGTATTACTGCATAACCAGAATCGGGCCAGTCAACTAGTTCAAGAGCAACTTCGTTGCGGTCGCCTGAACCTTTTACAACTGTTACTTCAAAATAGCTACCGTTGGCATATGACAATTCTACTGGATTTGTTGGAGTAAGCATTGCTTGTGTGTTGTTTATAAACACTGCGCCTGCAATTTCACTGCCATCAAAATTGTTGTCTGCATCTAATTTTGCGCTGCTATCCTGTAGTTCTGTAATTTCGGCTTGTGCAACGCCAAGCCCGTCTTTAATAATAGAGAAATTATCTCTAAATCCTTGTGTGTCATTATCAACACCGGCTACTGGATATTCTGCGTCAATTGTGTCACTAATAATGTTACTAGTCATTTTAATTCCTCTTTTACATATTTATCGTATTAAACATTAAATTGATAATTCGCGAACAGAATGTATTGCGGTATTTCAACACCTTCGGTTCTTTCAATAATATAACGATCTACTTCGAAATCGATCTGTTTAAGGTCGATATTACTATTTTTTATATTTAACAAGATGTCATCTGCCATGCCCGGTTCGCAGAAACACACCGGAACTGCCGTTGTGTAACCTAGCTCTTGCAGAGTCTCTTGCGGGGTACGCATCCACAATGGCAAATATTCACGCTCAGTTGTACCGATATCTCTAATATTGCTTCGCATGTTCTGTATGTTCGAAAGATGGCGTCGTTGGTCTTTTGAATCCGACACTTTAACAGCATTCGAGTCTGCTTTAATGGTGTTTTCTGTAGGAGCAGGTCGAAATCTATACGGTTCGCTATCGGTTACTTCGACTACAATGTTAGCTGTAGTCGAATCGTCTAATGAAACAATAAATCCATCCGACACGTCAAGATTAAGCGCAGTACCATCCCTACTGCGTACAATAATACCGTCCTGTTCAACATAGATAAAGTCAAGTGTTGTGCCATTGCCAACCGTTATTCTGTCTAACCCGAGCCCTTGCTTAACTACATCGTCCTTTGGAGGATATTGCATACTATCTGCTGTAATCTTATTTTGTGTGTCTATCGTAAATGTCTTTTTACTCTTACCTTTTTTAGGAGTAGCTGGATCGATTACTTCAATATACACAACTTCATATATAACTTCGTTTGTGCCAGGCGATTTTGCCTCGGCTTTCTTAAAATCGCCTAACTGATATCTTTTTCTTTTATGGTTTTTAGCTGTAGCAGCTACAAAATCTTCAATATTCTTCGCTTCGATACCGGCATACGCTAACATCTGTAGGTGTGTTTGTATTCCGAATTTTGGATCACTTGCTCTATATACTTTTGACGGAGTAAAAATAGCAGTGTCACTAATAAATCGTTTGTATAAATCTCGTTGACCAGGTTTTAACATAGGTTTTAGATATAAGTCGGTATACAACTTAGGATCGTCATCGAGGACAGTAATCTGGAATTCTTTAATAATTTCAGCAAGGTGTACATTGTCAACTGCTTTGATTGAAAATTTAAATATTCTGTCAAACGTAGTTTTGCCAGGAGTCGATCCGTCCCATAGACTGTTATTTTTGTCAAAGCTAGTCAACCCTTTAAGAACTGAGGTTTCGTATTGGTTAGCAACACCAATAATTTCGCCAGTTGGGCTAAAGTACATGCCATTTGGCAGCTTGCCGCTTACTAATTCGTATATAATATTGCCATTTGGTACTGTTGTACTAGCTTGTACTTTAAAGATACTTGGCAAGTTAGCTTTAATGCTACCTAAGTCTCTTGGAGTTATCCATTCTATTTTTGAATCAATTTCGCCTATAACTGCTAGCTCAAATGTTTTTGACTTTTCGGGCATTGCAACTTCGTCGTTGGTTGCGATAAACATATTTTCTTTAAAAAAGTCGTTTTTAAACAACGCAATGCCAATGTTGCGTCCTTGGCTAATATCAGCAGTTAGGTTAACATCAAACGTTAGTCTTGATTCGTTATCTTTAAATAATGATACTTCAAATGCATTACTGCTTTCAACAGATGCAATTGAGTCTCTTACGTTGCCGATAATTCTAGTCTGCGAAGTGCTTCGTAAGCTTACGTTCCAAGTGTTTTCGTTAACTGTTTCAATATATGCAATATCGCCAAAGTCGGCTTCGAGTATAGCTTTTGCACTAATTGGATCTAATGTGTCGTTTATAGAAGTAACTCTGTATACCAGATATGGTATTACACTTTGTACTACATATTCTTCTGACATCGACAGCTTAATAGTTCTGCCTCTGTATTTTTCTGATTGTTTGTCGTTGAGTCTATTAGTAAAGATGTAGTCGTTGCCGGCAATACCTCGACGACTCATGATAAGTGATATATTTGGGCCAATCGAATCGTCTACATAAACAATACTATATTCTTTATTGCTGTCGTCTACACTAGTAACCTTGTATAGTCGTTTGTTTATTAAAATCTCACGGTTAACTAATGCAAATAAATCATTAACACCGTCGTTGTTAGTGAGATCTATCTTAAATATTTTAAAATTAGTAGCACCTAGCAACACATCTTCATAGTAGTTAGCAAAGATTTGAACATTTTCAAGATCGCTTTCGACTCTTGTAGCCGTAATTGAAAATTTGTAGTTTTCTGTAACGGCAGGTTGATAAGGAACCCTGCCAAACAGTATTCCGCTATCAGTATCAAGTGCCAGTCCTGGTGGCAAAATTGATTCAGATCCGTCGTCATTAATATCATTAACAAGAAACGATACTGTGCCTGTTAAGGGTTCGTTGTTGATAATCGACAACGGTATTGTAAAGTAATTGTTTGCTCTTTTTGTGCCTAAGATTCTGGGTGTTAGCCAGACAGGAGTGTGTACATGTGTGTTATCTGCTGTAAATATGCCTGTGCTTGCATGTTCAATTGTATTATCTGCACGGAGATAGTCGCTACCAACAACATAAATCTGAAATTCTCTTCTGATAAATGTGTCGCCATCTGTAACTGTAACTGCAAACGGCCAGTAACGATTAAGACTTCGCAGACTTTGTGTAATTTCGTTATAATCGTATATCTGACTATCGTACAAAAACGATGAAAATCCGTTATCGGGTAATACTGCATAATCTAATATAGTACCGTATGGCATAGTATCGTATGCGCCGCCTTCGAACCGCTTGTCTAAGCTTAATAATGGTTCTGTAATGCCGTAAATGTTGCCATCTGATGTTAGTGTCAGTCCCTCAGGAAGTACTCCGTCGCCTTCGGCAATGAAATAGTTGAGTACATCGCCTGCAGGAAGATCTGTATCTCTAGCAAATAGATTGTAATCAACTAGTTGATTATCTAAAACAAAAAGCAATCCGTTGTGTCCAACTGGCAATAGTCCTTCAGGAGTAACCCATTCTGGTGCGTCTGGCCCTATTACTGTTATTTTAAAAGTTCTATCGTCAAAATATCCACACCTTGATGCTCTTAATACAAAAGTAAACAAGGTGTCCTGCACTACTTCGTATGCTAATCCGACAATTTTATCATCTTCGAGTCTGCAACCACTTGGCAAGCTGCCACCTATCAACTCTACTTCAATATCGTTAAAGCCTGTTGCCAGCGGCAAAAGGATAAAAACTTCTTTACGTTCAACTAATATTGATAACTCTTGCCCATTTGGTACGTTCCATAATGAATTAGACATTGAATATTTCCTTTATAATATTTATCGGAAATAACCTATTAAAATACGCCAAGGTCAATGACTAATGGGTTTGGATTATCAAATGTTCCCATATCAACCTCAGTGTTGAAGATTATATAATCGAGTATATTGTGCATTTCTTCATCAAAATAACCAAAGTCCCATCCATTTTCTTCACCGTATACTGCAAAATTTCTGATATCAAGACCATATACTAAGCCGGTTAAGTTCCCATTTACTGATGAGTTAATTAGGTTAGCAGTTATTGTGTTTGCATTGCTAATATCAAAGCCTTGGCTATCTAAATTGCCGCCTAATTGCGGAGTAGTATCGGTTACAATTTCACTTGAGGTATTTGTAATTGTTAATGTGTTCCCGACAATAGCAGTATTGATGCCTGCTCCGCCGTGTATGTTAAATGATGCAGTCTCTTGTAGAATAATGCTGCCGCTATCACTTATTGCTAACAGAGTCTTTAATCCTCCATTGGCATTAAGTGTAATTTGATCATTAGTTGAGTTTAGTGTAACATCTGTCCCGCCGACTAGCTTTTTAAATTGTAGATCAAATCCTTGTTTTCTAGCAAATACACCTTCGCCGACAGCACCAATGTTTGATACTGTAGTTTTTTCGTCATCACGGAGATCAATCTCTTCGAAGTTTTGATTAATCTTAATAAAAGCCTCACGCAAGTCATCGCCAGTACCGTCATTTGCTACGTTACCTATGTTAATTAATTCTATTGCCATTTTGCTCTCCGTTTAGTATATTTATCAGTGCAGGTCGGCCCATTCGCCATTAGCATAACCTTGAAATTTGTTTACTGTTGTATTGTAAATCATGTCTCCTGAACTCGGCGATGCCAAGGCATCGCGTTGTTCTGTTGTAAAGTTTGCAAGGCTAAACGGAGAATTGCCGCTATTTGTACTTGATATGTTTCCTGGTTCTATTTCTGTGCCGTTAACAAATAATGTACCAAACTCGGCGATGCCAAATGCGGTGATATTCTCTGCATTAATTATGCTGTTCGATTCTAGATCAACATTATCTTCGTTTGGAAGTTCTTTAAGTTCGTAACCAGTTTCAGTTGAAACAATTACTAGTGGAATTCTGTCTGCCATTGTGTTATCCTTATAAATTAGTTATATATGATGCAAATTCGGCATAAGAACTAGAAACAGCTACGGCCGTTTTTAATACGTCAATGCTTACATATCCAGGAATAGTGTTATTTACACCATCGACTAATAGTGTGCTATCATCACCAAACACACTGCCTTGTATATCTAAATTTTGCTGTACAGATCCTGCAACTAATAGCCTTCCTTGCGCATCGACTTCGATTCGATTTCCATTTAAGTAAATAAAATCCCTTACATATAAATCGGCCCATTGTTTATCAGCAGCACCTAGGTCTCTAGTACCGTCCACGTCGGGTAATAAACTGGCGCCGGTGTTGCTTGGATCACTATTTTGACCAGCATATAGCTCATCAAAGTTATCATTAACTTTTCCAAACGCTGTACGTAACGGATCTCCGTCGCCGTAATTATCTGCGGTGCCTAAAAGTATCGTTTTTTTAGCCATTTTGATTACCCTTTATTACTTCGATTTTTAATGAATTATTAACCTTCATTATTGTACGAGTCTGTTCGTCTCTGCTATTTGTTACTTTGCCGTTATTGGCTTTAGCAAGTTTTGTGATACTTTTGTTCATTAGTGTTTTCCTACTACTACTTCTATAATACCTTTGTCGGCATTTTCTTTATTATCCAATGCTTTTCCGATAATAGTACCTGCTTTTGGATCATTGTCAACTACTGCATATCCTGGAATTGCACTAGTTACAAGAATATCGCCTTTTTGTGCTTTGCCGAGTACCTTACATGGCACACGACCTTGCAGTGCAAGCGGCACAACATTCTTTCCTTGTAAATGACTATTCATTAGTGTAGCCGGTTCTGTCGATACAACACCTGCAACTCTTCTATCGCCTTTGATATTAGTTGTTCCTACCTCAGCTGCGCCACCAAATACAAGTACAGTACCCGGTTCGTATGCTTGATCAGCTAAGTAATTCTCTGCAAGGTCGGCGTAGTATGCTTCAAGAGCAGTACCATTAAACAATGTTGCATACACTGTATTATATTTTTTAGTTGCTGAGCCGATGTTGTATACATTGTTAAGATCCGGTCTTACACCAACATTATTAAATATAAATGGCACAACAGTTGAACCAACACCTGCAACAGCCATACCAACTTCGCCGGTTGTAGTTAACCCTGAACCGCTACCGATTGATATACCGGTTGATGCAGCACCTAATTCACCCGACGCCTCGATAAAGCTTGAATGAATCCAGTCTACTCCTAACCTGCTTTCGTTTACTAACGGAGATGCACTTTGTATTGCACCCTGTGTAACACCAGTTCCGTCAATATTTACATTTCCTGGTATTGCCACGGTCGGGTTAGTACTGCCTGTAGCTGTTAGTATAATGCCCTGCCCTGGAGTTTTAACGGTTAAGGTAGTGCCACTAACTGCCAGAACTTCGTAGCTCGGGTTATTACCAACAATAACACCTTGTGCTTGTATCTTACCACTTGCATCGGTTTTAACGATAGCGTTAGATTCACCAGTTCTTGTTATATTCGAAATACCATATGCACCAACTCCGGTTTTAATTAATGCTTCGCCTGGATCGTTGCCTACTGGAACAATAGTAGTAAAGTCTGCGTCAATTACTCCGCCGCCTTCGCTAACCACTGTGCTAAATGTCACGGCACTAATTTCTCCGATGCCCGCTGTGCTTCTGCCGAGTACACTATCAGTTGCAATATGACGTAGTTTTGTCGCTGCGATACCATCCGAAGTACCGGTTGCATCTTGCAATTTAATCCATCCGCTAGTCGAATCAAATTCTGTGCTGTTGAAGCTAACAACCCCTAGGTCTGACTGTGTAATGCCAGTAGCGTTTGCTCTAGTTGTAGCTGCATTTAGTGCTAGTTTTGATTGTAAAATTCCAGCACTTGCATTTACATCAGCATTTAGAATAATATTTGGTTTGATTTGGAAATTGAGGCTAGTCGTTCTTCCTGTTGGCTGTCCGGAACCATCTGTTGGGACATTTCTGCTAGTAGTGAGTGCAATGTCACTACTAGCAGCTTCTTGACCGTTGGTCCATTCGTTGTAAGGACCGGCAATAACAGTACCATCGGCACCACCAGCAACTTCAATTACATCAACTCCGGCTTGTACTACCCCAGAAGTTGCTTCGTATATAATCCAAATAACATTTTGGCCAGTTGGCAGCGTGTCGCTGTATAGGTCAATTACAGTGCCTAGCGCGCCTGAACTATTACCTACAAAATTGTGACCAACTTCAAATGGTCCGTTAACAATGCTATTTCCATCAACTGCAATGGTCTTGTACCCTGAATTAACTGCTAAATGACCGTCATCTGGATTGTCAAAGAACGTGTCGACTGCTGAGTCGATGGTGTTATAATCGTCTCTTGCAGCATCGACGTATGCCTTTGTTGCAGCATCCGAGTTACTACTTGGAGCACGTAGGTTTGTAATAGTATTACTACCTGCATTTAAATCGGCAGCAAATGGCACAATACCATTTGCTGCTAATGCCCCAGCGCCGAGTCTATTGCTTACTAGACTGTTGTTAACGTCAAAACCTAATCTTCTGTTGACATATGCACGTACCGCACTTTCTGTTGGAACACTGTCAGTTGCGTTGTCGGTCATTGCCGAGTCTGTTGAGAATTCAGTAACAACCACACCGCGCTTGAAGCCTAAGCCGTCGACATCCGATAGAGCAATACTTGCTGAGAATGTAACAGTGCCAGTACCTTGGTCGACACTAAAGAATCGTCCAACTCTAAAGACACCGTCTTGGTCAGTTGATACGTAGAATACTCTGCCTTTACCACGTTCGTCGACTTCTTTGTCCTGTGTTGGTTCTTGTGCCGGAATACCGTAAATAACATTTGGATAATTTGAAGTATTAAAGCCGCCGGTCCCAACATCTAAGAAATCGTGGCTTGTAACACGGCATGTTGAAATGTTCACAGTTACATTACCGGGTGCACCAGTAGCTAGCCCTGCCTTAATAGTAACAGTATCAGTTCCGATATCAATCGGGGCCGACAGCCCAACGCCGCCAATGCTAGGTTCGTTAATTTCGACACCGGTTGCTTCGATGTCGACAAGTGCGTACTCATTTGTTACCGCAGGCGGCACCTCAAGCCCCCCTTCAACGCCTCTATAATTGTAGACATAATATTGCTTGCCACTCCATGTAAATATTGGAGATTCGACTAGTTCGTCGACAGTCCAGCCAGCTGGCCTATTAGCTTCGGGGGTTCTAGCATTATTGTTTAATCGATAAATTTCATTTAAATCAGTAGTGGGTAGAACAGCAATTAGATCATCACCAATAGTTCCGCCCATTGTGCCTGTGCTATCGACAATATCGCCTTCGCTTGCCTTTGTTTGATCAACAATTAAACGAATATAATCGTATGTTTCGTCAATGCCGGCAAGTACCTGTCCGACAGGCAAATCATTATTAGCAAGATCGTTAGTCCCAAAGTTAATAGTTCTATAAACTGTATTAGGATTCTCGTCAAAGACAAGTGCCGTACTCGGACGTATTGTTAGCGTCTCGTTGTTGGCAATGTCATTGAGAACGTGTACCTGATTTCTTCTATAATCAATGATTGTTCCAACAGGAACACGTTCGGCTAGGCCGTCAATGCTAAACTGTTGATTGCCAGCTGACCGATTTAATTTCCATACTCTGCCATCATATGATGGTGTACGAATATCAATTGCAACAGTACCAGTTATACTAACGGCTGTAACTCCTCCAGCAATATCGATAGCATCTATTGTAATAGTTGCATCATTTGCTGGAGATGTTCCGCCTAGATCGACCCCAGAAATTACAAAAGTATCAGCCACTTCATAACTTGCGCCAATTGAATTAATGTTTGCACCATATCCGTTGTTAACTGTTTTATAAATTGTAAAGATAGCTCCTGCGCCAACGCCCGGGATGCTAGTTGGAGTTATTCCGTAACTAGCACCGCTATTTACATGTGAATATGCTCCTACTCTAATCAAGGTTAGTTCGGCACTCGATGTTTCATAACGACTTAGTAGATTTGCCGTAGGATGGTATACTTCAAATTCTGATCGGTTTGAAGGAATGTCAACGAAATCGTATGCATACAAACTTAATGATGCTTCAAGATTTTCATAACCGTAAACTTCTACTAATGCTGGTATTTGAGATATTGCCGGAATATTATCACTTGTATTAAACGAACCAGTAACATCTTTTAAGAAAATTCTGTTAGCAACTTCGTCGAAAATAACCGTGCCCGTTGCACCTGTTATTGATTGTGTAAGTATATCGCCTGCTGTTACAGTTACATCTGATCCAAAATAAAGTATAATATCAGTTTCAAACGCCTTAGCAGGAATAGTCATGTCTTGCTCAAGTGTAATAGTGTCAGGAATTTCGTTTGGATCAGCGCCTTCGGCAACTAAGCCAAAGTTACCATATGAATTATTACCAGTAAGTGATCTAATCTGTGAACCATTTTTTGCATAGTAGCCGGTATGTGCATAATATGTAAACATCGATGCCATTTCGGAAATAGCACCATTGACACAAACAAGGCCATATCCAAGATCATTAATTTGTGTGAATTCGTCGCCAAGTATGCTTCGGTTACCTGCTGTCTGAAGAGTAATTGTAACAGGATAATCGCCAAGGTCGACTCCGGTCGGCCTTGCACTAGTTACTGATTCGTCCCATCCTGCTCCTTCGTTTGAAGTCTCATCTAGTAAAAGTTCTGCGGTACCTGTGTCGGGATTGTATTGTAAAATATCATTTACTTGGAAACGTCTACCGTCAATATAAAACGGACAAGGTGTTTGTGGCTTACGAATAAATAATCCTTCAGGATTAAGTTGTGAACCAAAACTTGATACAGAAATTTTAAACGGATCAGTATCAATAATATTGTTAACTTGTACAATAGTATTTCCAACAAATGCGTCGATATACAATCCGCCTCTGAATGCTGGTTTGTTTTCACTTCTTGATAAGCTGGAGCATGACTGAATAAATGGCGATTTTGTAATAATTTGACCATCAGGGTCAAGTACCCCCATGAATCCGCCATGACCTTCAACTGTAATGTTTCTTAAAACTGTACCGTCGTTAAGTAAGAAAACATCTAAGTCTCGGTTGTTTTTCGGAGGGTTATAATTTATATTATACGCATATGTAACAACGCCCATTAAGTCGCCAAATGTTATTTCTGGGCTATTAATTACAGTCCAGTAATCGGCAATTTGACTACCGCTTATGAAACTCGGCCCAAAGCTAGTATAGTTTGATGTACATTGATAATAAATTCCGTCGTTAACAACTCTGTCCCCAACAAAATAATTTGTATCAATTTGCCATGCTACAGGATCAGCAGATCCGTTGCCAATAAAGGCAGTAGTAGTATAGCTTGGGAATGTAATAGTTGTAGGCAAATTGCCGGCAAACAACGCTGATATTAAATCTGTTGTAATGTAATTAAGTGTCACAACAGTTTCGGTGCCGTCTAGACTGCCGATTTGGTCTGCTATTTTAAAATATTTACCCTGTGTACCGAGTGAAAATTGTACGCCACCTTCGACAAAATCTTCAATAAGTGCATCAATTATTTTGCCAATATCGGTGTAATATGTTATCCTACTGTAAGGTGCTCCGAGAATTCCAGGATTGTCAGTTTCAAACTTAGCAATAAATTGTTCTTGGATAAACTTTTTGTTGTCTGCTAGAATTTGTGCAGCAACAGTCCAATTGCCTACATTATTAACAGAACCCCCAGGGATGACATTTCTTGCTTTTTCAGGATCTACAAGATAATGTCTGCCAAGATAGCCATCAACTTCTTGAGTTAGTGGATTAGTATAGGCAACACCGGCGGGCACTTCAGCAACTTCGTAAACAACAGTCGGCCCGCCGTGCCCGCCAATTGCACTGTCAGGAATGGTAATCTTGTCACCGACACGATAGTTTGCGCCGCCAGCCAATATAATTTCACTGCCAAGTGTACCATCTGGATTAAGAGAAATACGGAATTCTGCGCCTGAACCGAATCCGTTGGTAGTAAAGTCACTATCGGTTACGTCATATTCTTCAAGTACTGTAACAGCCGCAGCACGATTTCCGTCAACTCCATCGCCTGAAATAGGGCTTAAATCGGTAACGTTTGATGGCCCGAGTACTAACCCATCAAACTCATTATCTCTATAGAAATATAAGTCTGAATGACGTGATTGTGAATTTCTGTCTTTCGGACGAACTTTTACACGTCTAAATTCGTCGCCCTTTATTGAAACATTGTTAGGTACACGGATCGGAAGATCTTCCTCATAGATCCCTGATTCGACTAATACAGTAATATTGATTTTTTCGGCTAAATTACCGTACTCAAGCGTTTCGCCAGGAATAAATTCAATCGGTTCGACTAGTTGCACTTCAATAGCGTCAACAGGATCACCGGAGATGATCGAGTCGTCTCTTGTATAAGCAATAATTCTGCCCAATGCACCGCTTGATTTGCCGCGTACCAGCTTACCAGCAATAATGTCTCTATTATTTACTACGGCTTGGTCAATACCTTGCCCGTCATTGTTAACATTAATCTTGTATGTTGACGCACTGTCAACAGCTGAAGGAGCATTTAATGCACCATTGTTAATAATACTAATAATATCATTAAATCTATCTTCAATAGTATTGTCGGCTTCGGCGTCAGGAGTTAATGCTACGTCGATATACTGTGCAATTTTATTCTGACGTGATCCTGCAAATGCAGTATTGGTCAGGATCTCGTTTACAATAAGATTTCTAGCAAATGTGATACCTGCAATAGTTTCAGTTAGTTGTTCGTTAATTGCTTTTTTTGAGCTTGCACTTGCATAGTATCTAATACCTGCATAGCGTGATAGAAAGTTTGCATTATTACCAGTTAGCGCATCTAACGAAGTTGATTCGGCTAGTAAGATAACGTCTCTACGGCATAATTCTTGATTATAACTCAGACTAGGATAAGTTTCATTAATATATTCTATTGTTTCTTCGGCAATAAATTCCAAGTTTTGAACAATCAATTCTCTGGCATCAGATCTGTCTACAATAGGATTAGTGACACCTGCTGTAATAACAGGTGCTTCTACTGCGCCGTTTCCGTATGTAATAGTTTGCGCATACAGGCCGAGTTCTAGTTTTGAAGTTAAGAGAATTTCTTCAGCTGCTGTACATGCCGCATTAATTGTTCTAAATGCCGACGAAGGGCTCCGGCCTTCTCTTCCTGGAGGAGTACCTGTTTGATCATCATCGCCTGCTGTTGAAACAAAAAGGTTAACTGTGCTAAATGATGCTAAGTTGTCGACATATAGTTTTGTAGCAGCTTGTAAATCTTCTCGTGTACTGCTCTGACTTGTGCCAGCTAGGTCACCTGGATGGTCGAATAAGTAAAGCGGCCCCTCCATAATATCGCCTTGTCGACGTACAACAGATTTTCTAGGTAGCGCAACATTGTCTAACCAGTTGCCTTCTAATGACACATCGTATGCTGCGTCCGTGAGTGTGAATGTACCGGAACCACCTGAAATAATTAATCTGTTATTGTCATTAATTGCACCATCTTCTGAGGTGTGTAATGAAATAGTGTTAACATCACGTATTCTGATAAAATATTTGGCGCCTGATTCCAATGCAAGCGGATCAGGATCAGTGCCATCTGAATTAAACACAAACTGCGCGCCAGTGCTGGACTGTGTGAGCCCGTGTCCTGTAATAGTAAAGTGACCCAAGGCGGACCCTGTACCTGATGTAAGCCCTTCTACAGTAAGTGTGTACTGGTCTACAGTTTCGGGTTCGTCTGGCAGTCTAACACCGTCTCCTGGAATTGACTTTTGTTGATAGTTTTGATCCGCAAATCCTTTGTCAATAACAATGTCATCAAGAGTTAAGCTAAGTCCGTGTACAGAATTGAATACACTTAATCCAGCTGCGGTTGTGTTAATATTTGCAAATGTTTGCCCGACTGCATTCAGCGGCCCGCCAAGTGCCGGCACTGGATCGTTTTCTAATCTAGTTGAAATACTTCTAACAATTAATTTACCAGTTTCGGAAAAATCGAATCCAACTGTATCATTTGATCCGTCTAACGCATTATCGCTAGCAAGCTCAAGTAAATCGACTCCAGTGCCGTCGGTACGTGAAACAGCTACCTTGTTCTCATTGCCTGTGTAGGTGTCTGGGGTGTCACCTAGGTCTATAAACCCAATCTGTCCGCCTATGCCAAATACAGCATATAATTCATTGAAATTTTCATTTACCTTCTTAAAGCTTTCACGAATACTATCACCAGTACCGTCGTTACCTTCAATGCCGATATCGATTATTTGTCTTGCCATTATTATTCCTTAAAATAAATCTATGTTAAAGTTTACACTTACTCCGCATCCGCAACTTGATTGCGCATTTGGATTGCGTATTTCAAAATTTGAGCCAACTAAACTTTTAACATAGTCAACTTCTGTTCCAACTAAGAACATCACACTTGCTGCTCCAATTACAAAATTTGCATCTTCGTTAGCAATTACCACTTCGTCGTCTGCTTTTGCGTCTTCAGCGGATTTGACTATGCCCCAATCATATTCAAATCCTGCGCAGCCGCCGCCTTTGAGATTGAGGCTAATTCCCCATACATTGTTCTCTTCGCAAAGAGAAGCAATTTGTGCTTTTGCTGCATCAGTAAGTGTGCAAATGTTCATTAATAGTTCCTTTCTAATATTTATCGTGTGTTTTTATAATCTTAATGTAAATATACTTATGTTCATTAAAGAAACTAAGAAAAAAACTAGACATCAGCGCCGCAGCAAATTAGGCCACGAACATGAATATTTTCGTGAGAAAACTTATGCGATTTTTAAATGTGATAATTGCGACGATGAGTTTTCACGAGAACGCGGAAAAATGGATCCAAAACGTTTGAGTAACAATTATTTTCATGTATGTAAGAATTGCGATGCAAAGCGGTT
>Ga0102814_10001802_pt1 | contig 14818 bp, 15 predicted proteins | sample ColrivemetaGS741_FD_79112 | JGI IMG/M metagenome (GOLD analysis project Ga0102814, IMG submission 79112) | Estuarine microbial communities from the Columbia River estuary - Flood tide ETM metaG S.741 | ecosystem: Environmental > Aquatic > Marine > Intertidal zone > Estuary | place: USA... | reverse complement strand
TTTTAAAGTATTTTCAACAGCAATTTTCATTGCTGCTGCTTTTTTACGATTTGCTGCATCAATATCTGTATAGTAATCTGAAAATACTTTGTTGGCTTTGAAAGATTTTGCTGCCCTTCCAATTTTGATGATCTCAATTTTTCTGATTGTATCATATTGAACGATAGAATCTACTACATTTTGACCTTTTTCAACATTGCCAAAAACAGTATGCATATTATCCAACCAAGGGGTTTCTTTATGTGTAATAAAAAACTGACTTCCATTGGATTTAGGGCCAGAATTTGCCATAGACAAAATACCAGGCCTTGAATGCCTTAAAATCAAGCTATCTTTAGCGTTCTTTGGAAATTCATCAGCAAATTTATAGCCTGGATCTCCGTTTCCTGTTCCTAGTGGATCACCTGCCTGAATCATAAAATTTGGTATCACTCTATGAAAAATAGTACCGTCATAATATGCTTTTCCCTTTAAAGAATCTGTAACAAAATCATTGTTACCTTCAGCTAAAGAAACAAAATTGGCTACTGTTATTGGCGTTTTTTCAAATTCCAATTTCAATAAAATATCACCTTTATTTGTTTCTAAATTTGCATACAAGCCATCTGCTAAATCTGCATATTTTGCCGGCTTACAAGAAACTACAATTAAAGATAAAATTAAGATGCTTAGCTTTAATAATTTCATTTATTGCGCTGCTTTAATTTCTAACAATTCAACTTCAAAAATTAAAACATCAAAAGGTTTAATTTCACCTCCTTGACGTGGGAAAGCTCCATAAGCAATATCTTGAGGAATAAAGAATTTATATTTAGAACCAACCGACATTAATTGTAAACCTTCTGTCCACCCCTTAATAACTCTATTCACTTGAAATTCTGCTGGTTCACCTCTATCAACTGAACTATCAAAAACAGTTCCATCAATTCTTGTACCTGTATAATGAACTTTTACATTTGACGTTGCTGTTGGTTTTTCGCCTGCACCTTCCGTAATAACACTGTATTGCAATCCACTTGCAGTTGCTACAACGCCTTCTTTATCCTTATTTAATTCTAAAAATTTTTCGCCTTCTAATTTATTTTCTCCAAATTCAATTTCCACTTTCTTTAAAGCTTCGGCTTGTTGTTTTTCTTGATCTGCTTTTTGTTTCTTTTGAAAAAACTCTCTTAAAATTGGATCAATCTTGTCAAATTCGATTAAAATATTCGTAGAATCTAAACCGTTTTTAACACCTTGAATAAAAAGGTCTTGATTTATATCATCGAAATTTCCTTTTAATTTAACGGCAATATCTAAACCTAAAGCATAGCTTGCCGTATCAATATCTGTTTTTAAATCTTTTTTTGTAATACCTTGACTGTTACAAGATATAATTGTTGAAATTACTGTTAAAACTAAAACTAATTTAATTACTTTCATTTTTCTTATTTATTTTAATTAATTGAACTTTATATATTAATGACTGGTTAATTCCTATTTTATTTTCGTCGCCCAAATATCCAAAAACTTTATGAGATGGAAACAAAAAAGTTACATCATCTCCTTCATGCATTATTTTTAAACCGTTTCTCAATCCTTCAACCAATTCTTGCTGGTCTACAACATAGGTTTGTAATCCTGTTTCTTGAGCACTATATATGATGTTATTTTCTAAATTTAAAACATCAAAAGTATACAATAATTGGTCACCAAATTTAGGCGTATATAAATTTGTGCTTCTTGTATTGTACTTATACCAAAAGCCGCTTGGAGATGAAATATAATTACTTAATGAATCCTTTGCTATTATTTCATAAAATGCTTTTTCTTCGTTTTCATTTAAAGCTTTATTCAATGAAACAGATGTTTCCATAAATGAAGTTGTTTTTACAGTTACTGGTTTCCTTGGTATTGGTTGCATACAAGAAACAAGTACTGCTAAAAAAAGTAAACCTATAACTTTAATCTTCATAAGAATATATTAACTCTTTTTTATACTTAGGCAGTACTTTTAAAAATTTTGAAATGGTAGCATCTAATGAAAGTTTAGATTTTCCACCAGCAGCATTGTCATGTCCACCACCATCAAAATGTGCTCTCGCAAATTTATTTACGGAAAATTTTCCTTTAGATCGCAATGAAATTTTCACAATTTGTTGCTCAATATCTTCAATAAAAATGATTGCAAAAATAATTCCTTCAACAGAAAGGGCATAATTTACAATTCCTTCAGTATCGCCTTTTTGATAGTTAAACGCATTCAATTCATCCTGTGTCAAAGTAATATAGGCTGTTTTTAACTTTTCAATCACCACCATATTACTCAATGCACGACCCAAAAGCTGAAGACTTCCGTATGAATTGTTGTCGTAAACATTGTTGTAAATTTTAGCATTGTTTGCCCCTTTTTCAATTAAATCAGCAACAATTATATGTGTAGTACTTGTGGTTGAAGGAAAACGAAATGAACCTGTGTCGGTCATAATCCCTGTATACAAATTTGTTGCAATATTTTCATCAATTGCAGAAACATCGTCTAACATTTCTAAAAAATGATAAATCATTTGACAGGTTGAACATATAGACACATCAGAATATAAATATTTGGCAATGGTATCTGGTTCTTGATGATGATCTATCATAATAAAAGTACCCGTAAAATCTTCTAAAGTATTTTGCATATCACTTCCAACACGGTGAAGTGCATTAAAATCTAACAAAAAAACAATTGAAGCTTCCTCTATTGCACTTTTTGATTGCCTATTTTGCATATCAAATTTGTAAACATCTTTTGAGCCAGGCAACCATTTCAAAAAATTAGGATAATCATTTGGTGCAACAACCGTTACATTATGACCTTTTTTATTTAAATAATGATACATCGCTAAACTAGCACCAATTGCGTCCCCATCAGGGTTTCTATGCGGAACAATTACCACATTTTTCGGACTCGAAAGCAGTTCTTTTATTTCCTTAATTTCACTTATATTCATAAGTGGCAAATATACAATTTAATACAATAATTTATTTCATTAACTACCCTATATTTGTTAAGATTTTAGTTAAAAATATCAAAATGAAATATTTTAAAAGTTTAATTCTGCTGTTTTTTATAATTACAGCTTGTAAAACATCAGAAAAAAATAAAACTCCTTTTACAATTGCTTTTGGATCTTGCAACAATCAGGTTTTAGAAAATACACTTTGGACTGCCATTGAAAAGAACAACCCTGATGTATGGATCTGGGGAGGCGATATTATATATTCTGACACGGATGACATGAATTATATGGAACAAAATTACCTCAAACAAAAAAGCAACGCGGCATATTCGAATTTTATTAAAAATATGGATGTTTTAGCAACCTGGGATGACCACGATTACGGTGTAAATGATGGAGGCTTTGAATACGCTCAGAAAGAAACAGCGCAGGAATTATTTTTAGATTTTTTTGATGTTCCTGTAAACGATGCTAGAAGACAACAAGAAGGAATCTATTTTGCGAAAGATTATACCTTTGATAACAATAGCATTAAAATTATTTTATTGGACACCCGTTATTTTAGAACTGCACTTACACAAGATACATTAACCGATAAAAGATACAAACCCAATGTTTATGGCGAAGGCACAATGCTTGGTGAAACCCAATGGAAATGGCTTGAAAATGAACTTATTAAATCTAAAGCATCTTTTAATATTATTGTAAGTAGCATTCAGTTTTTGTCAGCAGAACACGGCTATGAAAGCTGGGGAAATATGCCTCATGAAATAGAAAAGTTAGAAAATTTATTGAGAAACACAAAAGCGAAAAACGCAATCATATTGTCTGGAGATCGTCATATTTCTGAAATTTCAAAAAAAGAAATTGAAGGCTTAAATTACCCGTTAATTGATTTTACTTCAAGTGGAATGACACATTCTTTTACAAACTATAACGGAGAACCAAATAAGTTTAGAATTGTTGATGTGGTTTCTGAAAAGAGTTTTGGAATTTTAAAGATTGATTTTGAAACGAATACAGTTCAAATGGAAATTAGAGGTGAAAATAATGTAATATATAATACAATTGAACAAAAATATAAGTTGTAAATTTCATTTTATTATAAAATGTTATATTTTCGGCACTTAAAAAATAAAAATACAAATGGCAACAAACAGAACATTTACAATGCTTAAACCCGATGCAATAGAAAAAGGGTACATTGGACCAATATTGGAGAAAATCACTGCTTCAGGTTTTAAAATCATTGCGATGAAAATGACAAGATTAAGTGAAGCTGGAACACGACAATTTTACAGCATTCATAAGGACCGACCATTTTTTGAGGATTTGGTTAAATATATGACAAGAGGCCCAATAGTTGCTGCAATTTTAGAAAAAGAAAATGCAGTAGAAGATTTTAGAACTTTAATTGGTGCTACAAATCCAGAAGATGCAGCTGAAGGTACTATTAGAAAATTATATGCTGCTTCTATAAGCAACAACGCCATTCATGGTTCAGATAGCGATGAAAATGCTGCCATTGAAAGTGCTTTTCATTTTTCAGGAAGAGAGATATTTTAAGAAAACAGCTATCCTATTTTAAAAAATCCGTTTTATAACGGATTTTTTTAGCTCAATATTATTTTTGAAATAAGTTGTTCGCCCAATTCCTCATTCATCATTTTTATAATTTTTTCTTTTCCATAACTGAGTTCTTCACGTAAAACAGATGATTTTAAATTCACAACCAACGTTTTTCCATTCATTTCAATGTTTTGTGTGTAAGACACCACACCATTACCCATTAATTTAGACCAGGCCTCTTTTACAGAAAGCTGTTGCATCCCTTTGGTTAACTTATTTTCTTTAATAACATCCTTCATTAAATCTTGAATAGAATGAAATTCGTTAATTCGTTTTGCCATTATAATTGAAATATTTTAAAAGATTGATTTGTTTTTCTTACAACTTCTTCTGTTCTTTCTTTGTGCGTATCACTAATAAATAATTGTCCAAATTCATCATTATTTACCAAACTGATTATTTGTGCTACCCTATTATCATCTAATTTATCAAAAATATCATCCAACAAAAGTATTGGTTTTACTTTAATTTGTTCCTTAATAAAATCGAATTGCGCCAATTTCAACGCAACCAAATAAGATTTTTGCTGCCCTTGAGAGCCAAATTTTTTAATTGGATAACCCTCAATTTCAAAAGACAAATCATCTTTATGTATGCCAACAGTTGTAAATTGTAAAATTCTATCTTTTTCTAAACTTTTTTCGAATAAATCAAGTAAATCTCCATCGTCCATTTGTGTTTTATAAACCAAATCTACTTTTTCTTTACTGCTTGAAATCGATTCGTACCGCTTTTTAAAAATAGGAATAAAAGCTTCTAAAAATTGTTTTCTGCTTTTGTAAATTTCAATTCCATATTTATTTAGTTGTTCATTATAAACATTTAAGTTTACAATATCAAATATTCTATTTGCCGCAAAATATTTCAATAATGAATTTCTTTGGGCCAAAACTTTATTGTAATTAATTAAAGATTGTAAATATTTAGCATTTGATTGAGAAATTACACTATCAATAAATTTTCTTCTGGTATCGCTTCCTTCAATAATTAAATCGCGGTCGGCTGGTGATATAATTACCAAAGGTAAATAGCCTATATGATCTGAAAATTTTTCATACATTTTACCATTTCTCTTTATCACTTTCTTGTGACCTCGCTTTAAACTGCAAACAACTGTATCAATTCTATCGTTCATTTGGTAGCTTCCTTCGATCATAAAAAAGTCTTCCGTATGCCTAATATTTTGAGTTGCAACCGAATTAAAGTAACTTTTTGAAAAAGAAAGATAGTAAATTGCATCTAAAACATTGGTTTTACCTACCCCGTTATTTCCAACAAAACAATTTATTTTATCCTCAAAATCAAACGATTGTGATTCAAAATTTTTAAAATTAACCAATGTAATTCTCTGTAAATGCATCTATATTTTTTGAATCTTTAAAATTATTCAAAATAAATGAAAATTTAGGCACATTTGCATTTTTACTTTCCAATTAAAAATTCTATTTTTGCGCCTACAAATTTTACATTAAATGGCAACATATAAAAAGACTGGAACTAAAATAAAAAGCGCCCAGAATAATATTGAAGAGAAATCAACAACGGCTGAAGTATTTAACACATTAGATGAAACTGCTTCAAGATCTGAACAATGGATTATTAAAAACCGAAAAATTATATTTGGTGTTTTAGGTGCTATTGTAGTTGTAATATTAGGTTATTTGGCATATGAAAAATATGTTCAAACTCCAAAAGAAAAAGAAGCTGCTAACGAATTGGCCTTCCCAAAAGTGTATTTTGAAGATGCAATGACAAATTCTGTTGCTGCTGATTCTTTATTTACCTTGGCTTTAGAAGGTGCTGATGGTAAATACGGTTTTATCGATGTTGCTGAAAAATACTCAGGAACGAAAGCTGGGAATTTGGCAAACTACTATGCTGGTATTTCTTTTTTAAGAATAAAAAAATACCAAGAAGCCATTGAGTCTTTGGAAAAATTCTCTTCTGATGATGAATTATTAGGACCAGTTGCAAAAGGAGCAATTGGTGATGCCTTTGCAGACATCAATCAATTGGATGATGCTTATGATTTTTATATAAAAGCAGCCAATTTAAAAGACAATAATTTCTCCAGTCCTTTATTTCTTTTTAAAGCAGGAAATACAGCTATGGATTTAGAAAATTTTTCAAAAGCTTTAAATGCTTTTGAAAAAATAAAGAGTGATTATCCAACTTCAGAAGAAGCAAAAAATATTGATATTTACATCAACAAGGCAACATTTGCATCAAAAAATTAAGCTTTAATGGCTACAACCAATTTATCAAATTACGATAAAGCAACAATCCCAAACGCGAATAAATTTCGGTTTGGGATTGTTGTTTCAGAATGGAATCCTGATATTACTGAAAATCTATATTTAGGTGCTGAAAAAGCATTTTTAGAAAATGGTGCTTTAAAAGAAAATATCATTCGTTGGGATGTACCCGGAAGCTTTGAGCTCATTTACGGATGCAAAAGAATGATTGAAACACAAAAATTAGACGCTATTGTTGCCATTGGAAATGTGATACAAGGCGAAACAAAACACTTTGATTTTGTTTGTGAAGGCGTTACGCAAGGCATCAAAGACTTGAATGTGAATTACGATGTTCCTGTTGTTTTTTGTGTATTGACCGACAATACCAAACAACAATCTATCGACCGTTCCGGTGGGAAACATGGAAATAAAGGTGTTGAATGCGCAATTGCAGCCATAAAAATGGCCGCTTTAAGAGAGTTTTAACAAGCTTATTATTCACAAAACTTGACCACAACTCATTTATTCAGTATTTTTGGGTTTTAAAGTATATTTTCAATATTTATGTTTGGTAAATTATTTAAGCCTCGTTCACATTATGTTTTTGATTATAAGCCTCGTTATTACAACGAGCGTAAAGAACGTTTGCAAAATTTGGAAGATAAATACCATGGGGATAAAGACCTTAGTGATGAATCTAGAAAAATAAGACTTTCCAAAAATAATTTAAAAACAGATTGGGTTAAAAATAAACGGAGTGCTACAGATAAGGCTTCAAATTTAAGATTGGCTCTAATAATTGCTATTTTAGTTGGTTTGGCTGCCTATATTCTTGAATTACATAAGCTTTTCTAATGTCTGATATTATTCAGTTACTTCCTGATCACGTTGCAAATCAAATTGCGGCAGGTGAAGTCGTTCAACGACCGGCATCTGTGGTAAAAGAATTGTTAGAAAACGCCATCGATTCACAGGCAACCACCATAAAATTAATTATTAAAGACGCTGGGAAAGCATTGGTTCAGATAATTGACAATGGAATTGGCATGAGTCAAACAGATGCCAGACTTAGTTTTGAACGCCATGCAACTTCAAAAATTAAAAAAGCTGAAGACTTATTCAATCTGCATACAAAAGGTTTTAGAGGTGAAGCTTTGGCTTCAATTGCTGCAATTGCACATGTTGATTTAAAAACAAAACAAGAAAATCAAGAAATTGGAACCCATATTAAAATTGAAGGAAGCACGCTCATTTTTCAAGAAAATATAGCCACTTCAAAAGGAACATCAGTAGCGGTTAAGAATTTATTTTACAACATTCCGGCAAGAAGGAATTTTTTAAAATCGAATAGCATTGAAACGCAACATATTATTAGTGAATTTCAACGTGTAGCCCTGGCCCACCCAACCGTTTCTTTTTCATTCTACCACAACGAAAATGAAATCTACAATTTAAATGAAGGCAATTTACGTCAGCGAATTGTAGCCATTTTTGGAAAAAAAACAAATGAAAAACTTGTTCCTATCAATGAAGAAACAGAAGTGGTAACCATAAATGGATTTGTTGCAAAACCTGAATTCTCTAAGAAAAAAAGAGGAGAGCAATTCTTTTTTGTGAATGATCGGTTTATAAAAAATGCTTATTTAAACCATGCCGTTTCTAGTGCATTTGAAAATTTGCTTTCGGGTGGTTATTTCCCAACCTATTTTTTATATCTAACGGTACCTACCAATAGTATTGATATCAATATCCATCCAACAAAAACGGAAATTAAATTTGATGATGAAAAAACGTTGTATGCCATTTTAAGATCAACTGTAAAACATAGTTTAGGGCAATACAATGTTGCACCTATTTTAGATTTTGAAAGAAGCGCATCATTTGATACTCCATACGATTTTAAAAATAAAAACACACAAACGCCAAGAGTTACAGTAAACCCCGATTTTAATCCATTCAAATCCGAAGAGCAAAAAGCGATTAATTTTCCTTTCAAGCGTGAAACAACGCAACAATGGGAAAGTTTATACACCGGAATTGATGTTCAAAATATTGAGGTTGAATCTGAAATTGTAAATACTTCACTATTTTCAGAAGAAAAATCAAATAGTAAAACCTATCAAATCCACAATAAATACATTGTTAGCAGTATAAAATCAGGAATTGTTTACATCAATCAAAATTTAGCACATCAACGTATTTTATATGAAGATTTTTTAGAAAATATTACCGTTAAAGAAGCTGCAAGTCAGCAATTATTATTTCCTTTGGAATTATCATTCAATAAGGATGATATTTATTTAATCAAAGAAATCAAAGAGGATTTAGAAAATATTGGTTTTTTGTTCGATAAAATTTTAGCTGAAACCATCGTAATAAAAGGCATACCTGTTACCATTACAGAAAGTCAAATTACCATAATTATTGAACAATTATTAGAAGATATAAAAAACGATGTTCCAGATGCCAGTTTTAGTCAGCTCGATATTATGGCAAAAAGTTTGGCAAAAAGCTTGGCCATTAAAACTGGAACAAAAATAAATTTAAGAGAACAAGAAGAAATAGTAAACAAGTTGTTTAACTGTAAACAACCCGATTTGTCACCATTCGGAAAAACAACATTTGTTACTATAAATATCGATGAAATTGATAAAAAGTTTAACAATTAGTACTGTTAAAAATTAGAATTATGGGAAGAATGACTGAGGCTGTTAAGCACCTGATTATTATAAATGTATTATTTTTTATTGCGCCGCAATTAATGCCAGATTTAGGATTGCAAAATATGTTTGCTTTGTATTTTCCTGAAAATCCAAACTTTGGTTTTTGGCAGTTTCTAACGCACATGTTTATGCACGGTAGTTTTATGCATATTATGTTTAACATGTATGGTTTATGGGCATTTGGAACCCCATTAGAGCAAATATGGGGCCGTAATAAATTTTTGTTTTTCTATTTTTCAGCTGGCTTAGGTGCTGGTGTTATTTATTCCTTGGTAAATTATTATCAATTTAATGCTGTTTATGAACAACTCGTAAATATCGGTTTGTCAGGTGTTGAGATTCAGCAAATTTTAGATACAGGAAGTTATAGTTCTCAAATTTTAGGTTCAATTTCCGAAACGGATTTATCCGAATTTTTCGCTACGTATCACACTCCTGCTGTTGGAGCTTCAGGAGCAATTTATGGTGTTTTGGTTGCTTTTGGTATGACATTCCCTAACGCAAAATTAGCCTTGATATTTTTCCCTGTTCCAATTGCGGCAAAATATTTTATTCCGGCTATTATTTTAGGTGATTTATTCTTCGGAATGACAAGTTATTCCATTGGTAATGTGGCGCACTTTGCACATGTTGGCGGTGCTTTAATAGGATTTATAATTGCTTGGTACTGGAAACAGAACCAATTTAAACGATGGAACTAAATTGAATATTTTAAACGACATAAAACAGGCTTATCAAAATGCCAATGCTGTTGAAAAAATAATTTACATCAATGTACTTTTATTTTTAATAACATTTATATTCAATAGTTTTGCGCTGGAGTGGTTGGCATTGCCTTCAAATTTAAATGATTTTTTACACAAGCCTTGGACAATTATTACATATGCCTTTGTACATGAAAGACTTTTTCATATACTTTCTAACTTATTGGTTTTGTTCTATATAGGGAATTTATTTTTAGATTTTTTCACCAAAAAACAATTTTTAAATTTATATTTTTCAGGTGCTATTTTTGGAGGGTTGGTATTTCTTCTCAACTATTATTTAAGCAATAAATATGGATCACCTTTAGGAGGCGCTTCTGCAGCTGTAACAGCTATTTTTGTGGCTATTGCTACAAAAATTCCGCGATATGCACTTCAATTGCGTTTTATTGGGAGTGTAGAATTATGGGTGTTGGCTGCTATTTGGGTTGTACTGAGTATTTTACAATTAACTACAGAAGAGAATGGAGCTGCTTTGGCACATTTAGGTGGTGCTGTTTTCGGATATATTTATGCCTTACAACTAAATAAAGGAAATGATATTGGAAAATGGTTTGAAGGTATCACGGATTATTTCGTTAATTTGACAAAACCAAAAAGCAAGTCGAATTTAAAAACGGTTTATAAATCAAAAACAAAATCAAATTCTGATACTGTTGAAAAATCCAGACAACGCAAGATAGATGATATTCTAGATAAAATTAGTAAGTCGGGGTACGACAGTTTAACAAAAGAGGAAAAAGATTTTTTATTTAGAGCTGGAAAATAGCATTGCATGAAAAAGTTATCACTGATAGATAAATTTTTATTGATTGTCAATTTAATCTTGACTATTGTATTGCTTACCTCATTTTTAAGCTATTATATTTCTCCGAACTCAATTCCCTTCATATCAGTTTTAAGTCTTTTTCAACCTGTTTTAATTGTGTTGAATCTTATTTTTATCATATTCTGGATACTTAAATTTAACAGGTTCTTTTTAATTTCCGCCTTGAGTTTGCTATTGGGTTTTCAATATGTCTCCGCTTTTTACAGTTTTAAAGAAAAAGTGGTAATGCTAGAGAACGATGTGAAAATTATGAGTTATAACGTTCGGATGTTTAATTTGTACAAATGGATTGTTGAAGATAATGTTGATCAAAAAATATTCGACTTCATCAATAAAAAAGACCCTGATATTTTATGCATTCAAGAAAACCATTCATCAAAAAAAATAGGTTTTAAATTCCCTTATAAATTTATAAAAGTTAGTAATATTGAAAACCATACTGGTTTGGCTATTTATTCTAAGTTCAAAATTATAAATTCAGGTTCTTTAAATTTTTTAAAAAGCACCAATAATGCTATTTTTGTTGACATCCTTAAAAATAATGATACGGTTAGAATTTACAATATACATCTTGAATCCCTAAAAATAAATCCAAAAGAAGAAAAACTCACACAAGAAAATTCTGAAAAATTAAAAATCAGGTTGGAAAATGCTTTTAAAATTCAGGCAAATCAGTCAACTTTAATTTTGGAACATCAAAATAAAATAAATCATAAATCCATTATTTGCGGGGATTTTAACAATACCGCGTTTTCTTGGGTTTATAAAAATTTAAAAGAAGGTAAAAACGATGCTTTTGAAAAAGCAGGAAAAGGTTTTGGTGATACATATGTTTTCCCTTTCCCTTTTCGAATAGATTTTATATTAACCGATAAAAAAATGGAAGTCAATAATTTTAAAACCTATGATGTTAAATATTCAGATCACTACCCTATTATGGCTCGTGTTCGTTTTTAATTTAAACCAATATTTATCACTTTAAAAATGTAAATCATCCTTTCTTCTATATTAATTTTAAATAATTCACCTCATGAAAAAAATTAGTGCCCTCCTATTTATCTTAACCTGTTTTATAGGTTTTTCCCAACAAAAAGAATTGAGCATTGAAGATGCTGTTTTAGGTTATTATAAAGGTTTGTATCCTGCGTCATTGTCTAACTTAAATTGGGTTAACAATTCAAGTTTATATGTATACGAAAAAGACAATTCACTTATTTTTACCGATGCGAAAAATAACAAAATAGCCTCATCGCTTCCATTAAAAACTTTGCAAACTACCTTTTCAACCTTGAAGGCTTTTCCTGAAATCATGGATATTGCTGAAGAAGAATTGGTATTTAAAGACGGCAATCAAATAGAAATTTACAATTACAAAACCCATCAAAAAGCAGGATTGGTTTCTTTTGATGAAAACGCTAAAAATACAGAATACAATGTTAAAGCCAAAGCAATGGCTTATACATTAGACCATAACTTATACATTGGAACTTCAACAAATCCAAGAATTGCAATCACCAACAATACCGATAAAAATATTGTAAGTGGTCAGGCAATTCACCGTAGTGAATTTGGTATTGTTAAAGGTACATTTTGGAGTCCTGAAGGCAATTACTTGGCTTTTTATCAAAAAGATGAAAGCAATGTTACAGATTATCCGTTGGTTGATATCAACACCTACCCTGCTACTTTGAAAAACATTAAATATCCAATGGCAGGACAAGGAAGCGAAAAAGCGAAAATTGGAATTTACAATTTGGATAAAAACAAAACTGTTTATTTAAATATTGATACTTCAGACGAGCATTATTTAACCAATTTATCATGGACTCCCGATGAAAAATATCTATTGGTTGCTGAAGTCAACAGAGGTCAAAATCATTTGTGGTATAACTTATACAATGCTAAAAATGGTAATAAAGTAAAAACCTTGTTTGAAGAAACGAACGAAAAATGGGTTGAACCTGAATTTGATGCCGTCTTTTTACCTAAAAGCGATGACGATTTTTTATGGTTGAGTGAACGCGATGGATTTATGAATATTTACCATTATACAACAGACGGAAAATTGGTAAAGCAACTAACAAAGTTTAACTGGGTTGTTACAGGCATTTTAGGTTTTGATGAAAACGGAAAAAACGTATTTATTACAGGTACTGGAAAAGACCCAAGAGATACGCACACTTTTAAAGTAAATTTAAAAGATGGAGCGGTAACACAGTTAACAACTACAAGCGGTACTCACAACACCTTGTTAAGTTCTGATGGAAATTATTTAATTGATGGTTACAGCAGTTTAACAATTCCAAAAAATATTGACATTGTAAGCACCAAAAAAGGCAATTCTGAAACTATTTTTAGTGCTAAAAACCCTTTAAAAGACTACAAATTAGGAACCACAGCATTTTTAACGCTCAAAGGAAATGATGGCACAGACTTGTATGCTAAAATCACAAAACCTGCCAATTTTGATGCTTCAAAAAAATACCCTGTTTTGATATATGTATATGGTGGTCCGCATGCACAATTAGTTACCAATTCTTGGTTAGGAGGTTCTTCTTTGTGGATGGATGCTTTTGCTACCAATGAAAATTACATTGTGTTTACCTTAGACAACAGAGGTTCAGCCAATAGAGGTTTTGCTTTTGAAAGCATTGTTCATAGAAATTTGGGTAATTTGGAAATTGAAGATCAGCTAAAAGGTGTTGCTTATTTAAAATCTTTAGACTTTGTAGATGCCAATAGAATTGCAGTAAACGGCTGGAGTTATGGCGGTTTTATGACCACAAGTTTGATGTTAAGAAACCCTGGGCTATTTACGACCGCTGTTGCTGGAGGACCTGTAATTGATTGGAAATATTATGAAGTGATGTATGGAGAACGTTATATGGATACGCCAACAGAAAACCCTGAAGGTTATGAAAAAGCGAAAGTTTCCAACTATATTAAAAATTTAGATGGAAAACTATTAATCATCCATGGAAGTGTAGATCCCGTTGTTGTTCCACAGCACAGTATGACTTTATTACAAGAAGCTGTAAAACAGAAAGTACAAATAGATTTCTTCACTTATCCAATGCACGAACACAATGTTCGTGGGGTAGATAGAGTTCATTTGGTTGAAAAAATGTTAAACTATATTGTTGAAAATAATCAAGGAAAAAATTAAATGATGAATGAACAAGTTGTTTTAAAAAGTGCCGATAACAGCTCATTGGTCACGCTTGAAAAAGGTGAATTGGTGAGTTATAAAATTCATAATGAAGAACTCATTCATCAAAAAGGAATGCCAGGCTGGCGAAATTCAGATACTGAGATGTTCCCACTTATCGGTCCAACAGAAAAAAACAACTTTTTAGTTTCAACACCAAAAGGTAATTACAGCCAAGACCAACACGGACTTTTAAGAGAACTTAAATACAAACTTGAAAATCAAACCGAAAACACCTGTGTTTTCATAAAAAAATATGCAGCGTATATAGCAGTTGAAAATTCGAAATTCCCTGAAAAATCAACTGCTAGATTGCTTTCGTGGCCTTATTCTTTTACCTTCAGAAAAATAGTTGCTTTATCAAATGAAAGTTTAACCATTTCATTCGAAATTGAATCAGAAAAAGGAATGCCATTTATGTTGGGTTACCACCCCGCTTTTAAA
>Ga0102814_10001798_pt1 | contig 14823 bp, 13 predicted proteins | sample ColrivemetaGS741_FD_79112 | JGI IMG/M metagenome (GOLD analysis project Ga0102814, IMG submission 79112) | Estuarine microbial communities from the Columbia River estuary - Flood tide ETM metaG S.741 | ecosystem: Environmental > Aquatic > Marine > Intertidal zone > Estuary | place: USA... | reverse complement strand
ACGACGATCTCGGGTATATGTGATTGGATCCCCAACATATGTGAATCCATTGTGCTCAGCACCTTGTTTTATTGCTGCTTGGTCATCATTATAAAATCCTGTTAAAGATTTTGAACAAACTATATCAACTATTTTCATTACTCTATTCTTCTCCCACTGTTCCAACTAGATGACCTTCAGATACAGCATAAATATCGTCAATTACCATTTGGATTTCTAATTCTCTATTTTGTTTTGTAGCTCTATCTTTCAATTTTCCTAAATGAAATTCTTTTATTTCATCTGAAAAAGCTAAATTACCAAATTCTAAAATTCTAATTTTACCATCAATATCTCTAGCTGGTAATATTTTCCCTTTATTAAGTTCACTCGGTGCAAAAGGAACATCAATAAGACCTTGTTTAAAGGCGTTAATTACTCCTTGAACCAAGTCTCCTTTACCGACACGTACGATTGCTTCAATTAAACAATCAACTTCTTTTTTAATTTGTTTTATCTCTGCATCTAATTCATCAGATTCAGGCATTTTTTGATCTTTGACTAAATTAGTGATAAATTTTGAAGCTCTTAATGCATTAGCATTTGCTTCTTTTGTTGGTACACCCATTGATTCATGAGTTGTTTTCGTAATCATTTTTGTAGCATTACCAAGAGTAGCAACTGAGCTTGCAAAAGCAATCAAAGCCATAGCTTCAGATTCATTAGCTGGGAATCCACCCATCCATTGGTGAAACACTGTAGTAACAAATACATCATTATGTCCAAATAACTTCAAATAATGATTTGTTTGTTCTTCTAGCGCTCGTAATGCAGCAACATCTTGAACCATATTACCACCTTGACCATACCCAACAGTTATGTTTCTAACACCTTGTTCTGCTGCTAAAATACTTTCAAGTATCGCTACAGTATTTGAGATAACTGGAGGCATTAAAGTACCAGTTAATGGTCCATAAGGTTCACGATTAATTTCAATTCCTTGATCTTCATAATAACCAACAAGTCTATCACAATATTGCCAATATCTTAATGTATCTTCTAAACTGATACTTTTAGCATAAGGAATATTATAACTTATTCCTCCACCTTCATTTGAAGTCCAACCTGAAGCATGGATTATTTCTGATAATAATCTTGCATCTGGTGTACCATGTCTTGCTTGAAGTGGTAGATTTACACTATCATAAACCTTTTTACAACCATCAACACCATGATTAACTGCAGGGAAACCATTTAAAAGTGAGCGTTTTTGTTTTTCACTTTCTCTTATTCCATCTTCAGCATTTTGATATCTATTTAATCTAGTATAAGAATCAATAGTTGCAGGTAAGAAGTCTGCTTTACCTACTTCTTCAAGATACTTCATCAATTCAATGTGTTCATTAAGACGTGCAACCCCAGCTCGTGGTTGCACCATTGTAATCCCTTCTTCTTTTGCTTTTCTTAATTTCTTAGCAAAATTTTTATGATCAGGGACATTTCTTAAAGTCTCAACTGCTTTATCTAAATCAAGCAGAGGATGACTCCCTGTATGCCATTGGTTTAATATTTCTTTTCTTATCTCTAGAAATTCTTCTAAAGGTAATTTCACATTTTTTAACATATTTACCACCCTATAATAAGTATTGTTTCATTAATTTAAGTGCAATCCTTGGGTATTTTTGACTCAGTAGTCCCATAGATGCAAGAATATAACTTCTATCAATTAAGATAGAAGGATTATTCGGTCTTAGTTCTAATAACTTGTCAGATTTTTTATTTACTTGTTTTAATATTTTTTTAGCATCTTGATGATTGATAAGAACTCCACCTGTACCAATAACATATTTGATATCAGATAAATCTTTTCCAGTTTGATAATACATATTCCCAAGAGGCGTACTTACTACCTCTACATGTCCTACATGTCTACTAATTGACACATCACAACATATTTTAGCAATGGCTTTATCAAATTCCTCTTCATCTTTTGTTAAAGGTATAAAGTCAACGTTTGTAGCTCTTCTATCCAATGATTTTCTGATATCATGATCACAGTTATCATCGGCTTCAAAGTATTTTTTAAATTCATAATTAGATACTAGACTAAGAAGTGCATTTGCGCTATATCTCATACCTAAATCGCCTTCTACTGTTCTTTTAGCAAACGGCTCTTGTAATCCTTTTAATATTACTTCAGTACGCTTAGGGAAGCCTTCTCCAATCGTATGAACATCAGTAGTTGCTCCACCAATATCAACAATCATTAATTCTCCATAACCTTCTTGATCTTCGTATCCTTTTGATAAAAGCTCTGAAGCAAGTAATACTGCTTCTGGAGTGGGCATAATAATTTCACCAATTTTCACTTCAGCTTTTTTAATACCTTTTGCCTCAATTATCTTTTCAATAAATATTTTTCTAATAATATGTTTTGCTTCTTTCACATTTAATTTTTTAAGTTTAGGCATAACATTTTCTACTATATAGTATTCAATATTCGATTCTTCAAATATCTCTTCTATTTCATCATTTGCATCTTTGTTACCAGCAATTATTACAGGTACATCAATTTCAATGTCAACAAGCTTTTTAGCATTATGAATAATACATTCCTTATTTCCACCATCAGTTCCACCTGCTAGTAATACGATATCAATATTGGCTTCTTTAAGTTTAATAGCTTCTCTTTTCGTCATGTGATGAGAGAATACAATTTTAACAATAGCTCCAGCTCCAAGACATGCTCTTTTCGCAGCTTCTACAGTTAGTTCCTCAACAAGCCCAATTGCTGCCATTTTTAAACCACCTGCTGCACTACTACAAGCTGAAATACCTGAAATTTCTTTAATTTCAGGATGATCATGCATTAATCTTTTGAAAGCTACATCATATCCATCTAAAACATTTGTTTCAACAGTTGTCGGCGCTTTTGATGTCCCAATTATATATTCATTTTCCAAGTCAACAGCTGTCAATTTTGTATATGTCGAACCAAAATCAACTAAAAGATAAGGTTTCATTAGATACCAATATCCTCTCTTAGATCCTCAAGAGCTTTTTCAATTTTCATCCCTGGTGGGTAGACCCTGTCAAATCCCATTTTTTTGAATCTATCTTCCACTTCATTAAAATCTTGTTTTCCAACAACAATATTACCACCAACATAGAGTTTAACGTTCTCTAAACCAGCTTCTTCACATTTCTCTTTAAAAAAACGGCAATCCATTTCACCGTGACCATACAAACTTGAAACTAAAATTGCTTTTGCATCTGTTTCAATAGCTGCATTGATAAAGTCTTCTTGAGTTGATAAAACACCGATATTAACTACGTTATATCCATTTGATGATAGAACATGATCAATAATCTTGTTTCCAACCGCATGAACATCAGCACCAATTACACCAATTACAACAGTTTTCATAGTAAATTCCTCCTGAAATTAAAAAAGATGTTGTCTAAAAAAACTGACTATCATCTCATTTTTTTTGGAAATTAAACAAAGGTCGTTTTTAAATAAAACGGCTTTAGTCTCATTAAATTTAAACTTCTGTTTAAAGTTATGAATCATAAGCAATACCTCGGCTAATTCAATATAGTATATATAAAATACATACTATATTATACAACTCTCATCTGTAATTGCAAGGTTTTTTAGCATTTATTTACAAGCGCTTACAGAAATCGCTCAAAATAGAGCTTTTTCCATTAAAAAAGGACACAAAGTGTCCTTTTTATCCGAAATATTCTTTAATCTCTAATTCCATTTTAATCGCCAAAAATCTAGTTGGAAAAACACTAATTGTTTGATTATAGATTAGTACTTTAGAGTTATATACCCTTCTAGCTTTTTGCAGTTCTTTAAATTTTAAGATAAGTTCTCTAAGTGTAGGATCATCTAATTCTTCCATTTCAAGATAGACATGATTTAACGCTGCAAATAAGTCTCTTCTTTCTTGAAGCAATAATAGTCTAACTTTCTTTTTCTTATATCTCGACATTCTTCTGAATAATTGTGAGTTATCATCATTCTTTAATTTTGCTCTTTCGCTGTAGAAAAGGATAGTTGTTTGAAGTAATAGTTTGTGAAATATTACTTCCTTTATACTAACATCTTTCCATGACTTTAAAAGACTTATTCTTACTCTTCTAACAATAAATAATAGAATTAAAATTATTGTTACTATAGCTATAGTATTGATTAAAAATGTAGGCATATTCTCACCCCTATTCTCTCTTACTGAGGAACATATTTGTATTGGTTATAATATGTTTCAAATTCAGCTTGATATTTTAAGAACCTATCAAGAATATAATCTTCGAAATATTCTTTAAATTCTATACTTAATAAATCAGTTGCTCTTTTATGCTGAAAGGCACTTTTATAATTTCTTGGTTGCCTTAATACATCATACATTTCTGATAATAATATGATTTGTCCTTCTTGAGATCTTTGGACTCTTTTCATTTTTTCAGTGAAAGAACTATCCGCAGTTTTCTCAAAATGAGCTCTTACAATATCTTCACTTTTTTGGTTAAGTTGTAATCTTTTAATTATTACTGAACCAAGTATAGTTTTTTCTCTAATCGCTTGGTAATCTTTTTCATTTAGCACTTCTTTACTTTCATATTCTAAAATCGATAGTTCTTTAGCATTTGAAATATGTATTACACTATAATCATAGATTTCGGTACAAACATGACTACTCAATCCTAAGACACTAGCCAGCCTACTTGCAACCTCAGCTACGCGATGTGCATCCTCAGTATTTTGAATTATTGTATGAGAATTAAACACTCCAATAACATCAAATACATCACCTACAACTGCTTTAAAATCTTTTTCCATTTCACTTCTTTTTACGAACTCTTCTTTACGTTTATTATTCATCATTTCACCAATTGAAACACTTGAATACAGTGCAATATAGAAGACAATCAATACTAGAGTTCTTAAAATGATATCAATAGAAACGTTAAAATTAGTTTTCACTAAATAGTTATATAATTCTGTTAAACTTGGATAATTGTAAAGCTGATGTAATACGAGGATATGAATCCCTGTCATTACAACTAGTACCCATTTAAAAAGGATTCTCAATAGTGTTGGGTCTTGATACAACGCTACTACTACAAGAGCGAAATATATAAGAATATATCCAGCTTGTGCAATCGAAGTATCTGTTGCAGAAGTCAAAGCTCTTGCTAAGAACTCATTTTGCATTGCTGCTTCAGTGAAAAACTGATTTGAAGCACCAATATCACTAACTTTAAGTGAAACGGCTGATATTTGAAGTTTTACATATACACCAACACTTGCTATTAGGATATACACACTACCAAAATACATTGCCATTTGCTGTTTAACTAATGTCCTTGGTTGTTCGTTAATGATCCGTCCAAGGGTGGTATTTATAGCAAGCATAATAATCCCAAATATAATTATTATGATGTAATTAGGTTTTTGATTTCCAATTACTGTAAAGATAATGAAAACAGCATTGGTAACCATTAATATGTTTCTATTTACCTTGTTACGACGATAAAGAACAGATGTATCATCTAAGATATCAACACCTGCTTCAAAATTGAATCTATCCATAACACGTTTTATTGCTCTTCCAAAAAACGTTGTTAGCTTTCTTCTAAATCTCGAATGTTTTCTAACTATGTCTTTTCGAGATCTTAGAGGATAATAACGTGATGCCTTTTCAGTAACACTTTTGAAAAATTCACCAATCCTATCAGTAAAAGTCTTCCTGTTAGGATCAACGCCTTGATTCAATTCATTAATGTAATTTTTTAATTCTTGAGGTTCGTTTTTATATGCGGATTTTTTAAAAAAATCATCAATGTTCTTGTTGCCCAAAAGGAACACCTCCTTATACGTCAAAAATGGTTAGTCTAAATCTAATTCAAATACTTCAACACCTGGGTCTCTTTTTGCCAAGTCTTCGTTACTCATTTGAGCAACACGAGTTGATGCTGCAGCTGCAATAGCTCCAACAATATCATCCATGAAAGTATGGCACATACCACCTTCATGTTTACCATCACCATTTAATCTATCTACTACAAGTGGTTTGTTTACATCAATATCACCAAAATTGGTTCTACCTATTGTTCCGTATAACCCTGCAATTTCTAAACCAAATAATTCATCAATACCAAACATACCTAAATCAGTGCTAAGGATATCTAAAATTGGTCCTTTAAACATACGTTCATCTGTTAAACGATCAATTTCAGCACCTAACTGTAAGAGGTGGAAAGTATCTCTTAGTGATAATATTTTTTCAACACTATCAACACATACTTTTAGAGAGATATCTTTACTCCATTTTGATTGCTGTCTATATGCTACTTCAGCAATTTCTTCAACAGTAACTGTTCTTTCTTTTAATGTTTGAATATTCATTTCTAACATTTCTTCACGACTAAATAAAGTCCTAGCTTTCATACAATCACTCCTATTTAATATATTATAACATAATTATTGATTATTTGAATACCTTTCCAGTAGCGATTAAATTTCTCCCTGCGCCCATCATAAAGGTCTTTACATCTTGTCTTGTCTTACCAGATAACTGTAACTCTTTTATCTTGAATACTCCATTGGAACATTTTACACCAATTGCATCATCAAAGATCTTGATAATTGTTCCATTTTCATCTAAACTATGGTGCTTTTCAAAGTTTGAACATTTGTGTATATCTGCTTTCCAAATTTTGATTTGTTTTCCTTCTAATTCAGTATAAATACCTGGTGCAGGATCAAAAGCACGAAGATGAGCATCTACTTCTTCAACTGATTTGTTGAAATCTGCTTTTTCTTCTTCTCTTTTTAGATTATATGCATATGTAATTAAATTAGGATCTTGTGGAACTCTTCTGTTAGTTCCCTCGATTATACTTGGTAAAGTCTCCATTAATAATTCCTCACCAACATAACTAAGTTTCTCAAATAATGTACCTGTAGTATCATTATCCATAATTGGGATACTACGTTGTGATATTATATCCCCACTATCCATTTTTGTTGCCATATACATTATCGTTATACCAGTCGTATTATGTAACCTCATAATTGATCTTTGGATTGGAGCTCCACCTCTTAATAAAGGTAATAAACTACCATGAACATTTATCGAACCAAGTCGAGGGAAAAACAACACTTCATCTGGGATGATTTGTCCATAAGCTGCAGTAATAATAATGTCAGGTTTAACATCAAGTATTTCTTGAAAATCCTCTTTCATTTTTCTTGGTTGAAATACTCTAATTCCAAGCTCAACTGCTTTTTCCTTAACAGGACTAAATGTTAGAACTTTTTTTCTTCCAACTAATTTATCTGGTTGGGTTACTACTAAATCAACTCCATACTTCTCATGAACACTTTCAAGAATTTTAACACTAAATCTTGGTGTTCCCATAAATACTATTTTCATATTCTCACTCCTATAATAACGATGGATTTTTGTCAATAGCAATACTTATGTCAGCAATATATTTACTGTATATTGATTTCAACACTTTATCCATCTTACTTGATTCTTTATATTTAATAATAATTTGTGCCCGGTAATAATTATTAATCCTTGCAATCTTTGGTAATACTGGTCCTAAAACAATCACACTTTCTTCTAGTGTATGTCTTAAATCCATTACAACCCTTGTTCCTGTTTTTAAAACTTTCTTTACATCTTTATCACTTATAATAATTTGAATTATATTATTAAATGGTGTATAACCACTAATTTCTCTTATTTGTTTTTCTGTTTCATAGAAAGAATGATAATCATGATTTTTAGCATTACTGATTGCATAATGATCAGGATTATATGTTTGAATCACAACTTCACCTTCAATATCATGACGCCCTGCTCTTCCTGATACTTGAGTTAATAATTGGAATGTTTTTTCTATTGCTTTATAGTCTGGTAAATTCAAACTCATATCAGCTGCTAAAACGCCAACAAGTGTAACCTTTGGAAAATCTAATCCTTTGGCTATCATTTGTGTTCCAATTAAAATGTCTCCATTATGTTCGAATTCATACAATAATTTTTCGTGAGCATTTTTATAAGTTGTTGTGTCACGATCCATACGGATTACTCGTGCGTTTTCAAATCGCTTTTTAACAAATTCTTCTACTTTTTCAGTACCAATTCCCATATATCTAATATGCTTACTTTGGCACGACGGACAAACATCTGGATTGTGTTCATTGTGTCCACAATAATGACATTTTAACTTATCAGTATTTTCATGATATGTAAGACTGATATCACAATTAGGACACATGATAACTTCACCACAAGATCTGCACATTACAAAGCTCGAATGTCCTCTTCTATTAAGAAGTAATATGACTTGCTCTTTTTTTGCTAATCGGTCTTCAATTAGTCCATCTAATTTCTTTGAAAAAATACTTCTATTCCCACCTTGAAACTCAAACCTCATATCCTCAATATAAACTGGTGGCAGTTTAGTATTATTGGCTCTATGATTCATCTCTAATAATGTATATTCCTTATTTAAGCTCTTATAATATGATTCGATACTTGGTGTTGCACTTCCTAATATAAGAGGTATATTATAATTTTTACTTCTTACTATAGCTACATCTTTCGCGTGGTAACTTGGTGAATCTACTTGTTTATAACTATCAGTATGTTCCTCATCTATTATAATGACTCCAAGGTTTTCAAATGGTGCAAAAATTGCACTTCTTGCCCCAACTACAACTTGGACTTCTTTTCTTTTAACTTTGCGCCATTCATCATACTTTTCACCTTTACTTAATGCACTATGAAGCAAGGCAACCTTATCACTAAATCTACCTTTAAATCGAGCAACCATCATTGGCGTTAAACTAATTTCCGGGACAAGCATTATAGCTTCTTTCCCCTGGTTTATTACTTCTTCAATTATGTTTAAGTAAATCTCTGTTTTTCCACTACCAGTTATTCCATGTAGAAGGAATATCTCGTGTGTGTTTAGTTTGCTGTTTATCTCATTAAAAACATATTCTTGTTCTTTATTTAAAATGACAGTTTTATCATTAACCCCATAAATACTATCTACTTCACGATATCTTTCAATACTAAACTCCACAATAATTTTAAGTTCCACTAGTCTCTTTACTGATTGATACGAAGCTCCAGTAACTCTTAAAACATCTCTTTTATCAGATTCCCCAAATTCCATAAGGTAGTCCATTATTTTTGATTGATTTGTCCCTCTGACTTTTGCATTTTTATCAATTAGCTTTAGTTTCTTAATAAATCTACCAGAGCCACTTTGTTTCACTATATACTGAACTTCAATAGTTCCGTTTATAATATTTTTCTTAATTTCACTCAAATATGGAAGAAGTTCTTTTGTATCTTCAAGTTCACTGAATTTATCAAATTTAAGTGCTAATTCAAGACTTAATAAGCTCGTATCTAAACATTTAAATTTCTTGTGGTATTTACTTTTTAGAGCACTTGGTAACATTGCCTGATAAATACTAACAAGTGGGAAAGTATTTGAAATCGCAAGCTCTTTCCCTAATGATATTAATTCAGGTGTTAGACTTGGCATAATATCTATGATTTCTTTAATACTCTTTAATTTGTCATACTCACTTTTATCTTTTAACTCTAAAACATATCCCATGATTAAACGAGGACCAAATTGTACTTTTACTCTTTGCCCCACTTCAATAACATGTTCTAAGATAGCAGGAACAAGATAATCAAATGTTCTATCTACTTCTTTCGCTTTTACATCTACTAAAACACTAGCAATCATCAAATCACCTATAATCTGTTTAAATAGTTATCTTTATTATTTAAAAAGTTTCTTGTAAAAAAGACACTTTCAATATCATCGTACTCGATACTTTCTATATTTTCTTTTGTAAAATTGTATATTTTTGCTCCTTGCAAGCTCATTAATATAGGAGAGTGAGTAGCAATTATTACTTGTGAACCATTTTTTACTAAATCGGTTATTAAGACTAACAATTGGTACTGATTAACCGCAGAAAGTGGTGTTTCAGGCTCATCAAGGAGATAAATCCCTTTTTGATGCATTCTTGCCTTAAAGAAAGTTAAAAAACCTTCTCCATGAGATTTTGTTCTTAATTCTCCACCATATGTTTCATTCAAACTATTAAGCTGTCCTTTGATTGGACCAAAAGCTAATCCTCTTACATACTCGCTTTTATCCTTAAACTCAATTTCCATTTCTGCTAAATCCTTTAATAAATCACTTTTCATCTTTTTTAAATTATTTATATATGTAATAAACTCTTCTCCACTAAAAAAGAAACCTGATTTTGTTTTAAAACTATAACTAATCTTCATTTTTTTTGAAAGTTGTTTTACTTCATCATAGTATTCACTATCAAGAGTCTCACTTGATACATTGATACTATTATTATAATATGCAATACTTTGAAGAAGTGTACTTTTCCCACTTCCATTATCACCTACAAAAACCGTGATTGAATTACTCAAATCAAGTTCTTTAGTATTTTTAATTGAAGGGATATTGAAGGGATACTCATTAGAATCAAAGTCAGTAAAAGAAATTCTTTTAATCAACTAAGCCAACCATCTTAAGTCCGTTTAGAACTCCATCATTTTTGATGTCTGTTGATATATATTTAGCATGCTTTTTAGCATTTTCACTTGCATTACCCATCGCAACACTTTGCGGGATAAAATCAAGCATCTCAATATCATTATCACCATCGCCAATCGCATAAGCATTACTTATATCAATTCCTTCAATTTCAAGTATTTTCTTTATACCTTCTTTTTTGCTCATACCTTTACTTAATACATCAAACCCTCCGCCTAGCCAAGAGACAACTTCTAAATTGCAAAATTTATTTTTAAAGTGTAAATGTTCTTCTTTAGAGCAAAACGCCCACATTTGGAATATGTCATTATCGAGATAGAAATGAGGATCAATTCTAGGTAACTTCATGTTGACTAAATCAAACGCCTCTTTCCCTTTTTCATCAACGATATTTAACGTTTCATCATGCTCACCTAAAAATCCATACTTCATGTCAAGTTTGTCAAACTGGTCTACAACATATATAACATCTTTTTTTGGAATAGGATTACGGTATATTGTCTTATTATCTTTCATAATTATTTGTCCGTTGATAAGAATAAATATATTTATATATTCTTTTATTTCTTCTATAATATGTAGCATATAAAAAGCACGACCAGTAGCAATCGCAATTTCAATATCTTCTCTTTCATGTAAAGTCTTAAGAATATCAATCGTTGACTTAGGAATACTTCTAGTATCCGGGTCATATAAAGTACGATCAATATCAAAAAAGATTATCTTTTTCTCCATGTTAAACACCTCTCCTAAATTATAACATATTATATTAATTATATTAATATTATATAGATTAAAACCCTTTCAGTGATATATAACTATAAATAAATCGAGTTATAGTCTATAATGGTCTTAGATAAACAAACAATTAGGAGGACAAATTTAATGCAAAGCAAAATATTAAAAGAAAACGAAGTAGGCGTTTTTGCGTTAGGTGGTCTTGGTGAAGTTGGAAAGAATATGTATTGTATCGAATATCAAGATGAAATAATCGTAATTGACTCTGGGATCCTTTTTCCCGATGATCAGTTACTAGGTATCGATTATGTAATTAATGACTATACATATTTAGAAGAAAATCAAGATAAAATAAAAGCGTTAGTCATCACTCATGGTCATGAAGATCATATAGGGGCGATTCCGTATTTATTACGCCAGGTAAAAATACCAAAAATTTACGCAAATGGTTTAGCTGTTGGCTTAATCAAAAACAAAATGAAGGAACATAGAGGGCTTAGAGTTAACTTAGTCGAGTTCCAAGAATATGAAAAATTAGTATTAGGAAAATTGAGTGTAAGTTTCTTTAGAACAAATCATTCAATCCCAGATTCATTTGGTATAGTAATCCATACACCAGAGGGTAGAATCGTTCATACAGGTGACTTCAAATTTGATTTCACACCAACTGGTCCAGATGCTGATTATCAAAAAATAGCACAAATAGGAAAGCAAGGGGTTTTACTTCTTTTAAGTGATTCAACAAATGCTGAATTAGCTGCATTTACAAAAAGTGAAACATTGGTTTCTCAAAGTATAAAAGATATTTTCCAAAAGATTGAAGGAAGAGCAATTGTTGCTACTTTCGCTTCAAATGTACACCGTGTTCAACAAATTGTTGAAGCAAGCGTTGCTACAGATCGGAAAATAGCCGTTTTTGGTAGAAGCATGCTTAAAACGATTGAAGTAGGAACAGATATGGGTTATATAAGAGCACCTAAAGGTACTTTCTTAGACCAACATCAAATAAACAAACATGATCAATCAAAATTAACAATAGTATGTACTGGGTCACAAGGTGAACCACTTGCTGCTTTATCAAGAATAGCAAATGGTACTCACAGACAAATTAAAGTTTTACCAGGTGATACTGTTATATTTAGTAGTAGTCCAATCCCAGGAAATGGGGAAGGTATTGGAAGAACAATAAATCAATTATTTAGAAAAGGTGCACACGTTATAACAAACTCACCTTTAACTGATACACATACATCAGGACACGCAGGACAAGAAGAATTAAAACTAATGCTTAAATTAGTTAAACCAAAATACTTTATGCCAATTCATGGTGAATACAGAATGCTTAAAATACATTCAAAAATCGGAATTATGACAGGTGTAAAAAAAGGTAACGAATTTGTAATGGATAATGGTGATGTTCTTGCTGTTACTAGGCGATCAGCACGTATAGCTGGAAAAGTTCAAGCTGGTACAATTTATGTTGATGGTAATGGAATTGGAGACATTGGAAACATTGTATTACGTGATCGTAAAAATCTAAGTGAGAACGGATTAATAAGTGCAATTATAACTGTAGATATTAAAAATAAAAAAATAGTCGGAAGACCTGCAATTATATCTCGTGGTTTTATTTATATGAAAGAACATGGAGAATTAACAAAAGAAATTAGTGAATTATTTACCGAGACTGTTGAAAAACATCTTAGTGTTGAAAAAATCAATATTAGCTATATTAAGCGAGAAACTGCAAGAATTATCAATGATTTTATCTTTAAAATGACTGAGCGTAGCCCAATGGTAATGCCAGTAATAATGACAGTAAACGAATAAACAAAAAACGAGAAATCAAAAGTTTCTCGTTTTTTTAATAGATATTTCAATTTCTCATCATTTAACAGGGGGGGAAACAATAATAAGAAAAAGAAGAATCACTAATATATACAATATTAAGTATAATATTTCTCAAAACTAAAAAAAATAACACAATTTATTGTGTTATTTTAATCTTTTAAATAATTCTTGGCTAAAGAACGAAGCAACATCTTCTGCATATTTCTTTGGTCCAAACCCTGCATCAAATCCTAATTCTTTTGCAAGTTCGTGATTTATTCTTGGACCACCAACAATAATTATAAATTTATGTCGTAAATTCTCTGCTTCAAGTAGTTCAACAAGATTCACTAAATTTTGAATATGGATATTTTTTTGTGTTACTGTTTGACTAACAAGTAAAACGTCAGCATTAACTTTTAAAGCCATTTTTATCATATCTTCATTCTCAACTTGTGAGCCCATGTTGTATGCATCAATATTACGATATCTCTCTAAACCGTAATGGCCAGCAAAACCTTTCATATTCATTATTGCATCAATCCCAACAGTATGTGCATCTGACCCTGTTGAAGCTCCAACAACAACTATATTTCTACCAATATTGTGATCAATAAAGTCTTCTATTTCATATTTTGAAAATACATCTGATTCCACTGTATCAACTTCAATTTTTGTATAATCTATTGTATGTATCAATGAACCATAAATTATATACATCGTGAAATCATCATCGAGTTTTACACTTTCTGCAACTAGTGGGTTTTCAATACCCATTTTTTTTGCAAGTGCTTTAGCAGCTTCTTGTCCATGTTCGTCATTTTTTATTGGAAGAGTAAAACTTAACTGTACTTTTCCATCATTCATTGTATCTCCATAAGGTTTAAGTTTTTTGAGGTCGAGTTCTTTTGAAAAACTTTTTTCATTCATATCATAACCCATTATTCATCCTCCTTTAACTCAAGTAACATTCTTGAAAGAATTGGATTTGTGTAGTTTTTATTTTTAAGCGCTACTCCTTTTAATCCTTTTCCTCCATTTTTTGGTCTTTTTATTCCAGCAAAGACTCCTTTTTCTAATGTCTCAAATATTCCAATAGATGCAATTTCACTTAGTAAGTTTGTTGCACTATCTAAAACATGATTTGCTCTTTGCATAATTAATCCATCTTTTTTAAATTCTATTTCATTTCCAAAATCTTTCATTGTTTGATTTATATATCTTGCATTTTCAATAGCTAAATATCTATCACTCATAAAAGGAGTATGTACTGCTTCTGTTAACATTCCTAATAAATGAATTCTTTGATCTGTAATTTTTGTTACCATATTGAATAATGTATTTTGTACATATCCTTTAAATACATTTCCAGTCATATGTTTTGTAGGTGGCATATATTTTAGTGGAGCTTTAGGGAAAATTTCTCTTGCCATCAAAGCTTGTGAAAGTTCTAAAAGAAATCCATTTTCTACATCAGGATCAATTTCGAATGCATGTCCTAATCCTTGAAGTTCCTCTTTCATATTTGCAAGTAATGCAAATTGTTCATTAATAAATTGTGAAGCTAAAACAGTATGAGCTTCTGTAACTGCATCACTCGTTGTTAAATAATTATCTTCACCAGTATTTATTATTATT
>Ga0102814_10001795_pt1 | contig 14838 bp, 23 predicted proteins | sample ColrivemetaGS741_FD_79112 | JGI IMG/M metagenome (GOLD analysis project Ga0102814, IMG submission 79112) | Estuarine microbial communities from the Columbia River estuary - Flood tide ETM metaG S.741 | ecosystem: Environmental > Aquatic > Marine > Intertidal zone > Estuary | place: USA... | reverse complement strand
CAGAATCACGTAACTCAAGTGGTGGGCTTGGTCCCTTTAGCCTCAGACCGATAAGGTCACCAACTTTCAGATTCATCGTTTGCCCAAACTATCGCGAGCTTGAGGAATCGACACCTGATTGTTTATGATTACACCAACTTTTAAATTCTCATATACCATCTGCTCTTGTGTCGATTCGCGGGGGGTTGTGGCGGGACACGGGGAATTGCACCCCTCTGACGAGCTTGCTGCTTGTTCGTCTGTCCAGTGTGTGTCTGTTTGTGTTGGTCGGGGTGATGATAGACTCGATACCTTTTGCTGTGGCATTGTCCACCTCTTGGACTGCGTTTTGTATTGCTTTCACCTTCTGGGACTGCCACCAGAGCATGCCAGCGCCCGCGAGACCGAACAGTGTCAGTGCTTTGGACGCGTCGCTCATCTGTGTGATAGTGTCGGCGATGCCGAGAACTTCACTGTTACTCATTGTATGCGTGTGTATGTGCCAGTAATACGCTCGCTTGCTGACAGGGTTTACATATAGGCAAGGAGAAAAGTTTCGGTTTTGTCTGAGGTTTGCGTGCATCTATCACTTGAACAGGATGTCTCTGTTTTCTATGGCCACCAGGCCTAAGGCCAGTGTTATGGACCCGAGGTAGCGGTCGATGTGGCAGCTGGGGATGCGCTTGCATGGGCACTTGAGGATGATGTACAAGGCGTACATGAGGGGTGCAGCAGCCACGTACCTAAACAGCACATTTGACATCAGTGTGTGTGTGTTTGCTTCGTCGAGTGGTCTCGTTTTTATACAGTTACATCACATAAAAGAAACAGTACTATGAAAATCACCGGGATCGACGTCGGCACGAGAAACCTCTCTGTGTGTACACTGGAAGTGTTGAAGCCATACACAACCCCTGGTCAGTGGCCGTCGTTCCGAATACATGAGTGGAAGTCAATTGATCTCGGTGGCAAACGCGTGCAGGATAACGTGGATGCTTTATGTTGTTTGTTCCTGGCGGGTGGGGTGGATCTGAATTTTGCTGACCAGTTTGTCATCGAACTGCAGCTGGGTGGTAAGTTCGGCAACCCGACCATGAAGGCGGTGTCCCACGTGCTGCAGACACTGATTGTATCACATCGGAAGGACACAAGCGTGGTGAGTTTCCGCAACTCCAAGATGAAATTCAGCGCCTTTCCTCTGGAGTACCCCCACACGAAGCAGTCGAAGGCTTGTAATGCGCACTCCAAGAAAGGCCTTATGACCAAAGAGAACGCCATCCACCTGGTCAACGCTCTGCTGGAGAACAACGACGCCTATCCACAGTACGTTGAGCAGTTCAACGATCCTAACATCACCAAGCACAAACGCAAGGATCTGTCAGATTCTCTTGGCATTGCCCTCACACACTGTGCGTTGTCGAGTTAAAAATAAACCAGTGTATGCGCTGATAACAAACACCATGAGCGGTACTGACGACAGCATGCTGTTGTCGAAAACCCTCAGACTTCAAGTGACTTGCTCCACGTGCGGTAACAACACGCACATTCCGGTTCACAATAAAGAGACATCAACTCGACTATTGTTAATGTGTGTTTATTGTGATGAGTGCATTAAGCACATCGTAGACTGTCACAGAGAGTATCCTGAGTTGAACAAGTGGCCTGAAAGTTCAATCTCCGCGGCCTACGCTCGTCGGCGGGTCGAGCCAACTGAACATGGATGACACGTAATCCTCGCCCTTCTCCATAGAACTGATCACTCGTGAGGTTTGCTCCAGTTCATCCGTGGCCAAGTCAATCAGACCGATACGAGATACGATTTTCCGGCGGGCTCGTGCTATATCCAGTTCGTAATCACGGATCGCCTCTTCCAGTGCATTGTGTCGCACTTTCAGTTTGTCTTTATCTGTCTGCTGTAACTTCAGGATGCCGTTGCGCCGCAACTTAGCGAACCGCACTTTAAAGTTCGTGAACTTGCGCTTCACCGGTCCGTACGTACATTCGTATACACAGCGCCAGAAGTAGTTCGATTGATCAAGCATGAAGTTGGTGGCTTGGGTGCAGCATTTGAGGCGAATCATGTCGCGCCTGTCTAGGAAACGTATTATGTTCGTGCATAGTCCCTCATTACAGAACACTACACAGATACAATCCGCTGCAACGAATCTGCTCATATGTTGCTCTGTCTCTTTTGTCTCTGCATCTGCCAGCAACATCTTGTGTCGCTTGCGCTGGGCCTGTGCATGCCTACGAGATCCTTCGTGGAGTCCACGCTTGGGCATCGTCGCACACACGCCCCTTGTCCAATCCTTGTTGTTTCATACACAACACAAAATCTAAGTGGATTACAGCGCGGGAATTGGTGCGTTGCCTCTGTACATGTACACTAAAACTGCCAAGCCTCCCAGGGTCAGAAACACATTAGGGTCGTTGAGGAAATCTGGCAGTACGCGTGTGCTTGTCACTGGTGACGCATCACGCGGAGTGATCCGGTTGTCGACTCGGCTGAGATCCTCTGTGCCCTCGTCCCCAATGAGCTTCACGCGGACGTTGCCGTGCGCATTCTGCTGCAGAACGCCGTTGTCTGTGCTGTCCCCGACGGGCCTAAGCTCGATCGATAGCTGCTCCCCCTCGACCACGAATATACTCTTAGGAAGCTCAGCGCGCGCATAAAATTCGTTGCCTTTTATAGATCTTTGTGAGAACGCAAGCACGTAAGTAACAAAGGGGCTGCCCTCTGGAGTGATGCTCACGTTGAACCGAATAGGTCGGCTCATGCTGCCAACACCAGCTAGAATCGAGGTGATGTTCCCTGTCTTCGTTGACGTGATGACCTGCTGGAAGCCCCGGAAGGGTCTCGCAGTGAATGGTCCCACTATCGGAACTGAAAATGACGTAGACATCGTGACTTCTGATGGTTTTGTTTTACTATATTAGGAGGGGAAAAAAGATAGCGATGGAGTTCGCCTGATTAGATCGAAATAATATATAACCATAGAGTTAAAGCCTAGAGAAACAACCAATAACACAACTATCCCGTGTGTGTGCACAGTTCGTAACAGCTAATCTTAGAGTCATGTCCAAGGAGTACATGGAGCTCATCAACACCATGGAACAGTGTCCTCGGGACGCGTTATGTTCCCCTGTCTGTGGCATTCAAACGTATGCGCGCAAACGCACGGCTGGTGTATACAAGCTTCACGAGAAGTGGGTGGCATTCCAGAACTTCACTGCCCTTGATCAACAATCTGGCGCTGAACTGCTCGGTTACATTCGCTTGGTAATCCCTACCGGTTCCATCGTTGTCGTCTGCAGAGACAGTTGCAAAGAGTTTGGCATTCCGTACAGGATCCGGACGAACCAAGCGGTGATTGACGCCATATTCGTGGAGGTCGAAGCCGAGTCGGGCATTTTCACCAAGACACTAACATCGATCAACGACAAAAGCCAGCAGATCTATGTGGGTCACTGTCTGTCTCTGGTTAACGATATCTTCAACATGGACCATTACGATGTCAACGGGTGTGGCATCGTGATCCAGCCGACTGTCAAGGAGTGTCTCCGTGTGGGCGAATTCGTGGCTCAGAAGAGCTCCCCAATTGATGACGACGACAGTGATGAAGATGACGAGGGAGATGAGGAAGATTTCGACACCGCGGATGAGACGAAGGGTGAAGATGAAGGCGATGAGGATGAACCTGAGGAAGCTGTAGTCGGCGGTATTGAAGACCCCACGGCACTCATGTCGGGTGTTGTAAGGCCTCCGAAGAAGCCACCCCAACCGGTGCACAAGATCGTGAGCGAAAGCGATGAGGACGAGAGTGACGATGATGAGGGGGGTGAAGTCATTACGAAATAAACGTGATGAGTGTATCCATACGAGTTTATTCATTACTGTTATGACGTTGCACCTCATCTGCCAGCTTTGGCTATGTGGATTTTCTTCTACCCTGTGACCTTCTTTGTTTGCTTCTTGTCACTGGTATCGGTGACCGTGGCCCTGCTGGTGGTGGCGCTGGTGTGGTAAACCGACCAAGTGCAACATTTGCACTGCCAGTGGTAACTTTCTCTGGTTCATGGATTTGCGTATGCGGGGGGTACATCCGCGGCAAGGCAGGCTCGGTAAACCGAGGATCACCCTCGTACTCAGCGGCTGCGGGTCTAGAGTCCACTGTTATGTGTGGATCGCCGCCAAGTTGAATGAACATATCCGGGTCTATGATAGATTGATCTAATACCCTAATTTTCTCATACCCCCCGGGCTCCACACTTCGTGTCAGTGGTGTTTTCTGTTCGTACAGCTGCATTGGCATACGCAGATCCATGTTTGTTAGTTTGAACCGCTCGTCCGGTTCCCCCGGGACGAATGGATCCGATTGATTCTTCTTGTGGTCAAATATGCCCGGAGCAGGACTTGTAAAGGCGGATCTACCACTCTTCACGTCATCAACATCCTTCCACAGCTTATCGTCGGATATAAATGGATTCGCTTCACTGTCACGGAGTACTGGCATCGGCGCGTGTGCGAATACCGCATCGAACCCATTCGCGGGGTGACGTGTGCGTATCACATCATCGAATATCACATCATCGAATGACTCGTCCTGTCGTGTGGCATCTCGTGTCTTCTTGCTTAGCCAGTACGCGACTACACCCGCTCCCACTGCATACCACAAATCTGCCATGCGTTCGGTTGTGTGTGTGCACGACACTCAGTTTTATTATACGATGACATAAAATTTGAGGGCTCAGATGTTCACGATCGTGGCCACTTGCTTGCTTTGAATACAGTCAGTAGATGCCCCGTCTGTGTCTTCGTCCTCATCGATGTGTGATGTGTTATTGGTATTTGTGTTGGTGTAGTTAATGTCGTCGTTGCTCAGTGGTTGTATGTTGGGCGCAACGCGGAAGCTCCTTGCGGACCTGGCTGCATTGGACATGTTCATGACACCGGAAGTCCTCAAGTGATCGTTGATCTGACATGTCGACATAACACTAACGTCCTGCGCGCCGCTCCCCAGAGACATACTCCTTGCCCTGGGTGAATCGGATGATGATACGTTGACTGCGGGCTTGTGTTCCTCTAGCAGTTCAGCGCGCGCTGTTGCTCGATTCTTCGTTGATTGCATTTGTTTGTCGGTGATGTCCTCCACGCGTTTGGGTATATCCTCGGCAATCAGAGACAATGTGTTGAGTTTCTCGTTCACCATGTCTTCGAACGCCAAACACCTCTCGAATGTGTGTTCTCTTGCCAAGAAGTACTCTATGTCTCGCTTGGTCTCCTGGTAAAACATGCTCATATTCTCGTGGTTTTTCTGTTTCAAGTCAACTTTGAACATACGCTTGCACACTACCAGGATTGCCGTGATCGCGTCTAGGGTAGCCGCGAGGTAGTTTAGTCGGTCATCACAATCCCCACCTAGCTGTAAAACCATCGTGGAACTGGCAATTACTGGGAAAATCATCGTTGGTAGCGTCATGACTGTGTCAATATGCTTAAAAAACTTCGCGGAGTTGTGGTGACACAGAGACAAGAACATGGTCTCATTGTGTCTGCTGATGAGTCGTTCTATGATTCGTCTCTTCTTTTTCCGGCGTCTACGATCGCGATTGCGCTCTGTATGAGCATTGCTAGGAATCGGGTTGTTTTTCGATTGCGGCATGTATTAACACAGAGAGTGTCGGGTCAGAGTGTGAATGACTTTTAGTAATACATAATCAGAAAAATGACAACGTAACTGTGGTGTTATGCACACACATGGGGTGCTGCTTCTTGCGGCTCTTACTCTTGGGCTGCTTATGCTCCGCTGGTTTGTCGTGTTTGTCCGATTCAGAATCCACTGGCTCTTTGCCTGGCTTCATTCGAGACTTCTTTTGCACTGGCGCCTTGCATATATTGGCCTTCCGGCGCGTCTGTCGCAGCTCTTGGCTCATCATGTCCTCGATCTCAATGACGTGGTCCATCGCGTAGTTGATGATGTTGTTTTGCTTGAGCATGCGGAAGAACGTAAGTTGTGCGATCGTCGTGGTCAGCTTGCAGTCGTGGAGTTCGATAGTGGTGCGCTCGCTCCTCTTGAATGCGTCCAGCCAGTTCTTGCCGTAAGCGTTGAGGCAGTTGTCGTAAACAGCGGAGACACTGCCCACATCCCCGTTGATCTTGATCGGGATGTTGTCTCGCAGAGCCATGCATGAGCAGAGGAAGTTGAGAGCTCTTAGAGACAGGCGGTGTTTCTTGGTGATGATACTCATCATCGTCTGGAAGTAACTCTTGTCCTCACCGAAGAACTTCAGGAGTCCCTGCAGCTGCAGGTGTTTCTTGTACTTCTGGTTCTTGCGGCGAGGGGCACTGGTGCGTTTGGGTTTGCTCTTGATCTTCATCACCTTGTCATAGCCGATGGGCATCTGCGCTGGGCTGTGCATGGACTCAGACATGTTGTTGTTGAGAGCTATTTGGGTTGTGATGGACACAGTTGATGATGCCACTAACTGGAACCTTTTAAATCCGTCTAAAATGACCCTAATGACACCAGCTGGCACCAGATGGCTCCAGTAGCGCAGGCACAGCGACGCACAACCTACTAGTGGAAGAAAAGAAGCGTATACATATGCGAACATATTCCTGGCGACTCTGCCGACACATGCTGTTGTCTGTGTATTTTTTCCCTCATGTCACATTCAAAACAGACAAGCTCCTTCAGTGTTACCAGCATGTACGCCAACGACAACGAACCCATTCCTCTGAACAAGGGCGCGGTTAACCCTGAGGTGGGCAACCTCAGATCGATCCCTCAATCCCCGAGTTTTAACAATGTGTCTGAGATCAACCTCCACGGGGCCAACTGTGCGATCAGCCGCCAGGATCCGCGCGTGGCCATGTCTGTGACTCACAAGCATCTGCAATCATCTGAGTACATCCCACCACTTCCGGCATCGGATGTGAATGAGGGTCCCCTATCCCGCCGTGTCATCGCAGCTGCGCAGGCCTCTCCTGGTGCTCCAGTGGCACCTGAAATCGCCAAGCGGTGGGGTGTTAGTGGTCCAGGCGACATCAGCGGGGCTGCCATTGCGGCGTTTGAGGCCGATATGCATACAGCTCTGAAGAATGCTCAAAACGGGGTGGTGCGACAATACGAGTCCCCGAACGCACCCATTGTGACAGTCGGCCCCCCGGTTTACGACAAAGAGTTCGAGAACATAGAGAAGATGAACAGCCTACGCGATGAGACGACGACTCGTGTGCAGAGGGCGCTGAACGAGCTGGCCGTCAAGGATGTCATCAAGTCTAACATCGCACTCAAGAAAAAGCTGAAGTCCACGCTAGCGCTGCCACATATTAACTCTCGGACAGCACTGGCATTAACAGGCGCGTCTATGGCCTTCTACTTCTGGTACAACCAGTCGTAAGCATGTGTGTATGATACGTATGTGTCTGTGCGCTATGCACACATTCGAATTAAAGCATTGATAAATTCAGACACTTGACAATCTGATTGTATAGTTGTATTTATTTGTGTCGTTATAGTCAAACTGAAGCAAGCAAAGTGAAAGGGGTGAATTTCATCATGTCTGCCATAGAAATTGTGAATCAGCGCGTGGGTTTCGTCGAGTGGCTGCTGAACGAGCCTCTTGAGCGACAGCTCATCCTAGGCCTCGGCTCTGCGTTCGTACTGCGATTGCTCTACACGCGCCTGTTTCCTGGTACATTCGTCGAGGATATCATCATCAGCGAGAGTGCTGTCATAGACACCACTGAGCCTTTGGCAGTCCCTCCGTTCATCAAACCACTGGAAGAGGCCCCACCCGAGTCGGTGCGAATGAGCGCACACCTGGAACAATCAGCGATGCTATGATCGGTTCTGCACAATAGAGTATATTTCCACCGAGAACGAGTGCTCGATGTTGTTGAACTCGTACAACTGTCCGTCCTGTCGCACGAAGCGCACCTTGAACTCCTTCAGGAGCTGGATGGGGTTAGGGAAGATCATGGAGTTGGAGGCGAAGGAGTCGTAGGTAATGAACGTCGGGGGGACGTTCCATATGATCTTGGCGAACACATCTTCGATGTTCTCTGTGTTGGTGATAGCCGGGAAACCCTTGATCTGCAGGAACACATAGTTCTCGCCAGACAGATCCACGATCTGGTCGGATGTGGCAGACGCGACATTGACTACGTCTTGGGTGAATCCGAGGTTATGCCCGGCAGAGATGTCCACGTTCGGACCAGACGCGAACAGCAGAGAGAAGTTCCCTCCAACCAGGCGGTCGATACGGAACTTCTTGGTGAACGTGATGTACGTGACCACAAACTCCACTCCGAAGCCGACACCGACGGCGGTGTTCAGCTGCAGGTTGATTTCGTTGGCCAGCTCCACAGCCGTGTAGCTCCCAGGGGTGATCGTGACCACGTGGGTGATGTTCCCTCCGCCTACGTCGACTAGGTCGATAGTGGACGACTGCGAGTTGAATACGTACTGGGAGTTCGGGATCTCCGTCGACACCAGGCGCATACGCTTGACTTGCGAGATCGCGGGTAACTGGATCGTGTAGTCAGAGGCGCTGCTGCTGCTGGAGTTGTCTCTGGAGCGCGAGTCCACCGTGACGACGTGTCGCTGTAGTTTGGAATCGTTTAGTTCTCCGTGTGGAAACCGATCGATGATCCTCTGCCTCATTGCATCTCCCTCACGTGTTGTTGGAATCACCCTGTGTTGGATGACATTGTGTCTTCTTTCGCGTCCGACGTCGAATCGGTTGTCTGTCCTGAAGTTCGTCCTGCTCGCGGTGAGCATGGTGATCAATAAAAACGGTGGATACACACACAGGTTCACTTTGTTATGAATAAAGCGATTTTTTTATTTTGTAGCACATTGTGTAAACATTCTACCGAAACCCTCGATCGAAAGAGTATTTTTGCAGACGAATTATGGGTGCCTCTCAGTCTTCTCAGAGCCAGAACCAGCCGATGGACCGTCACATGCCAGTGACGACTGATGTGTATGCGAAACACCGCACACCGGGCTTGCAGAGCCGCCGGGGTCTGCCCGCCAGCAACCCGAGACTAGCCCTCACCAAGGGTGTGGGTCGCAGGGGAGGATTGGCTAACCAGGTGAAGTACAAGCAAAGCTTGGATCCCCGCGGTGAGGTGAAGTCCGTCCGCAATCAGAAGAAACACCCCAACACGGGTCAGTTGTTTAACCCCCGCGCCATGGGAGCCATGGAGGATAACTACACAATCAAGGGGCTGCGCAAAGACCGTCTCATTGAAATCTTCTGAGCTGTCTCGCATCAGAACGATGCGTTGACCGGCAGTGCGCTGAGACCCCCTTTCATGCTACATGTAGATGCTGTGTCGATGTTGTTCTGGCGGTTGGCGAGACACGTGGCCCTGTCCTCCCCGCTTCCACACATGTCTGTCTCATTGTCACCGAACGGTTTGTGGCCTTCAAGACGCCGTTTCGGGCCAGTCATGGAACTGAAATGAGAATCCTTGAGATCTCTCGTCGTCACTTGACTGGCACTGACCGACGTGATCTCGTCATGTCTCCGCCTGGCATGTCGGGTCGACTTGGTCTCTGTTCTCGTCATCGACATGAGCATTGCTAAAGCAGTAACACCGAGACCGGCGAGCACGAGTGGGTTTGACATAAACGGTGGCATCTGTGGTTCTTGTGTAGACATGACTGTGTATGTGCGTCTGTGTATCTTGATCAATCAATTAGTTGATCAATGTTATTTGTATACAACTAAAAATAAATCAATCACTCCACTGTCATCGAATTGTATGTATATCAATGTTTAATGTATTGATTTCATTTCCATTCTCAAATCTCGTTCCATGTACCACTGATCTTGTTGCTACTGCCACACGGATCACTGTGGTCTCCGTTGCAGGGGATGTCGTGCTTGCTCGCCCCAACTGCCTCTATCTTTACGGTGGCGGTTCCTGTTCTGGGGTTGCCGTTGGCCTCTATGACCTTCCACTTCATGTTAGACACACTGAGGTCGACTTGCATGCCCGCCGAGGGGTATCCCCCGCCGCCAAGCACGTACATATACACTCGGTTTGGGGTGTTGTACGACAGCTCTGTGTAACGCCCGGTGCGTTTGGGAGCGGCTTTCTCTGCTTTCTCCATGTCTGGTTGGATTACCAGGAAGTACAACGCGCTACCCCCGGCAGCCGCCAATACCAACGCGGCTGCAATCATAGCTCCGTCACCCATGATGCGTGTAACTATGTGTACGAGTGTTCATTGTCAATAGAAGCCATAAAATAAAAGAAACTGTATATCTACATCAGATCTCTCGCCAGGTGCCGGGTAGTGCCGGGCAGCCTTCGATGGTATCGTCACGGCACCTCGTGTCTTGCCGCGAAGCTCCCACCAGCTGCACCCGGGCGATGCCCCCACGCTCGTATGTAGTGCTCTTGATAACCCTCCACTTCAGGTTGGAGATACTCAAGTCAACGTCCATTCCCACAGGTGGCAGGTTTTGACCGACGGCAAAGCGTAGCGCGATGGTGTTCATGGAAATCAATGAGATGTCCAGAAACGCACCAGTTTGCTTGGGAGGAGGGGGGGGTGTTGCGGCAGCTGTAGGCGTCATTGGACTCGTGTTAGGGCTTGAACTTGAGCTGGGTCTGGATCTTTTCGAGCCTGAGAACAGCCCCCCAAACATTTTCGTGAATAACCCACTAACTTCATTTGCGGCATCCTGGATGCCTTCTCCGACGCTGTTGAATGCGTCTTCGATGTTTTGTTGCGTGACAGGGTCCTCACTGGTTTGTTGCGTGACAGGGTCCTCACTGGTTTGTTGCTCTTCAGCGCCCGCTGTCATATCTTCTGCCATATCCATCAGGGTTTGCTCGTGCACCACCAGATTCGTTGCCAGCTGGGCGCGAAAGACTGCAGCGGCCTTCTCTGCTTCCTCCATTTTTGGCTGAATCACCAAGAAATACAGGGCTGCACTCCCGCTGGCAGCAGTTATTAATGCAAGAAGCCCCTTTGCTACGTCACTCATAGTTGTGCCTGTGTGTGTGTCTCGTATAAACCAGCCGAATTTTATACATGACATGGTAAAATAAAACAACTACAATGTCCACATTCGAGGATGCCATTGGGAGGCACATCCGCGAGATCTACCAGATTGTTGGTGATGCATTGCCAGACACAATCCCTCATCTGCAGAAGCTGCAGAGCTGTGCCGATGAACTGTCGAACATATCGTGGCACAGCGCTGCTGTGGAGTTGTTTGTGCAGTGGCGCAAGGTAGACCATATACTCCTCAACGTCATCAAAACCTACGGTGAGGTGCGCTTCCCTGAATTCGAACCGTTTTTCTTGCCCCAGGAAATGGAGAAGCGCCTGGTAGATGAACTCATTGATTACTCCTACCTGCGAGTGTTTAAGCTGCGGCTGGCCATTTACAGTGCGTCTGAACGTGTCGTTCGCACAAAGGTTTATGTGTAAATAAGTGCGTTTTGTCGCGCTTGATTTAATTTAATTTCTATTGATAAAAAGACGAGGACATTCGTGAACCATGGCAACTTCGAATGTGAAAGCCGCTCTGCGCCTACAGGAGCTCGAACAAACACGCCGAGAGGCACAACAAGCATTGAATCTATTGCGCGCCAGGCAGGAACTGACCAGGGCAAATGCTGAACTAAATTTGAAATCCCCGTACCTGAAGAAGGACATGAACACAGGTGCCAAGGTTGCTATGGGCCTGGTCGGCCTGGGTGCAGTCGCTGGGTTGGGGTACTTGATCTACACGATGTCTACTGGTGATGAGCTGCCTGAAGTTGAGGCCATGGACAAACACAAGAAGAACAGACGCACATCCAGGACTCGCGGTGGGGGTGTCGTCGTGTGGAACGGGTGTAACAACAACTCCAAACCGGTGCATCTCAGTGAGGGCTACTACAGCCTGTCCAACCTCGTTGCCATGGGGTGGAGCGGCACGAAGAACGCTGTGCGTGTCACCGTGCCCAATGGCTACATCCTCACCCTAAAGGGATCATCCAACCCCGAGGCCACTGGCAACCAACAAGTGCACACTGTGGTTGGCACCGCAAAGAACCAGTGCGTACGTCTGCCGTGGGCCCCGCTGTCGATGGCCGTGCACCGGGGGAAGATCAACAGCAATGGGAGATACGTGCGCTGAACACGGGGTATGAAAGTAGTTGGTGTAGGGTGTCGTGATTGATCACTTGCGTGTGTTCCATAGATTATGGGTGTCGCCGGTAGTATCTGCTGGGACTGTTCTAGGCGCACACAAACTCAACGCTATCGCATGACGTATGACGAGTATCTGGAGTGGGCACTCACTGAGTTCGACAAAGCTACTAGTTCGGCGAATAAGTCCAAAACAAACTCTGAATATGAAGGTAAAACCGAGTGACACGGACTGAGCACGTACTGGCACGACTGACATGGCTGAAGAAAAGAACCAGATGTTGGGGGGTGTTACTGCAGAGGATCCCGATACACTGACAGAGGTAGGTGATAGTGATTTCGAGAAAGAACTAATGTGGGTGCAGGAGTGTATCTGTATCATTCACAGGACTTACGGAACTTCACCCTGCGAGGCAAAGATCAAGTCTTTCCTCATCGAGTGTCTCGATTCAGTGCAACCGGGCGTGAGCGACCCGCTAGTGCGCCTGGCATTCGATCGTTTTCTGTGGTCCGCGATCAGCACTTTCAGTATTTTCACACACGTGGAGTTGTGGAGCCGCATACAGGTGGGCAAGGAGGATGCACTAGCGGCACAAGACGAGTCGGTCCGTCCCGAGATCGAGCGGGCCCAGCGCATGGACCAACTGGAGGTGGAGGCGCGTGCAGGCGACGGAAAATAACATATATGGGAAGAAGACAAAAGCGTGAGACATGGCGGACGAGGGATCCAGACGCCCCGTTCCAGTATTACGAGATGTCCAGCCGCAGCCACCGAACATGCACTATCTGCAAGATCGAGTTCAAGGACAACACGATATTCAGGAGACACCTGAAGCAAGCTGGTTCATGTGCTCGATACTACACTCAACTCCACTGGAACGACGAGAGGTTCTCACCTGGCTGAGGCGGTTTGTGTTCGTGACGGGCCTGATCACCCAGGTATTGTGCTACCAACCTGCGGCCCACCAGCCTAGACCTACCTGAGCTGAGTCGAACTGAGTTGGATTGCACTGGACTGAATAAAACCCAAATTACACACAAACATATTCATTTCATTTTAGTTCATGTATTAGTATGCTGAATCTCATAAAGCTATCTATCCGTTGTTGTACATTTGTTGCCGCTGTTCGTCTATGATCGGCTCTGGGGGGACGTGTCTTTCCATAGATGCAACCGCGTTAGCAATCCCCTGTAGCTGCTGGCGGAACGGGAATCCCAGGAAGTTGTTGTTCAGTTGCCCCTCTTCGTCCTCACCGTCATCATCACTCGCATTTTGATTCACATGCTCTGGTTCACCCGGGTACAACAAGTTGTGCACAAAGTTGTCGGTGGGGTAGGACTGCAGGAAAGCGTCGAACATGAGAGTCAAGGCCTCCTGGTCAATGGGCTCGTTGTCGTCGTATAGGTCGTATCTACTCAGGTACCTCGCCATGTTGGCCAGGCGTCGGACGATATTCCACTGCGTTGTATGCAACTGTTCGTGGGTCCTGAGAGTCTCCGCATTGCTCTTGAAGTGACACTTGGAGCAACGGATGTACTGGCATTCTCTGTAGTGGTTGCTGTAGTTATCCTGCACTCTGATGCGCTTCCCGCATCCGATGCGAGGGCAGCGCAGCTGTCTGAACTCGCATTTCTCCACGTGCGCACAGAGACTGTCCATTGTGTTGCTGACATGACAACCATCGAATGGACACTTGTACTTTTTGTCCCCGGGAAAGCAGAAGCGGACGAATGCGTCGGGGATCCGCTGAAGGCCCTGGATTGTGACTACGTTGTCAACACACTGCGCATGGATCGTATCCTTGTTTGGGCGACACAGAGGACACTTGTTGCTGTACGTCACATTCACCCTGTTGACGATAGTCCATTTGCCGGAGACGACCAGCATACCCCAGATGCACGAGTAGCACATGAAATGTCTATCGCATACCTGGAAGGGCGCGATGGGCACCTCTAGGCAAATGCTACAGATCTCGCTGAACGTTCTGTCTTTGCTCGTGTCTGCATACATATTCACGTCCTCTTGTGATTCTACCACAGCGCTGCCAGGAGTCCCAGTGGTACTATTACACTTGTGTTCGCCTGTGTTCATGTCGATCGGGTCGGTCGGTCTGTGTGACGGGAGCGTGTTGGTTACTTACTGAGAACACAACATAATTCACTGGCTGAATTCATCACACCCACTGCGTTTTTCTCTCGACGGGTCCTGGGTCGGAACACACTTCTCGGGGGTTCGCTTGTGTGTGGTTGACATTGCTCTCCGAATACACCTTGTTGAGCAGGCGGTTGATGTCATCTAAATATGCGAACCTGTGCATACTCAGGTGACGTTGCCGTGTGCACTTTACACACGTCTTGAACACGTTCGAGTGGCGACACTCGGTGTCCCCCGCCGTCGGTGTGGTGCTCGTATCGAGTAATGGAAACCTGCCATGCATACTATCATCCATCCGAATCAACCGACTGGCCCTGGTACAAACACTGTCATCGCCATCGGGGGTTGGTACACTCTCCTTTGCACAGTTGAGGGCGGTCTGTACGTGATATGCCCGTGTGTTATCCGAGAACACGACATATGGACAATCCTGTCTAGCCAAAACGATTTGCGTGAGCTGGAAGGGTATTGCCACGGTGGATGCTGACATATTCCGATGTGTATTGGCGTGTGTGTGTGCGTTAGTGTTAGTGTTGT
>Ga0102814_10001794_pt1 | contig 14845 bp, 11 predicted proteins | sample ColrivemetaGS741_FD_79112 | JGI IMG/M metagenome (GOLD analysis project Ga0102814, IMG submission 79112) | Estuarine microbial communities from the Columbia River estuary - Flood tide ETM metaG S.741 | ecosystem: Environmental > Aquatic > Marine > Intertidal zone > Estuary | place: USA... | reverse complement strand
TGGGCCAGATAGAAAAGAATCTCGCCAAGCTGCTGGCACAACATCCATTGCCCGGCGAGTTGGGCCGTCTGATCGGCGCGGTGCCCGAGCTGGCTCGCGAGCTGCGCACCCAGCAACAGTTCATGTTCAGTGCCTGCGAGGAGTTGGCTGATTTTCGCAACGGCGAGGACATGGAAGGCCGTGAAAGGCCGCGGCATCGTTTTGTCGCCGGTGTGGTGCCCGAACACCTGATTGAATTGGCTACCGAGCTGAAGAAAGGTTTTGCCAGGCTCAATGACCTGTTCACACGACTTGCGGAAATACTCAAAGAAGCTATGGATGGTGATGCGGGCGTTGGTCTGGGCAGCCAGCAGGCAGAGGAGTGGTACCCGCTGTTCGGCAGCCTGCTGACAAGTGCTCAGGGCAACTGGGAGTTGTGGTGTGCCTTCACCGCCGAGGATCCGCAGGACCGGCCGCCAATGGCGCGCTGGTTAAGTCTGGCCGACAGTGGCGCGCAGTTCGATATCGAGGTCAATGCCAGTCCGATTCTGGCCGCCGACACCTTGCGCCGCAATCTGTGGAATGTGGCTTACGGCGCCTTGCTGACCTCTGCGACCCTGACTGCGCTGGGCAGCTTTGACCGCTTACGCATGCGTGCCGGGCTACCCAAGAATGCCGTCACGGCCGTGGTGCCCAGCCCTTTTCTGCATGTGGATGCAGGGGTACTGCGGGTGCCGGATCTGCAGGCGGATCCGCGTGATGCACTGGCACACACGGCTGCCATTGTGCGCGAGTTGCCAGCGATAATCGGTTCAGCTCGCGGTGCTCTGGTGCTGTTTGCCTCGCGCAAGCAGATGCAGGGTGTGTTTGACGGGTTGGAGCGTGAGTGGCGGCGAAGAGTGCTGATTCAGGGCAACCTGTCCAAACAGGAAACACTGAACAAGCACCGCAGTCGGGTCGACGAAGGCGAGCCCAGTGTGTTGTTCGGTTTGGCGAGTTTTTCCGAAGGCGTGGACTTGCCCGGCGCTTATTGTGAGCATGTGGTGATCGCAAAAATACCCTTTGCCGTACCGGATGACCCGGTAGAAGCCGCTCTATCCGAATGGATCGAAGCACGTGGTGGTAATCCCTTCATGGAGATTTCCGTGCCGGATGCTTCGTTGCGCCTGATTCAGGCCTGTGGCCGCTTGCTGCGCACCGAAGAGGATCGCGGCATCATTACGTTACTCGACAGACGCTTGGTCACCCAGCGTTACGGCAAGGCGATTCTGAATGCCTTACCGCCTTTTCGGCGAGAGATTGCCTGACAACGGCAGGGGCATGCGCGGGAGCTGTTTGAGCAGAGTTCTGAATGTTTTATGACGATGAAAGCGCGCCAGCTATTGCAGATGGCTTGGCGAAATGCAGATTGCAATTGATGCAGGAGATTCAAGGAAGCAAATGAAGCGATTTGGTCTGGTTTGGTGGAATCTGATGTTCCTCGCCCTTTGTTCTGGAGGCTTCGGGAGCGCATACGCAGCCGATAGCGATGAGCTGTACAACTTTGTCAAACCGCTTGATGTTGTCCGGCTGGAGTTACAGGGCGCGACGTTGCCCAGCCCAAGGGCCGAGGAAACCGGCTCAGGCGAAATTCTGCGCCGATTGACCTTCACGCCGGTAGAGCAGCCGGCTATGCGCCTGCTGCCACAGACTGGTGCCTGGGATTGGACGGCTGCAGGTGCCATGACCCTGCGGATTCAGAATGCCATGGCTTGGGCGATTACCCTGGATGTGACGATCGAGAGCGTGGGTGGCAAGGTTTTGCGTGCAAGGATCGCGCTCCCGGCAGGACCAGCTCAGACGCTGGTGATGCCGCTGGTGGCGACCTCGCCACGGGCACATGGCATGCGTGCCGGGCCACCCATGCCTTGGCAGAAGGATGGTCAGAGCCTGCTGCTGGTAGAAACAGTGGAGGGTGACATTTCTGCGGGTCAGGTGTTGGCCGTGAGCCTGTCTCTGCCACACCCGGATAGCCCGCAGGATATCCTGCTGGGGCGTCTGGGTACGCGTCAGGATGACCAGCAATCGGCAATGTACCAGGGGTTGGTGGATACCTTTGGGCAGTACACTCGCACCAGCTGGCCTGAGAAAGGTAAAAACCTGCAACAGCTCAAAAGCCTTGCAGCTCGGGAGCAGGCGCAGCTCAAGAAATGGCTGGCAAAGCGGCCGGCTACCGATCGCTTTGGCGGCTTGCTCGATGGCCCGATTTTTGAGAACAGCGGGTTTTTTCATACCAGCAAGCAGGATGGCCGCTGGTATCTGGTCACCCCGGAAGGGCATGCATTCTTTTCTCTGGGAGTGAATGCGGTGAGCGCCGCACATAGCAAAACCTATGTCGAAGGGCGTGAGGATATGTTCGCCAGGCTGCCGGCAGAGGGTGAGCCGCTGGCGGCATTTTATGGCAGTGGCGATAACCGCAGTAACAACGGCGCCAATCGTGATCGGGCCTTCGATCATGGCCGCTGGTATGACTTCTATAACGCTAACCGTCTACGCATTCATGACACTGCAGAGTTGCCGCAATGGCGCGAGTTGAGTCTTGATCGCCTGCAGGCCTGGGGCTTCAATACGCTGGGTAACTGGAGCGATTCAGGGTTTGCCGGCAATCAGCGTGTGCCTTACACCATGCCGCTGTCGATTCGCGGCGATTTTGCCTCGATTCAAACCGGGCAGGACTGGTGGGGTGGCATGCCGGACCCCTTTGATCCGCGCTTTGCCATGGCAGCCGAACGGGCCATTGCCATTGCCAGTCGCGATTTGCGCGACGATCCCTGGCTGATCGGCTATTTCGCCGACAACGAGCTGGCCTGGGCTGCACCCGGAACCGGTGCGCGTGCTCGTTATGCGTTGGCCTACGCCACTCTGCGCCTGACCACCGATGTGCCGGCCAAGCGCGCATTTCTCAAGCAGTTGCGTGACAAGTACCGTAACCAGAATGGTATTTCCAAAGCCTGGGGCATCGATCTGCAAGCCTGGGAGCTGATGGAAGATCCGGGCTTTGAAGCACCATTGCCGAATCCGGCACATCCGCAGATCGAAAAGGATTTGCAGAGCTTTCTGCGTCTGTATGCCGACACCTACTTCAAAACCATCGCTGAAGCCTTGGAATGGCATGCGCCGAACCATTTGCTGCTTGGCGGGCGCTTTGCGATTGCCACGCCCGAGGCGGCGGCTTCCTGTGCGCAGTATTGCGATGTATTAAGTTTCAATTTCTACACCCGTTCGCCGCAGTCCGGTTATGACTGGTCCCTGCTGCGTCAGCTGGACAAGCCGGTACTGGTCAGCGAGTTTCATTTTGGCTCGCGTGATCGTGGGCCGTTCTGGGGCGGGGTCAGTGAAGTCTATCGCGAGGAGGATAGAGGTCCAGCTTATGCACATTTCCTTGGCGAGTCGCTCAAGGAGCCACAGCTGATTGGTGTGCACTGGTTCCAGTACATCGATCAACCGGTAAGTGGCCGGCTGCTGGATGGTGAAAATGGTCATCTGGGGCTGATTGGTATCACCGACCTGCCCTTCAGTGGTTTTGTGGAAACGGTACGCAATGCAAATCTGGCGCTGCCGGCACAGTGGTTGCGAGCTGCAAAAATCAAGAAGGCGACAGAAGTTCCGGCTTCCAACTGATGGTGCATTCAGGAGGGTTTGCAGTGCAGGTTCAAGGGTATTTTGATCTTCGTTTTGCCAGGCTGCGCGATGCGTTTGCCGAACTTTTCAATGATCCGCAGCAGCGCGGGGCCGCCTTGTGTGTACAGGTTGGCGGTGAAACCGTTGTCGATCTGTGGGCCGGGCAGACGGACAAGGAAGGGCTTGAGGCCTGGCACAGCGACACCATTCTCAATCTGTTCTCCTGCACCAAGCCGTTCGCGGCGGTCGCGGCGCTGCAACTGGTAGCCGAAGGCCGGCTGGAACTGGATGCGCCAATCTGCCGCTACTGGCCGGAGTTTGCCGCCGCCGGTAAGCAGGACATCACCTTGAGGCAATTGCTCTCGCACCGGGCGGGCTTGACTGCCCTGCGTGGGTTGCTTGCACCGGAAGCGCTGTATGACTGGGATTTGATGTGTACAGCACTGGCGGGTGAAGCACCCTGGTGGGAGCCGGGCAAGGCACACGGCTATGCGCCGATCACCTACGGCTGGCTGATTGGCGAGTTGTTGCGGCGGGTCTCGGGTAAGTTACCCGGTGACATCATCGTGGCTCGTACCGCCATACCGCTGGGACTGGACTTCCATATAGGTCTGGATGATGTGGAGTTTGCGCGTGTTGCCCATCTGTCGCGCGGCAAGGGCAATATGGGTGACGAGGCAGCGCAAAGGCTGCTCAAGGTCAATTTCACCGAGCCTGCGGCCATGAGTACGCTGGCCTTTGCTAACCCGCCGTCAATTCTTACCAGTTCCAACAAGCCCGAATGGCGACGTATGCAGCAGCCGGCGGCCAACGGTCATGGCAATGCACGCAGTCTGGCCGGTTTTTATTCAGGTTTGCTGGACGGTAGCCTGCTGGACAGTGAATTGCTCGCTGAAATGACCCGCGAACACTCCTATGGAGAGGATCTGACCCTGCTGACCTGCACACGCTATGGTCTGGGCTGCATGCTAGATCAGCCGCAGGTGGCGAATGCTACCTATGGACTGGGCGCGAAAGCCTTCGGGCATCCCGGTGCTGGCGGTTCGGTCGGTTTTGCCGACCCCGAGCGGGAGGTGGCGTTTGGCTTCGTAACCAACAGCCTCGGGCCCTATGTGCTTATGGATCCACGCTCGCAACGGCTAGCCAATGTGTTGAGTGACTGCCTCTGACAGGGAACATTTATCTGCGTTTGCTGTAATTATCTGCAGACCAGTCGATTTTTTTCTGCTCCAGCAACCAGTCGAGCAGTTCTTTCTCGTGCATCGGGCGGGTGTGCAGGAAACCCTGGATGGCATCCACGCCAGCCTTGTGCACGCTGTCGAGCTGGGCATTGTTTTCCACGCCCTCGGCCACCACGGTCATGTCCAGTTCGTGTCCGAGCTGGGTGATGGCTTTGACCATGGCAAATACCCGCTTGTCATCGGGAAGCGGCGCGATGAACGCACGGTCGATTTTCAGCTTGCTGGCCGGAATGTCTTTCAGTGTGGCCAGGCACGAATAGCCAGTGCCGAAATCATCAATCGACAGGCTGACGCCCATCTCGATGGCATCGCGCAGATGACTTCGCACCAGTTCGGAGACATCCATGAACAGGGTCTCGGTAATCTCAAGCTCGATAAGCTCAGGCGCAACACCACTGCACACCAGTGCGGTGTAAAGCGCCTTGGAGAACTTCGGGGCAGTAAGTTGGGCACGTGAAACGTTGACGGCAACTTTGGTGTTGATGCCGGCTTCGGACAGCCGCTTGGCCTGCATGGCAGCCTTGAGCAGGCACCATTCGCCGAGGCGTACGATCAGGCCGGTCTTTTCGGCTACCGGGATAAAGGTATTCGGTGCTACCAGCTCACCGTTGATTTCGCAGCGCATCAGGGCTTCAACGGATTCAACCGTACCGTCAAAGCGCAGTACCGGCTGATACTGCAGATACAGCCCGCCTGAATCCAGTGCTGCGTGCAGCTTGTGTTCGATGTCCAGTTCTTTTCTGGCCAGTTTGACGCCGAGCCAGCCGGGAAGCTGTTCATCCCCAAAAATAACCATCTGGTCTCCGCCTTGTCGCTTGGCTTCGAACATGGCCAGCTCTGCACGATGCAGAAAGGCTCCGGTATCTTCGGCGTATTCAAGGCTGGCCATGCCTATGGAGCAGGTCGGATGCAGCGTGACAGCGCCCACTTTCAATGGCTCTTTGATCAGCGCCATAACCTCGGCAGCCATCAGCGTGGCTTCGCCGGCGGCATAGCCACTGGCCAGCAGCAGGAAATCGTCACTGCCCATCCGCGCCAGGTGAGCGCGGTGTTGCAGGCGGGTTTGCAGGCGTTCGGAAAGTTTGGCGATCACCGAGTCACCGCCAGCAATACCCAGAGAGCCGTTAATCAGGCGAAAACGGTCGATATTCAGCCACAGAGCTATCAGCGGCCGATGGCTGCGCTTGGCGTTTGCGGTTAGCCGCTTTGCCGTACGTAGGCAGCCATGCCGATCGAGCAAGCCTGTCAGGGTATCGATGTCTGTCGATTCCAATCGATTTTTCCGAAAAATGGTTGTCTGACTTTAGGTATGGCCTATTTGCGCACTTTCACAAGGTTTCAGGCGTGACCTGGTGCACATTTGGCGTCATTGTTTTGGCGCTCCTGTAACTTGCTGCAAATCAAGCGCGTAACTGGTCGAATGATTAAGCTGAAACTTTAAACAGCCGGAGAATATGAGCATGACACAGACACTTGCCGAGATGCGGCGTGAATATACCCGCGAGGGTCTGGCTGAAATCCAGGCACCAGATGAGCCGCTGAGCCTGTTCCGGCAATGGTTCGAAGAAGCGCGAAAAACCGAGCTGCCACCAGTTGAACCTAACGCCATGATGCTGGCAACGGTTGACCACCGGGGTCGGCCGCATTGTCGCGTGCTGTTGCTCAAGGCGCTGGACGAGCGTGGTTTTACCTTCTTCACCAATTATGAAAGTGCCAAAGGTGAGCAGCTCAAGGCTAGCCCGCTGGCGGCCATGACCTTTTTCTGGCCAAGCCTTGAGCGCCAGGTGCGCATAGAGGGCAGGGTGGAGCAGGTAACAAGGGAAGAGTCGGATGCCTATTTTCAGGTTCGTCCGCTTGGCAGTCGTCTGGGTGCCTGGGCCTCCCCGCAGAGCCGGGTATTGAGCGATCGTGCCGAGCTGGAGGCCTTGCTGGCTAGTGCCGAGCTGCGCTTCATGGATAAGGCTCCGCATTGTCCGGAGCATTGGGGTGGCTACCGTCTGCTACCTGAGAGCATCGAGTTCTGGCAGGGCCGGCCGAGCAGGCTGCATGACCGTCTGAATTATCGGCTGGGGTCGGGATGCTGGCTGCGTGAGCGACTGGCTCCCTGAGTGTGTGAAGTCTCAGGGCAGGTTGCTCAGTTGGCTCGATATTCGGCTGCAGCATTTTCCAGCCAACTTTGCAGTTCTGCGCCCTTGAGCTTCTGGCTTTGCGCCTGGGTCAGGCGCTCGAGCATGAAGGCTTTCTTGGCGGCATCGTCGCCGGCCATGGATAAAGCCAGGTCCCGGTCGCCCCAGCGCTTGAAGCGTACGTACAACCACCAGTGAAAATAAATTGCAGTGATGGTCAGTACAGCAATGATGAAGTAATCCATGGTTGACTCGTCCGCGTGGTGCAATTAGGTAAAATTGTCGCACAAGATTTTCAGTCAGCGGGTGACAGTTGCTGTTTTGCACGGTCTAATTGATTTACTTGTAAAAGGAGAGACACTTATGCGTAAGCCTGTTTTGTTGGTTGCCGGATTCACTGCCATGGCACTTATGCTCGGTGGCTGTGCGTCCAATCTTACGGGAGACAGCTATTCCCGTGATGAGGCCCGCACGGTACAGAACGTCCGTCTGGGTACCATCGAGTTCCTGCGGCCGGTGCAGATCGAAGGCACCAAGACGCCTATCGGCGCAGGCGCTGGTGCAGCAGTCGGAGGAATCGGTGGCAGCACCATGGGCGGTGGCAAGGGTAGCTATGTACTGGCCGTGATTGGTGCTCTGGCCGGCGGCCTGATTGGTGCTGCAGCCGAGGAAGGCCTGACGCGAACTCAGGGTGTGGAAATCACCGTGCGTGAAGACGACGGCACATTGCGTGCATACGTTCAGCAGGTAGAGCCCAACGAAGTGTTCCGCGTCGGCGAGCGCGTGCGCATCATGACGGTTAATGGCACCAGCCGCGTCGCACACTGAGTCTTCAGGGCAACAAAAAACCCGCTCAAACAGCGGGTTTTTTTATGACTGGCGATTTTTACTGCGGTTCGTCTGGAGTCTGTGCCTGCCGGCGCTGCTCGGAGAACCGTTCTTCCAGTTGCCGCCGCGACTCTTTGGCCGCCGAGATCAGTTGGCTCTGGTCCTTGTGAAACGGGCGCATGCTTTCCAGCATTGCTTGATTATGCTCACGGAAGTGACTGATGGTTTGCTCCGCTGCCTCCGGCGTATAGCCGAGCAGCTCCAGTACGCTGTGTGCACTCAGCAGGCTGGCTTCAAATAGTTCACGCTCAACCATCTGCACACCCAGGTCGCGCAACTTGTGCCAGTGCGGAGCATCAAAGGCACGCGCGACAATGCGCGCCTGCGGGAAGTGCTCCCGTGCCAGTTCGGCTATCGCCAATGACTGTTCGGGCTTGTCTACGGCGATAACCAGAATGCGTGCCTGACCAGCGCCGGCAGTGCGCAGTAGATCGAGCCGGGTGGCATTGCCATAGAACACCTTGTAGCCAAAGCGCCGTGCGGCCTCAATCATCTCGGCGTTGTGATCCAGAACAGTCGCACTCTGGCCGGTGGCATCCAGTACGCGGGCGATGATCTGGCCAAAGCGGCCGAAGCCGGCGATCAAAACAGGCGTATTCTGCTGCTCGGAAATTTCCTCCATGGTCGTTGCGCCGCAAAGGGCATAGCGCGGTAATAACCAGCGATCCATGGCTGCAAGTAACAGCGGGCTGACCAGCATCGACAAAGCTACCGCGCCGATCAGCAACGATGTTGTTTGCGTGTCTAGTGCCTGCGCGCCAAGCGCAGCCTGAAATACCACAAAGGCAAATTCGCCTCCTTGGGCCAGTAACAGGGTGAGCACCGGACGCTCCTGAAACGGTACCTGCATCTGTCTGGCGAGCAGGTAAATTACCAGCCCTTTGAACAGGAACAGCCCAAGCACGATGCCGGCCATCTGCAGAGGAAATTGCGCAAGCACACCAAAATCCACGCTCATGCCTACGGCAATGAAAAACAACCCGAGCAGCAAGCCCTTGAAAGGCTCGATATTGGTTTCCAGTTCGCGCCGATACTCGCTTTCCGCCAACAGCACTCCGGCAAGGAATGCTCCCAAGGCCATGGATAGCCCGACCAGCAGCATCAGGCTGGCAATCCCGACCACCAGCAGCAGCGAGGTAGCGGTAAAGATTTCCGGCGTTTTGCTACGCGCTATCCAGCGAAACAGCGGGCGCACCGCCAGTCGGCCACCCAGCACAATGCCGGCAATCACGGCGACTATCTTCAGCGTTTCCAGCCACGGATTGGATGCTTCGCCGCCATCAGTCACGCCGCTAATGGCGAGCAGGGGCAGCAGCGCCAGAATCGGGATGGCGGCGACGTCCTGAAATAGCAGAATGGAGAAGCCGGCCTGACCGCTACTGGTCGGCAGTAGATTGCGTTCACCGAGGACCTGCAGGCAGATCGCGGTACTCGACAGGGCCAGCCCCATCGCGGCGATCAGTGAAATATGCCAGTCGTAGCCAAATGCCAGACCTGCACCAAACAGGGCAGCCGTACAGCCGATCATCTGCGCTGAGCCCCAACCGAAGATCGGCCGGCGCAGGCTCCACAGGCGCTTGGGTTCCAGCTCAAGACCGACCAGAAATAACATCAGCACCACACCGAATTCGGCAAAGTTCAGAATGTCGGTGACATTGGTGACCAGCCCAAGGCCCCACGGGCCGATGGCGATCCCGGCAATCAGGTAGCCAATGACCGAGCCCAGGCCGAGAGCCTGACTCAGGGGTACCGCGATCACGGCGGCACTCAGATAGATAAAGCTGTTGATCAGCCAGGTAGGTGCATTTTCCATGCTCTCACCTTAGCAAAGGCTTGGCAGAGTGCAGTATGGAAATGCTATAGCGAGGTAGAAAGGCCGCCAGAAACTTTCAGGCGGCCTTTGACTTGACGGGTAGCGTTACCAGATCGCCAGGCTGTAGTTGACGATCAGACGGTTTTCGTCGAGATCCCCACTGGTGGCATTGGTGCGGTAGGTGGCATTGCGCCAGCGGATTTCCATGCCCTTGAGCGAACCGCTCTGGAACATGTAGGCGATGTCGGTGTCGCGCTCCCACTCTTTGCCGTCGCTGTTGCCGGTAGCGCCGCCCACCTTGTTGAAGTCGTCGCCGGTGACATAGCGGGTCATCAGGCTCAGGCCGGGAATGCCGTAGCTGGCAAAGTCGAGGATGTAGCGCCCCTGCCAGGACTTTTCTTCGGCCTTGGCAAAGTTGTTGATCTGTACATAGTTGACCAGCCAGGGATCAGTTTCGGCGATGTAGGGGAATAAACTGTCGCCGTCCATCTGCTGATAGGCCGCAGCAAAGCTGTGGGCGCCGATCTTGTAGCCGAGCATCATCTGGTAGGCTTCGTTGTCCAGCTCGCCGGCGAACTGGTCGCCGCTGTCGCCGCTGTCCAGATAGCGCAGGTCAGCGCTCAGCACCTGCCCGTCACTCAGCGGCTGGGTCCACAGCAGGCCGAAGGCGTTCTGATCGTAGAAATCCTCCAGCTCGCCGTAGTAGTAGGTGGCCTTGAGGGTGTCGGTCAGTGCGTAATCCGCGCCGGCGAACTGGAAGCTGTCGGTGCCCTTGGCGGTGCCCACGCCGTTCAGGCGCATGTCTTCACGGTCGGTGGATGCACGCTGCTTGACCCCGGTCAGCTGGCCTGCGTTGAAGTTCAGGCCGCTGATTTCCAGCATGTTGCCGTGGAAGCCCTCGAATACCTGCGGTAGCAGGCGGATATCGCTGGCCTGCACTACCGGCAGACGCGGGCGATGGGCAGTGCCGGCCTTGATATTGCTTTTCGAAATCTGCATTTTCACGTTGGCTGCGGCTGAACTGTATTCCTCATCAGCCTTTCCGTCGTTGCCCACCGGCAACAAGCCGGTACCGCTGCGGCCGCCGCCCGAGTCCAGGCGCACGCCGAGCAGACCCATGGCGTCCACGCCAAAGCCGACCATGCCTTCGGTGTAGCCCGATTGGAGGTTGAGCAGGAAGCCCTGGGCCCATTCTTCAGCTTTGGGTTTGGCTGTCGTCGCATTGTCTCGGAAATCGCGGTTGAAGTAGAAGTTGCGCAGGTTCAGGTCGAGTTTGCTGTCTTCGACGAACTCGGCATGGGCCAGCATTGGCAGGCTCAGACCACTGCCGATGACTGCTAAGGTCACGGCGCGGGAAAGTGGATGTATGCGCATTTATAGTTTTCTCCTGGTTTTGGTCAGCCGGTCTCAAGCCGGTGTGTTACTGCGTGTATCCGAATTATTACAACGTGGTGACTTAAGCATTTTGCGCGGAGTTCATCCTTTAGACCTTGGTCGCTACGACTTTGGTCTAGGGCCTGTGGTTCACAGTGTTAGCAGCCTGCGGATAATCGTCAGTCAAGTCAGCTTTCGAGGTATTTCGGGTGTCGCAGAGTGCCTTGCCAAATAAAAAGTCCATTGATTTTGATCAAGAACAAGAGGGAGAAACGCGTAAAAAATGAAAACTCCACAGTCACACAAGAGGAACATGCCATGTCTCTCATACCCTGGAATCCGTCCCGTGATTTCGAAGACTTTTTGCAGCATTACCCGCGCAGTCTGTCGCGGGCACTGTCATCTGCCAGCCAGGAGTTGCTGACGACCAGCGACTGGGTGCCGGTGGTGGATATCAGTGAAACGCCAGAGGCCTACCTGATCAAGGCGGAGTTGGCAGGGCTTAAGCGTGAAGATATCAAGGTCAAGCTGGAGCAGGGCGTGCTGACCTTGCGTGGTGAACGGCGGCAGGAGAAGAAAGACAAGGACAAGAAGCACCATCGAGTGGAACGCTTCTATGGCAGTTTCGCCAGGTCCTTCACCTTGCCCGAAGATGCCGATGCCGAGCATATCAAGGCCGAGTACAGTGAAGGCCTGCTGACCCTCAGCCTGCCGAAACTGACAGTCAAGCCGACGCATACTCGGGAAATTGACATCCAGTAACCTTGCCTGCAATACGGGGTGCCGTTTTGCCTGTGCCGGCCAGTGGCGTCGCGTTTTTGGGTCAGTCAACGGCGCAGCCCGGAATTCTTCAGTTGCCTGCCAGCAGGCGCGCCTCACCGGCTTCGATCGCATCGGCGCGACCGGATATCAGGACGGCATCGCCTTTCTGCAAAATGCTGTCATGCAGGTTGAGTTCCTCACCATCGCGTCGCAGACCCTGTACTTCAAGACCAAGCGCAGTGAGATCGGCGATTTGCAGGGTTTTTCCGCAGGCATGGGCATCAGCTGTCAGGCTGACTGCATGCAACAGCGTGCGTGGTTTGCCCTGATTGTCCTTCAAGGTAGTTTGTGCGCCATGATAAAAACCATGCAGCAACTGGTAGCGACTGCTGCGCGCCTCGTATAGACGCGCTTCGACCTGGTGCTGTGGTAGATCCAGTAGCACCAGTGCATGGGCCGCCAGCATCAGGCTGGACTCAAGCAGCTCAGGGATGACTTCGGTTGCACCTGCGGCCTGCAACTCGGCCAGCCGGCTGTCATCGCGCAGGCGCACGAGAATCGGTATCTCGGGGTTCAGGCGCCGGGCATTGCTGACGATGTTTATTGCTGCATTGGCATTATCCACAGCTACCACCAGCAAACGCGCTTCAGCGATATTCATCGCTTGCAGCAAATCGGGGCGTTGCGAGTCGCCATAGTGGGCGCTTTCTTCACCGGCGGCGGCTTCCTGAACCCGCACCGGGTCATCGTCCAGCGCCAGAAAGGGAATGTTCTCCAGGCGCAGAAAGCGGCCGATGGACTGGCCGACCCGGCCGTAGCCGCATATCAGTACATGCTGATGCATCGACGCGCCGGCACTGCTGATGTCCTCAATCGGACTGTGGTTCTTGTCTTTAGCGTGCAACCGTTCTGCCAGCTGGGGAGCTGCGCGTAGTAGCAGCGGAGTGAGCAGCATCGAGCAGAAAGTGACTGTCAGTAGAATACTGACGGTATCTGCCGACAGCAGCTTGTAAAGCACCAGCTGGCTGAGCAGGGCAAAGAAGAACTCGCCACCCTGTGCCAGTGCGAAAGCCGTGCGCCAGGCGGTTTCTGTCGAATCGCCGCGCAGCTTGACCAGCAGACTGATCAGGCCGCCCTTGAGAAGGAGCAGCAGCAGGGTCAGGCCGATGATCAGCAAGCCGTCACTGGCGAACAGACGCAGGTCGATAAGCATACCGACGCTGACAAAGAACAGCCCCAGCAGGATGTCGCGGAAGGGCCTCAGGTCGGCCTCGATCTGGTGCCGGTAGTGGCTTTCGCCCAGCAGCATGCCGGCGAGGAACGCGCCCAGAGCCATCGACAGACCGAGCATATGGGTCATCCAGGCGGTGAGCATAACCATCACTAGTGCCAGCAGTACGAACAGCTCTGGCGAGCGGGCGCTGGCCACTTCGTGGAACAGTTTTGGCAGAACCCAGCGACTGAGCGTAGCCAGTACGGCAAACAACAGCACAGTTTTGCCCAGGGTCAGCGGCAGGGCGATATACCAGATATCTTCAGACTGGCCGACCGCTACCGGCAACAGGGTCAGCAGCAGGACGGCGACCAGATCCTGAAACAACAACACGGCTATCGAGTTGCGCCCGTGAGGGCTGAAAATTTCGCCGAGGCTGAACAACTCCTTGCTGACAATTGCGGTTGAGGACAGGGCCAGACCGGTGCCGAGAATAGCCGCCAGTAGCAGGTCTATGCCAAAGGCATAAATGACAGCTGCCAATACCAGCGCACTGCTGAGTACTTGCAGGCTACCCAGACCGAACACCAGATGGCGCATGGCCATCATGCGCGGCAGGGAAAATTCCAGGCCCAGGCTAAACAGCAGAAACACCACGCCCATTTCAGACAGGTAGGGCTGGTCTTCGGCGTAGTTGCTGATCCAGCCGAAGGCACTGGGCCCGCATAAAAGGCCGACACACAGGTAGCCGAGAATCGGCGGCAGGCCAATACGGCGAAATAGTGCGATAACTGCCAGTGAGGCAGTCAGGATCAACAGTAAATTGGTAAACAAGCTCGTTCCTCTCGCTGTTGCGCAAGTACATGGGCAGCGCTTGGCCCAGCTTCCGGCAATACAGTGATATATACACAAGATTACAGTTTCGTGGAGTGTTAGTCCGAGCTGCTAGACTTTGTTGAATCATAGATTCTGCAGGTTAACGTGCATGCTCCCGGAATGTCAGCTTCTCGGTACGCTGGGATGTCACTTGTGTGAAGTGGCCGAGGCAGTGTTGTTGCCCTTTGTCGAGCATGGTCTGCTGGTGGAGTTGATCGACATCGCCGAGCACGAAGGCTGGGTAGAAAGCTATGGTTTACGCATACCGGTATTGCGCAGGGTCGATAGTGGTTCAGAGCTTAACTGGCCGTTTGATGGCGACCAGGTGGCCGCGTTTTTGCTCGACTGAAGACCTGGCAATCGCGCAGGTCAGTCCTTGAAAGCAGCTGTAAGCGAGGTGCAGGTTAACTGTATAGCCTGTTTGGCGCTGTTCTGGTCCAGGCCTTGTTCCAGTCGAAGTTGCTGCCAGGCAGTTACACTCAGCAGCAGATTCAGAGCAGTCAGTGTTGTGGCATCGTCGACTATTTGCTGGGGCAATATCCGCAGCAGCGAAGTCTTCTGCATGTCCATCATGCTTTGCTGGTTGGCCTGCAAGTAGGGCGACTGATGGCGCAGCGCTGTGGTGGCGGTATAGAACGGCAGGATTTTCTCGTACAGCTGGGCGCGTCGATCAATCGCCTCGTTTAGCCGGCCGCGCCAGCCGCTGGCGGTGAAGGGCGTGCTGAGCAGCGGAATGATCAGCTGCAGAATCTCGGAGTTGATTTCCCGGTACAGACTCTCCATGTCGTCGAAATGCCGGAACACCGTACGCAGTGCAACCTGGGCGCGGCTGGAAACCTGCTCGGCAGTGGGTGCGATGTTGCCTTCGCGAACCAGTTCGATCATCGCGGCGACCAGCTTGCTGCGATTGGCC
>Ga0102814_10001792_pt1 | contig 14856 bp, 11 predicted proteins | sample ColrivemetaGS741_FD_79112 | JGI IMG/M metagenome (GOLD analysis project Ga0102814, IMG submission 79112) | Estuarine microbial communities from the Columbia River estuary - Flood tide ETM metaG S.741 | ecosystem: Environmental > Aquatic > Marine > Intertidal zone > Estuary | place: USA... | reverse complement strand
ATCCAAATATACCAGCGCATGTCGCCATGCTGATTCGACTTTCGGTCGGAATACCAACCACCAAAAAATGTTCCTGCTAATCCTCCGATGCCCGCGATAAGACCATAGTAAAGGCCTATATCGAGAATCGGCATGTCGTGGATACGACCGAGAAACAGTGGCATAAAGTTACCCATGCCGTAGGTAACGAAGGCATGCAGCGCGCAGGCGAAACTAAGATGTTTAAACGCTTTACGCGAAGCGAGAATTCTCATCACTTTAAAAAAGCCTGGCGGCGCTATGTCGCGGCGACTTTCGGCCATGCCACGTGGTGGCTCTTTTATGACAAATCGGACTATAAAGGCGAGAATCAAACCGGGTAGGCCAACAACAATGAACGCCGTCCGCCAGTCAAAATATTGGACGAGATAAGCTCCCCCGACGGTGCCTACAAGAATGCCACCGTAAACGCCGAGAGAATAAATTGAAAGTGCAGTTGCGCGCTGTGCTGCCGGAAATATGTCCGACACGATTGAGTGCGCTGGGGGAGAGCCGCCGGCTTCGCCTATTCCGACACCGACTCTGGCCAAAAATAGCTGGCCGAAGTTTTGCGCTAAGCCACACGCAGCGGTCATCAGACTCCATGTTGCGACGGAAATAGCGATAACATTGCGACGATTACTGAGATCAGCGAGGCGAGCGATAGGAATGCCCAAGACGGTGTAGATTAGGGCGAAAGCAATGCCGGAGAGGGCGCCGAATTGACCGTCACTTAACTGCAGATCCTCAATAATATAGGCGGCTAGAACATTAATTACCTGCCTGTCGACAAAATTAGAAATATAGACCGTGGTGAGAATGCCTAGGACAAGGTAGCGATAAAAAGGCTTTGAGTAGGCGGCTATCGTGTTTTCGCGGCGTAGTTCTTTGGCTTGATCGGTGGTGCTTACAGCTTCGGTCATGCGGGTATTTTCCCTTGTTTTTAGACAGACGCGCACTTGAGTATCACACAAGCTCTATGAATGACCAACCCTATTACCTGCAGGTCGGGTCGCGTGAAGAATCTTTGTATTTGATCGAGTCGGTAGTTCTTCCAATCCTCTTTAGGACCTCTGACAGTCTAGTAAAACCATGCTATCTTTTGACGCCTAATAAAAAGGAATAGCAATGCAAGATCCCGTTTGGACCTCCGTCATACCACCGCTTTTGGCGATTGGTCTCGCGATAGCGACGCGCCAGGTAATTCTGTCGCTCAGCATCGGCCTCTGGATGGGAGCTTGGCTGCTCGGATCGGGCAATCCTCTCGCAGCGATTCCGCAGGCAATTGATGCGGTGATCAATGTGTTTACCGATCCAGGTGATACCCGGGTTTTGGTCTTTACCTTGGTCATTGGTGGTCTGATCGCAACGATCGAAAAGTTGGGAGGCGTTAGGGGATTCATCCACTTATTGCAGGAAAAAAAATGGGTCACCGGTCCGGGAAGAGCGCAGTGGCTTGCCTTCGGAACTGGGGTCGTAGTCTTCATCGAATCTAATATAACCCTTCTCATTGCCGGCGCGATCTCAAGGCCACTTTTCGACCGCTATCGCGTCTCGCGTGAAAAGTTGGCGTATATTATCGATGCCACCTCTGCGCCGATTTGTGTATTGATTCCACTAAATGCTTGGGGTGCGGTCATCGTTAGCTTGTTAGCGTCCAGCGGCATAGAAAATCCGATCGATGTTTTTATTGGTGCAATACTTCTCAATTTTTACGCTATTTTTGCGGTACTGGTGTGCGCGCTTGTGATCTGGTCGGATTTTGATATTGGCCCGATGCGCGCAGCGCAGAAACGCACCATGGAGGGGAGATTTCTTTGGCCTAACGCCACGCCGATGGTCGATCCGAGCCTCATAGAGGCTGGGCAGAGCAGACAACCACAGGACTCGGCAAAGCTGATGTTGCTGCCGGTCTTGGCGTTGGTGCTGAGCATGCCTCTTGGTCTCTATGTCACGGGCGAGGGCGACCTCACGGCAGGGTCTGGCTCCACCTCGGTGCTGTGGGCTGTGTTAATCGCTTTGGGCGTGGCTTGGGCTATTGTCTTGGGGTCGAGGCGTGCGACGTTAGAGACGCTGATGCAACTCTTTCTAAAAGGAGCAGGGGGGTTATTGCCAGTCGCAATGATCCTCCTTTTCTCTCTTGCTTTGGGCGATGTTGCGAATGCACTCGGTACGGGAGTGTTCGTCGCGCAACTTGCGCAAGAGACTATTCCGAGTGCGCTGCTATTGCCTCTCTTGTTTTTGTTATCAGCGTTTATTGCTTTCTCTATTGGCTCTAGTTGGGGCACCTTCGCTATTATGATCCCCCTCGCGATGCAGATTGTTGCCGCGTTGGATATGAATGCGTCTGTCTTTTTAGCCGCGGTCTTGTCCGGTGCGGTATTTGGTGATCACGCGTCGCCAATCAGCGACACCACCGTGGTCGCTTCGATGGCGGCGGCTACTGATCATATTGATCACGTGCGTACACAGCTCCCCTACGCACTCATTAGTGCGGGCTTAGCCACAGTGGCTTTTTTTGTAAGCGGCTTAGTTTTGCTATAAGGGCTATTTAGGAAATCAACTATGATGAATTTTAGTCGTATAGGCTGGCAAGAAGCACGAGCAATGCTCGCCGAATATGGAGAGGACGGGGTACATATTGTTGATGTACGAGACGAAGGCGCTTACGAGGCTGGGCATGTGGAGAATGCGATACATTTGAGTGGCAGCAACGTCGCAGAATTCGTGCAAACCGCCGACCCAGATAAGCCGGTATTAGTTTATTGCTACCACGGTAATTCGAGTCAGAGCGCCGCAGCCTATCTAGCAGAGCAGGGATTCGACGCGGCGTTCAGTATCGACGGGGGGTATGAGACTTATCACGATAAGTTGACGGTTTAATTAGGTTGATCGGCTTTTTCAAACGCGCGTTTAGCGGTGAGTGCTGTGACCATATACAACAGGTTTAGTAGCGCCCAACCAAAGATTTCAAAAGACCAAAGGGCGTGCGCAGCAGGGTCTATAGTGCGGGCGCCAACGATCCACCCACTCCACAACACGAGTATGGCAATGGGGAAAGCAGCAACCAGCCGCCAGCCCCGGCGCCACTGCCGCCACGCGGCGATTGTAAGCGCTGCACTGGAGGTTAGAGTAAGGAAGACGATTATAAGCATGACCGTATCCCAGAGAGGCAGCGACTCACCTTCGGCGCCAAACGCGTGAGTAGTCAATAGAGTGCAGGGCAATCCGATTAGTATTGGAAAAAGGTCAATCTTTCGCATAGAGGGCTCGTGACAAAATATAACGCAGTAGCGGTGAGTTGCGACTAGCGTACCCTAGCAGAGGCTGCGAACGCAAAGTCAACTTAGCTACGCACTGAATCGATAAAATTTAGAAGCAGTAATGGAGCAGTATGAGCAGTAAAGAAGGATTAGGTTTGCCAGCAAAAATACCGAGTAATAAAGACTACGAAAACCTCGTTGATCTTAACTACCAACTCTACAACGGGCTTTTTTTGACCCTCCCTCTCGATGAGATTGAGCAGACAGGAATGTTGCTGCCTCTTCTTGAAGCGCGCGCGCAAAAGGGATTAAGTCAAGGCGACGAGCCAGCGCAAATTCTTGAAGATTTTTTTACAACGCATCGACCTCATCTCGATGAGCAAGGTCGGATTCATTTTTTGTTCAGAGTGATCAAGTATGTCGAAAGGCAGGTTGTGTTGGTCGATGCCTTGGAAGACGCGGCTTATCCTCATGTTCACAAAACCGAAACCAAAAATGTACTCCGACAACTAACCGAGCGCGTGAAGGCCGATGGTCTGCAAGAACAATTTGATAAGGTGTTGAAGAACTTTGGCAGCAAGGTGATTCTGACTGCGCACCCGACTCAGTTTTATCCTGGACAAGTACTCGCGATAATTACCGACCTCGCTGCGGCGATTAGACAGCAGGACATAGCAACATCACGCGATCTTCTGCAACAACTTGGCAATACACCATTCTTCAACAGCGAAAAGCCGACACCTTATGATGAGGCGACTAATCTCAGTTGGTATCTTGCCAATATTTTCTATGATGCTATAGGTGGCATTATGGACAGCTTCGACACCCAGATTGCTGATCGCGTCGATTCTCCGAATCAGCTTTTAAGCGTTGGGTTTTGGCCAGGCGGTGATCGCGATGGCAATCCTTTCGTGAATGTTGGCGTTACGCTCAAAGTTGCCGACAAACTGCGGTCACTGATTATGAGTTGCTACCACAGCGACGTGCGTGAACTAAAGCGTAGACTAAGCTTTAAGGGTGTGTATAAGCAGCTAGACGAGTTGGAGCGTAAACTGCTTAAAGAAATTACGAAGCCCTGTAAAACCGATTTAACATTGGCAGGTATGATTGCAACAATAGGTCAGATCGAGCAAACCGTGAAAGAGTCCTACCAAGGTCTTTACGTCGAATTGCTAGAGTCTTTTAAACATAAAGTGAGTGCCTTTGGTTTTCATTTCGCTAACCTCGATATACGACAAGATTCGCGAGTCATCCACCGCAGCTTTGACACCGCCCGATCGCTGTATCCAGAGTATTTTCCCGCCGATTTCGAGTCTTTGGATGAGGCCTCTCAGATTGCCGCGATGCTTGCGCTGCGCACGCCAGAGCAATTGTTAGAGTTTAATGAACAGCTCGTTCCTGATGCGCTCGAACTCGATACCTTGGAGTCGTTGCGTGCGATAGCAACGATTCAGCAGCGTAACGGGGAAACCGGTTGCCATCGCTATATTATCAGCAACTGCAGAGGTGCTATTGATATCGCACGAGTGAAGGCGCTGTCGCATTTAGTAGGGTGGAAAGCGGCGCAGCACACGGTGGATATCGCTCCGCTTTTTGAAACAATCGATGACCTCGCGCGCGCAGGCGCGAGCATGACTAACCTCTATTCCTTTGCCGATTATCGCGCCCACTTAGCGCGTCGAAGCGATCGACAAACCGTGATGCTTGGTTTCTCGGACGGCACCAAAGACGGTGGTTACCTCATGGCAAACTGGGCTATCTACCGCGCGAAAGAAGACTTAACCGCAGTGTCTCGTGCAGCAGGAGTCGAGGTTGCCTTTTTTGATGGGCGCGGTGGACCGCCAGCGCGTGGGGGCGGCAGTACCTATGAGTTTTACGCAGCATTGGGTAAAAACATCGAAAGTAATCAGATTCAATTGACCGTACAGGGGCAGACGGTGAGTTCCTATTACGGCAACTCGGAAGCGGCGACGCATAATTTGCGGCAGTTACTCGCAGCCGGTCTTGAGAATAATCTTTACGACAGGCCCGAGCGCGAATTGAACGAAGGCCAGCGCAGTTTGATGCAGGAACTCGCGAGCATAAGCTACGACCGCTACAAAGCGTTTAAGGCCCATCCTCTGTTTATCCCGTATCTCGAAGAAATGAGCACGCTTAAATACTACGGTCGCACGAATATTGGTAGCCGTCCAACGAAGCGCGGCGGTTCCGAGGGGCTTAAGTTTGAAGACCTGCGGGCGATTCCCTTTGTCGGTGCCTGGGCACAGTTGAAACAGAATGTCCCAGGCTATTATGGCTTGGGGACGGCGCTGCAGTCGCTTGAAAATGCCGGCCGTTTAGATGAATGCAAAGCGCTCTATCAGAACTCTAAGTTTTTTAAAGCGCTCGTAGACAACAGTATGCAGAGCATGAGCAAGTCGAATTTCGAGCTTACCGCCTATATGGGTAAACATCCGCGTTTCGGAGAATTCTGGCAGCAAGTGCACGCAGAGTTTGAGCTAAGCGTTGAGATGGCACTCAAAATCTCGAATCAATCCATACTTCTTGAAGACAATCCAACGAGTAGGCTCAGCATTGCGCTAAGGCAAAAACTGGTATTGCCATTGCTCGTTATTCAGCAGTATGCGCTCACGCGCGCACAGCAATTGGAAGGCGTTGTAGCAGAGGATAATCGCGAAGAATCGGCTGAAGCGGCGCTTTATGCGCTCTATGAAAAAATGGTTATGCGCAGCCTGTTTGGTAACGTCAACGCTTCACGCAATTCGGCCTAGGGTAGCGTAAAAACGAGCAAGCTTCTGCTGCGAGTATATCGCGGCAGAAGCTTGACTTCGATTTAGTCCTAAAGCCTCGAGTCTAGAAGCCAAACATCCGCGAATTGCATCGCGGAGTCCAATTTAGTTTCGATTTCTTTGGTATCCCTGCCAAGTTTCTGCATTGCGGTAGTAGCACCATGAAGTGACCAAACGTTATTGGGATGGTCATCCATATCGAGTTCGTATTCTGCGAGAGCGGCGTCATAGGCACCAAGAGCCAAGTAGGCGGCGCCAAGCCAGTGCCTAGGCGAAAAAGGGAGTGGCTCAGGTTCGTCGTAGTTGAGGCTGTCGTAATACCGTGTGGCGCGTCGGAATGCTTCAGCAGCGCCCTCAATATTCCCAGCGTCCCATTTAATTTGCCCGTCGAGTATCCCTGCGAGCGCGCCAATGATGTTTTTCCCATCGTGGAATCGGAAACGCGCCGTAGTCGTCTCAGTAAGGTCTAGCAGCACGGTAAGCGCTTCGCTCGCCCGGTCGCCATCGTCTTGTTTTAGAGCAGCGTAACCTTGCGAGAAGAGATACATGCTGCGATTTACATCACCGTTTGGTTCATTGTCTAGCGCCAGTACTTCGTCATAGCGACCGAAACGCACGAGGCTCATTGCGTGCATCGCGCTATTGCCATTGAGTTTTGCTAAGTCTTTCGACGCCTGAATTGAAGAAGCACTCGCGCCGCCCATCGCTGCCGCGTAATAAAGCATCGTTAGATTATGCGTAGGATAAATCGCCACGCCTCGGCCAATCGCTGCCTTTTGGTCAGAGTGCCAGGCAATTGTGTTTGCCCTGACTGCCTCTTCCCACAGTCCCATCTCATTCCATGTATGGCTGGGCATATGATTGATGTGACTTGCGCCTGGGATTGCGGTGCCTAAAAACTGGGCGCACGGTGCGGCGAGTTCCGGCGTAGGTGTCGATTCGGTTGCATGCACATAAAGGTGGCACGCACCGGGGTGCGTTATATCTCGCGCAAGAACGCTTTCGAGCACGCCGTGAAGTCTTATGACATTAGGGTCTTCTAAACGCCGGTACCCGCGTCTTTCCTCGAGCAGGAATAGGGCGTCCGCGTAGAGCGTGGCGATATTAAGATCATTAGGGTATTTCCGCGAAAGGCCTGCCATTGTGTCGGCGTAGGCTTGGTCTTGAATGCGGCGCTTTTCCGGATCGTAATTATCGATATAGCGTGATTCTAACGAGCGAATGAGGTCGGCCTCCTTTTCGTTCGCGCTATCAATCAATGCTAGTGCCTTCTTTAGGGCTGCAAGGGCGCGTGGTGCATCCGCCGTGGTCATCGCACCATTGAGGTAGCTGCCCCAGCTCCATGCCTCTCCCCAGAAGCAAATTGCACAGTTAGGATCAGCAACCTGTGCTTCGCGAAAAGAACGAGCAGATTCGAGCTTTGCAAAGGCATACATCATCTGGATGCCCTGATCGAAAAAATTCTGTGCGAGCGCCGAGTCGGATGATATCGGAAAGTGAAAGTCGCCGAGTATTTCGCCCATTAGGGGAATCGGTGTCGCAAACTCATCCGGGTAAGCGACTTCTTGCGCCGAGAGTGAGTGCGCAAAACTTGCAAGTGACAGTATGCATGCCACAAACGCAAAGGCTCTGACGACTGCGGATTGTCTTTCTTTGATGATTGGTTTGTTCATTAATAGTTCGTCTCCATCCTTAGATTTTTTCACGCTCTTTCACTTTCTTTTCTGCTCTTTCGGATTCTCTAGGCTCTTCTACGCTCTTATTAGCCTCTTAAAACCTCTTTCTCTTTAAAGAGCAAATTCAACCATAGCGCCAGGACCTAGTGGCAAGCCTAGCAGCACCCATACTATTGTTAGGATAATGCCGGATAAGAGCAGCAGGGCGGAATACGGCAGCATGGTGGCAGCAAGACTTCCTAATCCAAATTCGCGTTGCCAGCGCTGGCAAAAAATAAGAATCAGGGGAAAATAGGGCATCAGGGGTGTAATGATGTTTGTCGCCCCGTCACCGACGCGATAGGCCGCCGTGCTCATCTCAGGGCTAATGCCCACGAGCATCAGCATAGGCACGACGACCGGCGCAAGGAGGGCCCATTTTGCGCTCGCTGACCCTACAAACAGGTTGATGAATGCGCATAAGACTATGATCAATGTCAGCAGCATTGGATCAGGCAGGTTTGAGCTTTCGAGGATCTCTGCGCCGTTAATGGCGAAAATCAGGCCGAGATTCGACCAGTTGAACATGGCAACAAAGTGCGCTGCGGCAAAGGCGAGCACGAGGTAGTAGCCTAAATCGGCCATCGCTTCGCTCATCATTCTAACGATATCACGGTGGTCTTTGACGACCCCTGCGCCTTTGCCGTAGGCCCATCCTGCTGCGAGGAAGAGAACGAAGAAGGCCGCAACGAGGGACTGGAAAAAGGGAGTCAGCCTTGCTTCTGCTGTCGCAGATTCATCTAGGAGCGGTGTGCCCGGGCCGATTGCTAAGAATACCCAAACTGCGACAACGGCAAGGCACGCATACCCAGCGTAAGCGAGTCCGCGCCGTTCTTCCAGCGTAAGTTCGGTGCTGGGGTCTTTCACGTCCATAGTCAGCGTGCCGCCGCCAGATACGACGGGGGCAAGTCTGGGTTCGACGATGCGATCGGTGACATACCAAATAACCGGCAAGAAGACGAATGTCATGGCCACGATAAAATACGCATTGCCTGCAATATTCGCATCCCACGTTGGTAGAATAGTTTCGGCTGCTGCCTCTGTAATGCCAAACAGTAGCGCGTCAAGCTGCCCAGGAAAGAGATTGGCAGAGAAGCCGCCGGAGACACCCGCAAATGCTGCGGCGATACCGGCGATAGGGTGACGTCCCGCTGCGGCAAACACGACGCCGGCAAGAGGGATTAGTACGACGTAAGCCGCATCGGTTGCCAAATTGCCGAGCATTCCAATTAGCGCGACAGCAGGAGTGAGCAGAAAGGCTGGGGCTTTTGACATAGCACCGCTCATGGCAGCTCCGAAAAACCCGGAACGCTCGGCCACGCCTGCGCCCAGCATGACCACCAATACATACCCTAGCGGGTGAAAGCTAGTAAACGTCGAAGGCATGTTCACAAGAAGGCGGCGAATATTCTCGCTCGAAAGCAGTGACTCTGCGCTAATAATCAGTGCGTTGCCGTCGGCGTCGACTGACACGGGGTGGGCAGCAGAGACGCCGAAAAAGGTGGCGATGACACTCGCTGCAATCACACCGAGAATACAGTAGACAAAAATAAACACCGGGTCGGGGAGTTTATTGCCGGATCGTTCGATCCAGCCTAGAAAGCCGTCTGCGCGTGAAGTGCTCGTGTTCATGCCGTTATCCCTCTGCTGTGGATTTTCCATTGGTGTGCTAAATCGACTGCACCGGTCTAGCGGAGCAATTTTTCAAAACTGTTATGAATAGCTGTCACGAATAACAGCCAGCCGCTACCTCAGTAATCGAAAGAACGTATTGAGTTCGTCAAGGTAGGTCTGGGTTTGCTCGAGTGCCGCGAAATGCCCGCCTTTTTCAAGTTGTGCCCAGTGCCTAATGTCGTATGCCGCTTCTGCCCAGGCTCGCGGGGTGATATAGATTTCGGCTGGGAAGAGTGCGACACCGGTAGGAACGTCGATATACCCCGTTGGCTTTATCTGTGGAACTGCTCGGTTCTCATAGTAAATACGCATCGAAGAGGTGATCGATTCGGTAAACCAATAAATGGAAATATTCGTCAGCAACTCATCTTTGCTAAAGTAGTCGTCCAAATTGCCTCCAGCGCCTTGGGGCATGTCGGTCCAACCGTGAAATTTTTCGAGTATCCAAGCGGCTAGACCCGCCGGTGAATCATTGAGCGCATAACCAAGGCTCTGAGGTTTGGTTGCTTGAATCTGCTGATAGGCTAATTCGCCGCGCATGTAATTCCCGCGGGTTTCCCGTAGTTCAGCCTCGCTGGCAGTCACGTTCTCGCGCTGAGTTTTATCCTCGGGTGGCCCTGCCAGAATCATGTTCGAATGCAGGCCAATCAGTCGCTCAGGGAAATGATTAGCATGATGGCTGTTGATAACCGCGCCCCAATCGCCGCCCGCAATGGCATAACGCTCATAGCCGAGCGTCTGCATTAGGCCGGCAAGTAAAAGCGCGATTCTCTCGGGATTCATGCCAGGCTCAGTGGGCGCTTGCGAAAATCCGAATCCGGGTAGCGAAGGCGCAATGACGTGATAGCTATCAGCGATATCTCCCCCATGTGTTTCGGGGTCTGTTAAGGGGCCGATTAGCTTATGAAATTCGGCAATCGAGCCTGGCCAGCCATGAACGAGCAGGAGGGGGATCGCATCGGGATTGGCAGAGCGCTGATGGATAGTGTGAATGTTAGCGCCTTCTACGGTCACCATAAACTGATCGAAACTGTTGAGCTTAGCTTCTTGTGCACGCCAATCGAATCCCTCGCGCCAATAAGCAATAAGGTCGCTCAGTGCGCCCAACTCGGTGCCGTATTCCCAGCTAACTCCTTCGAGTTGATCGGGCAGGCGGGTGCTCGATAGACGCCGATTGAGGTCGTCTATCGCTTCGTCTGGAATAGTTATTTTATACGGAATCACCACTTTATCTCCCATTTCTTGCAAGGTGGCTGAATTGGTTTGGGCTGAACTTGATACTGAGATCAAAACCGCCGCCGTAGCTAAAATAAAGGGGAATAGTCTCATCATGTCTGCTCCGGATACTCGCTCAAAACACGCTCAATAATCGCAAGCGCTTCATCGATTTCACTGTGTTTTACATTCAGCGCAGGCAAAAAGCGAAGACTGTTTCCGCCCGCTTTTACAACCAGTAAACCTGCACTCTGAAGTCTGGCGATAAGCGCTGCAGCATCTGTATGGCAGCGCAAACCGAGCATAAGGCCGAGTCCGCTTACTTGGCTCAGTAAAGTGGGGTGCTGCGCAACCAGGTCTTCTAAACCGCTGCGTAAATGAAAGCCCGCATGCTGCACGTTAAGCATAAAGTCATCACTTAATAGCTCATCTAACACGGCATTGCCGACGGCGGTAGCAAGTGGGTTGCCACCGAAGGTGCTGCCATGACTGCCGGCTGTCATCGGCGCCGCGACTATCGCAGTGGCGAGGCAAGCGCCTATCGGAATTCCACCGCCAAGCCCTTTTGCACTTGCTAGCAAATCGGGTGTTACGCCAAGCTGTTGGTAAGCGAAAAGCGACCCTGTTCGGCCCACGCCACTCTGTACTTCATCGAACATGAGTAGAATGTCGTGTTCGTCACAGAGTGCGCGTATTGAGGCAAGGTAATCCTTAGGGACGGGGCGTATGCCTCCTTCTCCTTGAACCGGTTCAAGAACGATGCCTGCTGTGTTTTCGGTTATTGTTGTCTTTAATGCAGCAAGGTCACCAAAGTCGACTTGATCGAAACCCGCATCGCCAACGACAAATCCGTCGCAGTGCACCGGATTAAACGCTGAGGCTATGGCGCTGAGCGTGCGGCCGTGAAAAGAATTTCGCAGCGAGATGATGCGATTCTTATGGATTTCGCCACGCGCAAAAAAGTAACGACGAATAACTTTATATCCAGCTTCTACTGCTTCGGCGCCCGAATTACAGAAGAAGACCTTGTCGGCGAACGTGTTATCGACGAGCCGCTGCCCAAGTTTTTCGGCTTGTTTGATGCGGTATAAATTGGAGGTATGCCAAACCGTTTGCGCCTGTTGGTTAAGCGCATCGATTAGTTTGGGGTTGCTGTGCCCAAGGCAATTCACCGCGATACCCATTGCAAAATCCAAATAACGCGTACCGTCTGCCGTGAATAATTCGGAACCCCGACCCGTTTCGAACTCGAGAGTCGGTGAACCGTAATTGTCCATTAATGCAGAACCGTGCGGTGAAGCGGAATTCATGGTGTGTTCCTAAGTGGTGAAGCGATCTCGCTATGCGGTTTAATTGGCTCGACGGTGCCGAGCGTGAGTCTACCTTGCTAGGTTGTTTTTAAGCATTTATCTGTAAATCATGCCGCACTAAAGTGTATCATTCAATTTAAGGTTTCACGCGAGCTACGAGTAAAAAAAGGGAAGGTCGTTGATGAATCAGAGTCAAAGTGAGAGGTGAGGTTATGCTGTTTAGTTTAGGTGGTGCATTGAAGCGAAGCGCCGAACTCCCTACCGCGCAGGATGCGCTTCCCGACAGGCAGGATGCCGCGCTTTTTAACCCAGAACATTTTGTCTCCGGACGCCGAATAGCCGAGCCATTGCCAGAGCATTTGTCGCGCGCAGTCTTCGGCCTAGGCTGTTTTTGGGGCGCTGAGCGCTTGTTTTGGGAGCTCGAAGGCGTTTATAGCACCGCCGCCGGTTATGCGGGCGGATTCACTGCCAATCCAAGCTACGAGGACGTGTGCAGTGGGCAAACCGGACATACTGAGGTCGTTATCGTGTTCTTCGATCCTGCTCTGATTACCTACGAGCAACTGCTCGGAGCTTTCTGGGAGGCGCACGATCCTACTCAAGGGATGCGACAGGGTAACGATGTAGGGACGCAATACCGCTCGGCGCTCTATACGTTCAATGCTGAACAGCAAAAGCAAGCTGAAACCGCCGCTCAGGTTTTTCAATCAGCGCTCAAGGAGAAGGGTTACGCGACGATTACCACCGAAATCGCCTCGCTCGATACGTTCTATTACGCCGATGATTACCACCAGCAGTATCTTGCAAAAAACCCTAATGGCTATTGCGGGCTTGCCGGCACGGGCGCCTGCTATAGGCCTGAATAAGTTTCTGTTGAGCAGGTAAAGAGTAACTCAAGGAGAGTAGTGTGACAGCGCCTTCGAATTCTAAGCAACCCTCGATAGACCCGCTGGTCATCGCGATTTCGTCCAGAGCGCTGTTTGATTTAGCGGAAAGCCATCAAGTATACGAAGAAGAGGGGCTGGCAGCCTATCAGCAGTATCAGATTGCTCGCGAGTCTGAGCCTTTACCGCCCGGCGACGCCTTTAGTCTGGTGCAAAAATTGTTGCGGCTAAACGAGCAACTCGAAGAGTCGCCCGTGCAGGTAATCCTCTTGTCTCGCAATAGTGCCGATACAGGGCTGCGCATTTTCAACTCGATAAAACACTATGGCTTGGACATTAGTCGAGCAGCCTTTAGCGGCGGCGAAAGCCCTTACCGGTATATATCAGCCTTTAATAGTCATCTATTTCTCTCCACCGATGGCGCAGATGTGAGGCGCGCACTAGAGTCTGGTGTTGCTGCTGCGACCATTCTACCTTCCAACAAAGCTGCCGCTGAGAGTGCTACGCTCAAAATTGCGTTCGACGGCGACGCGGTGTTGTTTTCGGATGATTCGGAACGTATCTATAAGAAGGATGGGCTTGAAGCGTTTACCCGCAATGAGGTTGCGGCGGTAGACGAGCCGCTAAGCGGCGGGCCATTCAAGCCGGTTCTTGCAGCGCTTCAGCAAATCCAGATGGCCTTTCCTATCGGTGAGTCGCCGCTGCGCACCTGTTTGGTTACGGCGCGGGCGGCTCCGGCACATGAGCGCGTCGTTAAGACACTAAGGCACTGGAATATTCGCATCGACGAGTCACTGTTTCTTGGCGGTTTAGACAAAGGTGAGTTCCTCCGCGCCTTCGATGCAGATGTGTTTTTCGATGATCAGCAAGGCCACTGCGACTCTGCACGTAATCATGTTGCTACAGGCCATGTACCCTCAGGAGTCGCGAACGATGTCGACTAGCTGTTCTAGCGCGTGCCGCTGACGAGATAGCCGATTCCAAGACCGCCGAGCAACATGGTGAGTGCGCCACGTAAAAACCGTTCGGGCATTTTATGCGCGACTTTTGCGCCCAATTGAATTGCTGGTAGCGAGCCGAGCAGGAGCCCTGCAAGTAACTCAAGATCAACCTGGCCTGCCACAAGGTAGCCGAGCCCTGCGACGAGGGTGAGTGGCACCGCGTGCGCAATGTCTGTGCCCACAATCCTCACGCTGCTGGTCTCGGCGTAAATCGTCATGAGAATCGCTGCGGCGAACGCGCCTGCTCCCACCGATGAGAGAGTGACACAAGTACCGAGTATTAATCCCATCGTAAAAGTCGCGGTAGCGCGATTTCGATTCACGACACCCATGATGAAACTTGGCTTACCTAATGCTGCGCTCGCGCGGAGCTTATTTCGCGCCAAAAGCATGAAGGCGGTGAGAATCAGCATGATACCGAGGCTTGCAGTCAACAGGGCTTCGCTTTGCTGCAGGCTAACCAGATAACCGCCAGACAGGGCCCAATGCGTCATCAGTGCTGCGGGTAAACTTCCCGCTGCAAGTATTTTCACCACTCCCCAGTCGATTGATTTTTTCTTGTGATGCGCGATTACGCCGCTCGTTTTGGTGAGCGCGGCATAGAGCAAGTCTGTGCCGATTGCGACAGCCGGCGCATAGCCAAATAGGAGAAGGAGAGGGGTCATGAGTGATCCTCCTCCTACACCGGTAACCCCGATTGCGAAGCCGACTGCGGCGCCCGCGGCGACATGAGCAAGCGCTGGGAAAAAGTCAGCTGTCAGCCCGCTGAGCAGCATTCCATCGAGCGTGTCACCGGCGTCAACCACAAGGGTTGCGATATCCATATTCTGTCCTTGGGTTATTATTTTTGACTATAGCGGTGCGTTAGGTGCAGCAGAATAGACTCGCGCGTATATTCCATAAAGGAATTAATTGTTATAGTTTTATTCTTTTGTGGTCTATGGGTTTCGGCGCTTAGCGGGTCTTATTCAGGCTTCGCGTTTGATT
>Ga0102814_10001789_pt1 | contig 14876 bp, 15 predicted proteins | sample ColrivemetaGS741_FD_79112 | JGI IMG/M metagenome (GOLD analysis project Ga0102814, IMG submission 79112) | Estuarine microbial communities from the Columbia River estuary - Flood tide ETM metaG S.741 | ecosystem: Environmental > Aquatic > Marine > Intertidal zone > Estuary | place: USA... | reverse complement strand
TTAGATGATCACTTATCAGATACAGTAACAGTTAATTCAAAAACATTTCATCATGATTCAACAAAGATATTATCCGGATTTAAGGATGAGAACGGAGTTGCACTTGATTTATTCGAATATATGAAGGGTCTTGAAGACAGAATAAGAGGTCTTGAAGAGAAAATCAAAAGAGCTAAAGGTGAACTTGAAGTTATTATATACAGAAATAACCAAGAATATATTATTAAAAGTGGTTCTGAGACAGTATTTAATGTTGAGTGTGAGGATTATCTAAATAACTTTACTGGACAAGGTATACCAACTGGTAGAGTTTATGCTAATGATATTTATGTAATTAAAGATTTCGTTGTTAAGTTTAGAAATAAGGCTACTGAGTCAGCACTTGGTTTATTATCAAGTAGAACATATTTACAAAATACTGATGTTTATAACACATCAGCTCCTCAAATATTTTGGGTTAATGATCAAGATGAAATGATAACATCTGATATTTCAGCTCAAACAAAAACACAATTAAATAATCAATTTATTTGGGGTATGAATTATGATTCAGTAAATGACACATCAGTTGCTAAGGTTTCTGAAAATATAGGAAACTCATTTGTAACTAATACAAATAATTCAATAACTTCTGTATTAAGTTCAACTGAATATAATGTAGGATATAATGAAACATCGATATTATCATTCGTTGGAAATAACAAATCATTGTTAGATTCAGCAAAATGGGTCGATACAACAGTTTCGGTAGCATCAACAAACAAGTTATTATCAACAATACATCCAGTTATTAAAGACTTGGAAACTATTGTTGAAACAAATAGTGATAAGGTTAAAGTGGTTAATGCGGGTGATAAAAATTCAATTACCATACCACTTAATATCTACTTTAAGATGAATGCTTTAGATAATAATCAAAATGGGTTAAATTATCAATATGTGAACTTAAATAGACAAAACCAAACTATTAAACATATTAAAAAAGTTAGATTCTTTGTAGAGAATGAGTCTGAGAATAGACCTTTTATATTTACAATTAAATTTAATTTAAATAGAAGCAAAGTCATTGTTAAGAAAACAGCATCGGCTATAAATACATTAGTAAGATAATAAATGAAAAGTTTTGGTTTACTTAGAACAAATGTTGGTTTAACAACCAACATTAAGATAATGGTTGGGTCCGACTATTCACTTAGTTTGGATAGTATTGACTCTACTGATGAATTATCATTGGATAGTTTTAAGAATGTTTCATTTACAAAAAAGAATTATTATGATGAGTTAATACCTTATTTTTACAAGGGTTTGCCTAGTGATATAGCTTATAGTATTAAATTTGATAATGATGTCGAATCTATGAGTGATGATTTCAGAGAACAATATGATGAAATATACCAATATGGTGCTAGAAATATAATCAATAATAAGAATTATAAAGAAGAGTTTGAATACTTTGCTCCATTATACATAACCAATAATTTACCAAAGAAATTTATAATATTCAGAGTAGATGGTGCTGGATTAGGAGTTTTATCAAAAGATAATTTCAAATCAGATATTATCAATAACCTAAAAGTTATTAAACTTTTTGACTTAACAAAAGAATCTGTACTAGGTGAATGGTTAAATATCAACTTTATTGATAATGAATTCTTTCCTAAAACTCCATTAGATATGGACTTTAGAAATCTTGAATTTTCAGCTTGGAACGGTATCGATTACAAAACTGGTGGATACACATCTAAATCTAGGTTTATTGATGATATAATTGATGAGGAAAAGGAAATATTTGAATTGGATAGATTTATTCTAGATTCATATAGAGATAATAAAGTTGTTTTCCCAAACATACTGAACTTTTCATTCTTATTTGATGATTCACCATCAACACCAGAGATAAAAAGAAAGTGGTCTTTGAATAGATATTATGGTTTTTACCTAGAAGATATGGAGTTGGTTCAAACAATATCTCCTTATATAACACCATTTTTAAGAGATGATGTTGTTATTTTAACTGGTAATATTTTATATTCACCAAGTGGTGATCCATTTGGTAATATTGATAGTAATGAAGGTTGGGTATCAACTAGGCCATTTTATGTAGAATATAATGGTAATTATTATAAAGTAGAACAATTTACTGAAACAATAGGAACTAGTTTACAAAAGAATAAAAAGAGGAATACTCAATTTGTTGTAGAGGAATTTTTACCGACTAATGTTACTAGATATAGAATAATAGCTGATATTGATCTAACAGGTAAGGAATCCGAATTAAATAAAAACTTTGGACTAATTGATAGTGATAATAAATTAATTGGGTATGATATTAATTATATACAAATTGATGGATTTGAAGATGCTGATGTTTGGATAATTGAAATTGATGGAATATTACATAATTTAGTTGCTGATGATGACTCAATAAAAGTAGTAACAGATTACTCTTTTAAATTTAATCAAAATGACTATGAATATACGGTTGCTGGTGAAACAAAAAGAGTTAACACAATAGTTGACTTTGATAATTTTCCTAAAAAGTTTAGTATCTACAAGCTTAAATTTAGTGATATTAAAGATTTTGATGATAGAATAGTAGATACCGAATATTCAAAATATGAATATGAGAAAGAAGATGAGTTAACATTAACCGATGAAACAAAGATGTACATGGAGAACTTATTAAGTAACTCTAACCCAAAGGATTTGGATGATTTCATTTATAAAAATGAGGTTGTTAATATCCCAGTTTCATCAGAATATACAGCTAATTATGAAACATTCAAAATAGTAGATAATAATCTATCAGAAATTTGGAGAAAAAATCCAGTTTATTGTAGATGGGTTTACCAAAACTCAACATCTGCTAATGATTATCCTTATCTATTAAATAACTCTAATATATTTGAAGACTTTAATAGAAGTGTTAATCCATTTGATCCAGATCCTAAAAGGATAGAAAGAAATTTAGATTATTTTTATACGATAAATTCTTCAACATCATCATATTTACATCATACATTACATATTGAAAAACTTGATGATAGTGGTGATATTGATACTAACTTTGAATTTGAATTAGATAAATATTTAAATGTCGGAACATACTCACTAGGTACATCATCAGCTACCTATTCATATGACTATTTTAAATCTTTCTTTGATAGAAACGCATATTTTAAGAATTCTACGATAAAAAAGAATGTGAAAAAACATTCAGAATTTAATATTGGTGATAAATCAATACCAAACACTACATTATTTAGAGGTATTGAGTTTTCAATATATGATGTTGAAAGTATTACATTGAATAGTTCCAATGAGATTGAAACTGTTAACTTATTAACAAACAATAAATTCGATGGTTATAACTTCTCTATTCTTTTATCAGATAATAATTTTACAATTGATGTTGATAATAATAGCGTTTCCTTATCTGATAATTTAATGGATTGGACTATAATAGATGATTGGAAGATGGATAAAGAATATGCGACTGGTTCTGTTGTTATTTTTAATGATATTTTATATCAATCCAACACTAACGTTGCTACAACTAACCCTATAACAGTTATTGATTCATCACAAGTAAAATCAGCACCTTATAATCAATCTGAGTGGGAACTTTACACAGAAGTAAATACAACTACTCCAGTGAACTCACTAGTAGGTAACCATATTTTCTGGTCACCTTATTTCATATCAACTTATGGATTATCAAACTATGTATATAATCACGGTGAATACTATTCATATAATACAACTGGTACAGAAGACTTTTGGAATCCATTCACCGCTTCGGTCATCGGATACGGGTATGGTGATGTTGTTCTTTATCAAGGTAATTATTATATGTCAATGACAAGTAGTAATCATTATGATCCAAATTATAGAAGGAAATTTGTATTAAACAACCAATTTTCAAATTTTGGATATTGGGTAGCTACACAATCGAGTAATCCAAAATGGAATCCAATAGAACTTTGGAATCCAAGTGTAACATATGGATCAACATCAAGTTATTTTGTTGTACATAATGATATTGTTTGGTATTCAAACAATCCTATAAATCCAGGTGAAGAGCCAGGAGTTTCTAACCTATGGAACAGATCATATAGTTTGGATCCTGATACTGATTATGTTTATACACAATCAGATAATCCAATTATAATTATGAATAATAGATATTATTTATGTAATTCGAACACATCAAATTCAACATTAGAGAATGGTATTGTTATCTACATAAATAAGAAGTGGAAAAATGTTTTGGTCAATATAAATATATCAGATAATACCTTTCCGAAAATTTCAGAATGTGATAGAGATGATATATATGATGACTTATATAAAAAGATAACTGCTTATAACTTTATGCAGTCGATTAATGATATTTCAAATAAAAATGGATTCACTGATTATGTAAGTTACATAATAATAGAAGAAGATGGTAGCTTTACTAGACATAATTATTCAAGTAATATAGAGACATTACCACATATGATTAAGTGTAATAATCCAGATTTATTTTCAACTAAAATTAATTCTTTAGAAAAGGTACCAATTGAACTATCAAACCAAGTAAGAATAACTAAAAAATTATTAGATGGTAAAATAAATGATATTAGTCAACTGAATTACTACAATAGAATTCCTATATCAGCTACTATAATTGAAAATGAATTTGAACCAAAAGTTTTTGAAAATTACAATGGTAATAAAAATATAGTATCGTATGATATTTATAGATATAGTGGATTTTATATGCCACTTTTCTATGATTTACAATTATTCAAAAAAGATAGTGAGTTTAGGATAAGTGGTAATTATAAGTTTGATACATCATTAACTGATTTTGGTATGATAAAAGAAAGGAAAGTAAGAAAGATTAATAGATCTGGTTCCGTATTGAAACTAAGAGATGAAAGGGATATAAAATCTATATACCCTATGGTTGATGAGTTTGGTTATGGAATTAAAGACTTTTTTATATTTGCTTCTACATGGGATTATAAATATCACATAGAAACAATAATTCTTTCTTTACCACCAACTATTCAAATAACAGCACCTACTATTGTACCTGTTAATATTGGTCAAGCAGCAATTATACAAACACAAAACTTTACTTTATAAAATGAGAAGAACTTACATATCACCAGAATATTACAATAATAATGTATATGGTACATTTAATATGGTTGAAGAAAGTAATTTCTTTGGATCAAAAATGCTTGAAGTTGAAGACTCAATCTCGATTGAAAGTCAAGATATAATATTTTATCAAAGGTTAAATAATGAACAAATAGACTTTTCAATTGAGTCTTCATTACAGTCTTATGTTTATTCACCATCGGTTGATAAATTATCAAATCACACATTAGTAATAGATGAGAGTCAAACTAAATACCAACTGGATAAAGATACTAGATGGGTAATGAATATAAATCTTAAACAGATATTATCAAACTATTTATTCGCAACACTTAAAAGATATAGAACATTTGAAGGAGTTAGAAATGAGATGAATAAATATAATGATGTAGATGTCGCTATTAAGAGTTATATAGACTTTAATGTACTTGATAGATATAAATATAGTTCAATAGAGTTATATATTGACTATAAAGATATGAGATCACAATCGTTACTTAGATATAAGAATGATTGGAATATCAATACACCAAAATCGTCACGATTAACAAAGATACAATCAGAGACAGCTTTTGATAATTCCAACATTAAATTATCATTTAATCAAGAGAAACCAAGTTCTGATTATAATTTCGACTATTATTTTAATATTTTATTTGAAAAAATATAAACTTATCGTTGTTAACTTCATAAGAAGTTTATGAATAATGATGATGAATTGTATAATAATTTGGTAACTCTACTAAAATTATTCAAAAATAGACCATATCACTTAAGCAAGTATCTAATCGAAAATTCCGCTCTCGATGAAAAATTTATTAAAAAAATACTTAAAAGTGATAAGTTACAGGAATTACAAGATCAAATATCTAATAGTGGTTATGAATTAACACCTATTTATTTTCCTGATATTTCCAAAATGGAAGAATTCTATAATTCACTTTCAAACATATCCGACTCTAGAGATAAAAAAGAATTATCAAAAGAGTTAAATCAAAAGATGGTTGAGCTATTAAAGGAGGAGAAATATGAAGAAGCTGCCACACTTAGAGACTATATGATAGAAAATAGAATTAAAAGGAATATTTAATACAACTTTTCAAAATTTTTCAATAAAAAAAAACACGGAACTAAAAAAATATGAATATGACCGAAACAAAAAATGAAATGGGTAATCCCGACTTTGATTTATTATTTAGTAATGATAAACTTAAAGATAGAATGAAATCAAAAGAGTACAAAGAATTGTCAGCTCTTTATGAATCAACAATAGTTGAAATGCCAAAAAGTGGACAAGTTGTTAATGCTGAATTCGAAGGAATCACAGGAGACCAATATGTTTTCTCAGTAAGTGGTTTCAAAGATGACGTAAGAATAGATGTTAAGCCAAGTGAGTCTAAATATCTTAAAGTAACAGAAAAAGGAAAAATGATTGATATCCTAATCATGGATGTTAACCATAATGATTTTTTCATCAAAGGAAGTATAGCAGCTTTATACGAGAGTATGGCACACACTACACTTCAATCACTTAAAGGTAATGAATCAGTTGAAGCTTACATCAAATCAATGAACCCAGCTGGTTATGATGTTGAATTATTACACAATGGAGTTGTTCTTCCAGCATTTATGCCGAACACACTAGCGGGTATTAATAAATTACACGATTCAAACTCGATTGTTGGACAAACATTCGAAGTTATGATTGAGTCATACGCTGAGAGAGAGGGAACTTACATAGTAAGTAGAAGAAAGTATCTTCAAGGATTGATACCAAACGCTGTTAAGGAATTAACATATGATGAACCATATATGGGTACTGTTACAGGTACAGCACCATTTGGAGTATTTGTTGAGTTTAACGAATGTTTAACTGGAATGATACACAAAGCTAATATTCACCCAGATTGGCAGAATAAAATTTCACAAATCGAACCAGGTTTCCAAATTGAATTTTATGTTAAAGAAATAATAAAGAACTCTAAGTTTCCTAAAATTATCTTAACTCAAATTCTAAGAGAAACTTTATGGGATAATATCAAAAATGGACAACTTATTGAAGGAACCATTAAAGATGTTAAGCAGTTCGGTACACTTGTTAACTTAGATGAAGAGACAGTTGGTCTTATACACACATCAGAGATGGACAAGTTAAAGAAGTCTTTTACTAAAGGAGATTCAGTTAGTGTGAAAGTACTATCTGTTGACCGTCAAAGTAGAAAAATCTTCTTGACATTAGCTTAATCAATTAAGTTAAATAAAAAAACCCAGACTTATCTGGGTTTTTTTATGCTTTTATTTATCGTAAACTAATTGGTCTCGACCAACCCTAAATGGATTATCTTCTGATACTCTGAAAACGGTTTTAATAATTAACTTCCAATAGGTTTCTGATACTTTATCAGCTATAACAGCCATTGCCAATTCCCTATCAAGACTTCTAATAGCAAATTCTGTTTGGTCAATAATATCACCATTAACTATACCATGTGAAATTTCATTTTTAAAGTATGAAACAAACTCAGACATTTCAGCATTTGAAATATGATTTTGATTATCACCAGACAATCCTCTTTTCGAGAAGTTTGATCTATCCTCAGCATGGTTTGTTTTAATAACATCAAATCCGAAAACAACCTCAATTCTTGAAGATATTTGTGAAATTCTTTTTTCTAAAATAATTAATTCTCTTATATCCATTAGTAAACATTCCAATTTTTTATATGGCTTATTCCTTTATTATCAATAAAAGAATCATCATCTTCCAATTCATCTTCTTCATCAAAAAAGTTACCACCCAATACATCATCAATTGTTTTATCGGATAGTACAACTGGTTCTTCTTCCAATTGAATCTCTTCAACATCAAAGTTTTCATATAGTTTTATATATCTCATATAGCCTTATATTTTATCAATTGCAATATTTCTATTTAAACTTTGAGATTCACCATCTAAATTATCATCAGATAATTCAGCAAATAATAAAATTAAGTCTTGGAAATCTATTTTGGATTCATTATACTTTCTAATATGCCTCATAGACATATATATTAATATAATAATTTAAGAAAGTATTTTTAGAGCTACTTCTTCAACAAATTCTTTCATATCATTAATATCAATAGAATCGATATTATCTTTTTCATTATGACAATGAAATAACATCTTATAATCAAGATAAGTATTATCATCCCATTTCACTTGAGATTTACCCTCTGTTAAAGGAGGTAGTGGATTAATAACACATGAGTCTATACCATTTCTACGAATAGTCACAGAGTCATTATAAGGAGTTTGTACAATTGGACAATCGAATAGTGATGTAATATGGTCTGTTAATTTACCTGGATAATTACCAATGAAAAAATACTTCCCACCTTTACCAGTTAATTCAAAATTTAACACCCACTCTATATCACCATAATACCCATCGTTTATTTGGTCAGAAACTCTTTGTGATCCAAGACCACCATATTCCTCACCATCTAACAAAACAACATTCATACTAGGCATTAATTTCTTAACCATTATAGCATTTATAACAGATGCTGAATTATCATTAGCATTATCAATATTAGGATTATTTATATCGTGATGAGCAACAACCATTCTATTGGATGTTCCTTTTAATATTAAATTATAACCTACACCTTCTTTGGCTAACCAACCACCTTTAGTTGGGAATATATCTAACTCATACTCTATTCCCTCAGAATCTAATAATTCCATAAGAAATTTAACCCTCGGTGTTGGATTTTCTGGATCATTCTTATGGATACCACCAACATTCCTTACTTTACAAAAATCATAGATTTTACTATACATAGTTTATATATTTAATAACAAATATATGTAATTATTTAATCTTCTCTAGTATATCAGAAAGACTCATATTAAGATAAGGTTCGAAATCACTAGAGTCTAATGATAGTTTGTCTCCATGTTTACTACAACCCCAATCGATAATCGATAAATTGTGTCTATGTGGATCTAAAATAGACTTAGCTAATATTTTTAATAAAACATCATCTTTATTTTCAACTAATTCAATATTTCGTTTATCAGATGATGTGATTATTTTTACTTCCTCACCGTCTAAAATATGACTTAATGAGATCTCTCTTGATTCATCAGGATTTAACTTTCTGAAATTCCAACTATTCACTTTCATTTTTCTACCTATACCAACAAACTTAACCCATCGATTACTATCATCATTAACTTGATTTCCCCAACCAACAAAATTAATTGTTCCTTTAATATCATCATGACCATCCAACTTTATAGTAAAGTTATGTTTGTTATAAGAGTTTGGGTTACAAGTGAAAACAAGTGATGATCCATCTAAACTAACAACAACACTAGATGGTAAATTATGACTTATAATAGACTTAACACCTGGTACCGGTAACCTCAGACTACCATTTTGATTAATTTTAAATAAAATTCTAAATCTCTTATCAACAATAAGATTCTCAACCTTATACATACCATTCTTAACAAAAGATTTATATCTTTCTAATTTACAAACCAAAACATCACCGATATTTAAGTCTTCAAATTTTAACGGTGTAGAAACATTACTTCCATATCCTGGTTTTGTATAATCAACCTGTGATAAATTCCCACCGTCCGTTGTAGTGAATGTTGTAACTGCAAATGTACCAATACCATCTATGAAAACTCTTTTACTAGTGGTGGTGGCGGAATTCCAAAGTTTGGAAACCTCATATCTATGACCTTTAATTAACCTTTTTGTTCCTCTTTTACAAACTACTATCATATACTATCTCTTTGCTTATATTACTAAATATTTCTTCTAAATCTTTTTTTGATAACTTATCAACAATTAACCCAATAAACTTTTGTGATTGTTCTCTGGGTATAGAATTAACATATTCTATTATAAAGTTTGAATAATCATTATTATCACCCAAACCTAAAGATAACATCTTAAAATCCCTTTCCCATTGTAATCCACCAGTCATGTAACAATCGATACCGATGTCTCTTAGACCATCTTGGAATTTTCTAATAACACCATCTGATAATTCAATCTCGGTAAATTTTGTATTACCTATTTTGAAATTCTCACACATATCATCAGCTTTCCACTTAGCCTCCTTTAATCCAATTCCTGTACAGTCTTTTATTAACTTAACAAATGCTAACTTACTAGTAACATTATTTTTAAGTCTCATTCTAATCATATTTCTCATTCTTCCTCGTCTGAATTTGAAATTCTACTGTATAAGTAAGAATCTATGATTTTTCTATCAACATCACAAACACTATCAAGTGTATCACGACCACCAATCATTTCATAATTATGTATCGTATAATCGGATAATTTATTTTTCTCTAGATCATCCATTTCTAGTTTAACAAATTCGTATATCTCTGATAACTTATAATCTGTTAGAAATTGACATCTTTCAATTCTACTATTAACTGGAGAGAAAACACTGATATTTTTCTTCATTCTTTTATCCCAACCAGCCTCAAACAAGATTGATGAATGGAAGATAGTGTATATTGAATTTGAATTTTTCTTATTAAATCTTTCATAAGCATCAAATATATCAGCACTAAAGAATTCGATAATATCTCCTAATTTATTATCACTTCTTACTCTATCAAAATCGATGTTAAATCCATCATCGAAATAATATTCACCTATACTCTTTTTTAATTCTTGTAGAAGTTCAACATTATAATTAAGAGCAAACTTTAAAACAATATCAGCCTCAAAGACTGGTATATGTAGTTGTTTGAATAGTCTTGCTATTCTATCTTTACCTGAATATCTATTTCCTGTTAATCCTATATAAACCATAGTTAAATTTTATTATACAAATATAGTAATAATTAATAAATAAACAAAATATATACTAAATAAATGAAATACACTAAAGAAGAACTTGGGTTTATTCTATACAATAATCGTTCTGTTAATGGTGTTGTTTCAAATTTCATACCAAAGATAAACCCAATTAAACTTATCCGAATCGAAAAATTATTTAGTGAATCAAAAAAATTATACTCAAATGATTCAAGAATGGTTGAAATACATCTTAATGAGATTGATGTTGAATGTGATGATATTATAGTAACTAAGAATGAATTATCATCATTAACAAATTTATTTATCAAGAATAAGGGTAATCTTAACCAAGATGAATATGACTATTTAATAAAAAGAGGATGTGGATCATTGATTGATAAATATCAACTATTTGGTTTATCATCTATAACCAATAAAAAACATCTTGAGATAATTGGAGCGACTTGCCACCCAACACTAAAAAACATACTAATAGATGGTATTGAAAATGGTGGCATTGTAATACCACTATATCAAGAAGGTATATTAGTTAATTGTGCTATAAGAAAAATAGCAATCGAAAATTCAGACAAGAAATCACTAAAGTACTCACTTGCTTGTCCTGATATACCAGTCTGGGGATTAGATGATATAGAACGAGGGGATGAGATTTGGATAACAGAGGGATTATTTGATATGATGGCTATACAACAACAAGGTAAGAAGTGTTTATCTTGTTCAAGTGCAATGTGGAGTGGAATACAACTTTATAAGTTATTAAGTAAAAAACCCTCAAAGATAAATATCTTTTCAGATAATGATCAGGTTGGTTTAAGAACATCGGCTATACTAAAAGACTTTTTTAATAAAAATAATATAGATTGTGTTATTTACATAAGTGATATATCAAAAGACGCATCAGAACATTTTCTACAAAAAGATTTAAATTGGTCAAGTGTTAAACAAATTGATATTGATGATGATTTAATAAACAATAATATCGATGATTCTTTTGATTTCATCAATCATATTAAAAATAGAAGATATTAATTAATATATACCACTATGGCTATAAATAGAAAATATTCGGACTTTTTAAGAGAATCATATTATAGAAATAGAAAATCAATTTCAGAAAACTTAAATAAAGCAAAATTAGATTCGATACTTGATTTAGAACAACGTATGAGTCGATCTAATTTCAATGAATTAAGAGATAACTTTACTGATGATGTTTTACTTTTAAGTGATTTTTATAAAGAATCATTTTCAGATTTATGTAAAATGGATAAAACAAAATCTGATTTGGATATTGATTACTACCAAATGCAAAAACTACTTGATAATAAAGGGTGGAGTTTTGAAAGTATTAAAAATCTTTTCTCTAAAGAAGTCAATGATATTTGTGGTGATGATATATTTGAGGTTATACACAAATCACCACTTGAGAGTACAAATGGATATATAGATTATTATTTATATAGAACAGTAGATAGATTAGGATTAGATAAGAATAGAATACATTTAGGTGGTGATTCTTGGTCGATCTCAGGTATCGAAATACCGGAAGAATTAACAATAAGATATAAATATGGATATCATCACACAGAATATGGTAAATTAATGTTGGATCAAATAGGAATAGATGTTGAAGACTTTGTTAAAAAGGTTACTTCTATTTTGGTGGATATGTTAAATACAGATTGGGCAGATGATGTTATATCTAACGTAATTAGAAACAAATATAAAAATCATTCTGACTTTTTTAATATCTTACATGAAGATGGATATTATAAAGGACCTGAGAATTTTAAAAAATATCATATATTAGAGGATGATAGATTAATTATATTAATAAGAGATGTTGTAGAAGATATAAATGAATTATTCATCGATATTAATAATGGTGTTGAAATAATGAATGATGATGTAAGCTCAGAACTATCTAAATTACTATATGATTTCAGTAGTAATATTGAATACACTGGTAATGAAATGATAATTTATTTTGAAAACTAATATATCAAATTTACTATAATAATAAACTAATATTTTAATATGATAATAAATCTTAAATCACAAACAGACCTATCCGGGTTTTATGTAATATATGAAGGCTCGACTAATTTAGAGAAGCCAGGATGGTACGGAATATCACATTTGATGGAACACTTAATGTGTAAAAATTTCGACCACCTACAAGAAGATTTCGATAAAGATGGAATTGATTGGAATGCTTATACATCAAATAATGAAATTGTATTTTATATACAAGGATTAGATGATAAAGTAAATAAATGGAAACATGAATTTGTTAAATTACTTGGTCAGTTTAATGTAACGAAAGAACAATTCGAAAACGAAAGAAATATTGTTTTGGAAGAATATATGGATTGTTTTAACGACCAAACACAAACACACAGTCTAAACCTTTCTCGGAAATTATTGAATGATTATGATCCAATTGGATTAAAGTCTGATTTAGAAAATCTAAAATTCATGGATTGTCTTAACTTCTATGAGTTACAATATGCTAAACCAACTAAAATAATTAATGTTTCTAAAAACAAAGAGTATAAAAATAATACTATTGATTTTGCTGAAAGAGATATTATTAAACCAGTAGTATTTGGTGATTTTGATGTTACACTTGAACTAGGAAATGAATTCAAAGAAAAAACTTCGATAATTATGTTATCACCGGTTATTGAAGAAGATTTTGGTTATGTTCATCTTATTAACGCAATGCTTTCGATGGGTTTGATGTCACCACTTTATCAAGAAATAAGAGAAAAGAAAGGATTAGTTTATTATGTTCATTGCTATTTATCAAGAATAAATAAACAAGGTATAGCAACAATAGCAACTCTTACTTCAAATAAGAACTATAATGCTGTTATTGAGGCGACTAAGAAGGTAATAACTAACCCAGACAAGTATTTAACGAAAGAAAGACTTAATATTGTAAAAGAATATTACAAGGTTAGAAAAGAGAAAGATGAGATTCTTAGATATAAAAATGTTAACCAATGGATTAGCCCAGAAGGATGGTCAGTATATGAAGTATTGGATGATGTTAACATGAAAAAGATTAGAGAAGTTTATGATAAATACTTCAACTTTGATAATTTTTATATTTCATCAGATAAAAAAGAATTTAAAAATAAATGATAATCCCCTATCTTGGAGAGAAATCAAAGTTTTCAAACTTTATAACACCAAACATACCCACCAATATATCTACTTATGTAGAGCCATTTGGTGGAATGTTTGGTGTTTATTTTTCACTCAATTTGAACAATGTTAAGTTTGTTTATAATGATATGAACCATCTAAACTCAAATCTATTTACTAGACTAAAAGATGAAGACTTCATATCACTAGTTAAATCAACTAAAGTCAATAAAGAACTATACCTAAATTCTCTTAATAGTCTAAAAGTTACTGATAATAATCAACTAGCATTAAATTGGTTAATTGTTTTAACTTGTTCATCACCTTATAAAATAGGAGAAGATTCTTGGAGAGGTAGTGATGAGTTTGAAATGTTCAAGTTAAAGTGGAAATCTTATGAAAAGAAATTTCAAAATATAAATGAAATACTAAATCTAGATTATAAAGAGGTTATAAACAAATATGATTCGTCATCTACTTTCTTTTATTTAGACCCACCATATATGGAAAAAGAAGACTTTTATATAAATCATAACTTTACAAAAGAATCACATAAAGAGTTATCAAGTATATTAAATAATATTGAAGGTAAATTTATACTAAGTTATTTTTATTTCGATGGATTAAGAGAACTTTACCCTGATTGTAGATTCGAATCTAAGAAAACTCTTATGGGCACTGAGTTTATCATATCTAACTATAATATATAGTTAATGAAAAGA
>Ga0102814_10001788_pt1 | contig 14877 bp, 11 predicted proteins | sample ColrivemetaGS741_FD_79112 | JGI IMG/M metagenome (GOLD analysis project Ga0102814, IMG submission 79112) | Estuarine microbial communities from the Columbia River estuary - Flood tide ETM metaG S.741 | ecosystem: Environmental > Aquatic > Marine > Intertidal zone > Estuary | place: USA... | reverse complement strand
CTGTTCACCTTTATACAAAGTTATTTATATTAGCTAGCTAATTGTTTTCAGATGAATAATTTGGTATTTAGCTCTATAGTTGAAAGTAAGAAAAAAAGATAGATCAAATACTTTCATGTGCTTTCCCAGCTATTTTTGATTTCAATGTTCTCAATAATCTATATTATAGGGAAACAGAAAAGGCCCTTCAGCCAAAATAGTGATACTTTTCCCTTAGAATTGATAATTTTTTTGGTTTCAGGTTTTGCTTTACATTCTTTTTTGTCGTTTTTACGCTTAAGAACTAATTACAAAATCAAAAAAAATACGTATATCGATTTTTGTATGTGGCATTTTGAAATATTTAGCATTAGAATTGATAAAATTCAATTTATTGACAAGAAAAGACGTGATTTTCAGGTTTTTGGATTATCAAAAACTAAATGAAATGGCTTTTCCAAATACCAAACAGAAAAGTCTCAAGGAGATTAACATTTCTCCGGAAAATGAAGATCTGTTTATTCAAGAATTAATAAAAATAAACCCAAATATACAGGTTGATTTAAAATAACGTTTCCATGGCAGAGCTGTAAAGGGAGTAAAAAGATAAAAACTAAACTACGCCTCAACACTAGGCTTAAACTGCGTTTCGAATAGGTACATCACATTGGTCTTCTATCTAAAGTCTAACATCTAAAAAAGCCCTGCATCCTGAGTCAACCAGTCACCAGTTAAATTTAAAAAAAGTCTAACAATCTGAAGGTCTAATAATCTAAAAATCTAATTGATTTTCATCTCAAAAATCCGAAACTTACCCAAGCCCATTTTTTGCAAACGGTATTGCATAGAAACCCAAAGAACGCCTAAGCCGTATATTGAGCTGCGTTTAAGGTTTATAGAGCTGGCATCGTCAAAATATTTGGTAGGGCAGGTTACTTCACCAATTTCGAATCCTGAATAAAATATTTGAGCCGTAATTTGATTGTCGAATACAAAATCATCGCTATTCTTTTCAATATCTATCTTCTTAAATATTGAAGTGTCAAAAGCACGATAACCTGTGTGGTATTCGCTTAGTTTTTGATTGATAAGGATATTTTGAGATAAAGTGAGAATGCGATTAGCAACGTATTTGTACCATGGCATACCTCCTTTTAGAGCTCCTTTTCCTAGTATTCTACTCGCGTATACTACCGGAAACACTCCATTGGCAATAATGCTGCACATGGCTTTAACAAGTAGCGGCGTATATTGATAATCAGGATGAACCATAATTACAATGTCACCACCAATTTCTATGGCTTTGTTGTAACAGCTTTTTTGATTACCACCATATCCGCGATTGTTATCATGAACTATTACGTGGTTTATACCGATTCTTTGAGCTAAAGCAGCGGTGTCGTCTTTACTTGCATCATCTACAAGAACTGTTTCATCCACAATATCAAATGGCAATTCATTAAATGTTTTTTCTAACGTTTTAGCCGCATTGTATGCGGGAAAAACAACAACTACCTTTTTGCCATCAATCATTTTTTGGAAATATAGCTATTAATGAGCGTGCATAAGCATATAAACTCCTACGCCAGCAAAATATCCAAGAACTGCCAACCAGCTAATTTTCTTTAGGTACCATCCAAAATCAATTTTTTCTAAGCCCATAGCAGCAACGCCAGCAGCAGAACCAATTATTAATGCACTTCCTCCAGTACCCGCACAATAGGCTAGAAATTGCCAAAATTGACCATTTGCAGCGAAGTCGCCCGCACCAGAAATCGGATACATTCCTTGTGCTGCAGCCACTAAAGGAACGTTATCAACAATACTAGAAAGTAAACCTATGGCAATGTTTATAGAAAAAATATTGCCATCTAATTTAGCATCTAAAAACTGAGCGGCTGCATCTAAATGGCCAATTTCTTGCAACGCAGAAACGGCTAAAAGTATACCTAAGAAGAACAGTACACTCGCAACATCTATTTTTTGCAAAACGCCAATTACAGATAAAGGGTGTTTATCTTCCTTGTTTTTACTGCTATGTATAATTTCCGTTACCACCCATAATACACCTAAACTTAGCATCATACCCATAAAAGGGGGTAAGTGTGTAACTGTTTTAAAAATAGGCACGAATAGTAATCCAAGCACGCCAAGTGTAAATACAAGGTTTCTTTCAAACGGGCTAGTTGGATTGAGGTAATGACCAGAATATTCTTGTTTACTTGGTCGCTCAGCCTCACCCTTAAAAGTGAAACTTAATATAATAAGTGGTAGAATAATTGCCGCTAAACTAGGGATTATTAGGTTTACAATCATATTGCCTACATCTGGCAATTGTCCTTTTATCCAAAGCATAGTTGTAGTTACGTCGCCTATTGGAGACCAAGCACCACCTGCATTGGCAGCTAACACAACCATTCCTACAAACATCCAGCGAGTTTCTTTATCTTTTATTAGTTTTCTAAGCAAGGATATCATAACAATTGTGGTTGTTAAGTTATCTAATGCTGCCGAAAAGAAGAAAGTTAATATACAAATAATCCAAAGTAATTTGGTTTTATTGGTGGTGGTAATACGATCAGTAATTACTGTAAAACCTTCGTGAGCATCAACCATTTCTACAATGGTCATTGCACCCATTAAGAAAAATAAGATGCTGGCAATTTCATACAAGTGATGTATAAGGCCATTTTTAAATGTAATGGATTCTACTCCATGTTCTATAATATGAACTATGTCATGGCCAGACGCATCTATAGAAAAAACATATAATGCCCAACACACCACACCCGTTATTAGGGCACTTGCCGCTTTGTCAATTTTTATATTATGCTCTAATGCTATAGCAGTGTAGCCCAATACAAAAACGATAATAATTAATATTGCCATTTATATTTTAGGTAATTCGGCGGCGAAATAAACGCTTTTTAGCGTGTTATTGCAGAAAATAGCGGAATTTCTTCCCGTATTTCGATTGCTTCTTTATTACGATAACACCAAAAATGTCTTAATCCGTTGCTTAAAATTATATGCGGTATGTCTAAAAGAGAGATATATCCCATAACTTGATCTAATGTAGATTGAGTAATAGCAACAGATGGAGCTTTACATTCTATTAATGCTTGCGGATTTAAAAATTGATCAAATATTAAACCATCATATCTTTTGGCGGAGTTTGGTAAACTACGTTCTACACTAATTCTTCCTTTCGGGAAATTATTTTCGATTAATTGGTGCAATAAATGTTGACGAACCCATTCCTCTGGTGTTAAAACCACATATTTATTTCTTATCACATCAAAAATGTAATTTTTATTATTTTGACTTTTAATTTGGAAGCTAAATTTTGGAAAATTAAGTTGCACCTCTTTTAAACGAATGGCCAAAGGTAGTAGTTCCTATTTCGATTTCAATAATCTTATGAAACAGTTGGATCAAAAGATTATTTCACCCGTATATTTATTGCACGGAGAAGAATATTATTTTCTTGATAAATTATTAGAGAAAATAGATGAAGTGGTGGCAGATGAAAGCACTAGAAGCTTTAATGTACATACCTTTTATGGCAAAGATTCTGATATAAACGATATACTAAATGTGTGTCGTAGGTTTCCTATGATGTCAGAACATCAGCTAGTTGTAGTAAAAGAGGCCCAGTTTATAAAACAACCTGAGTTAATTATTCCGTATTTAGAAAATCCTTCTGGAACTACGGTATTGGTTTGGTATCATCCGGGTAAGACATTGCCAATGAATAGAAAACCAGGCCCAGCATTTAAAAAGCATACTATTTTTACGGCAGACCCAGTAGCGGAGAAGGAAGTTACTAATGTAGTTTCTACATACATTTCTGATATGGGTTACGATATTGAACCTAAACCTTTGCATTTATTGGTAGAAAATAGTGGAGCAAAGTTTTCGGTAATGGTTCAAGAGCTGCAAAAAGTATTTTCAAACGTAGAAAAAGGAAGCAAAATACGCGAAAACCATATCGAACAATATGTCGGAATAAATAAGGAGTATAACATATTTTCGTTGCAACGTGCACTAGCTCAGCGAAATAAGGCACAAACAGTTGAAATAATGAACTATTTTGCCAATAACCTAAGTGCTCATCCACTACCTTTACTTACTGCATCGTTGTTTAGTTATTTTAAAAAAGTGGCCATAATGCAATCTATAATTAGAAGCACCGATAAAGAAATAATGAGCGTTGTAGGAATCCCATTTTTTGCTATCTCAGAATACAGGCAGGCCGCTACCAATTATCAGAATTATGGTGTTACTAATGCTATAAAAGTAATTAATGAATGCGACCTAAAATTTAAAGGAATAATTGAAAATACAGGTAACGATAAAGAGCTTTTTCAAGAAACTATTCTTAAAATTTTAGCCTTTTAGGTATTTTTACACTGCCATTATACAATAAATGGTTAATTTTCGCCCCTTGAAAAACAGCCTAGGATAATACATATGAAAAAAACATTACTAACATTTATTTTATCAGCACCATTTTTACTTATGTCACAAACGCCTGTTAAGGAAATTAAAATGCTGAATCAAGAAGCACAGGTTTATAACCCTAAGGAAGCTAGGGCTATTGACATTGAAATGCCAAAGGACCTTACAAAAGGTACGGCAACAAACTTAAAGGAGAAAAAAGGTAAACCATACCAGTATACTACTTTAGGTGAAACGTATTATGATTTACAAACCAATGCCAGCCCAGGTAGAAGAATAATTTTACATGCCGATGGTACTGTAAGTGCTGTATGGACTGCAAGTGCTGACGATGCTACTAATTTTCCAAATAGAGGAAGTGGTTACAACTACTTTGATGGTTCTAGCTGGTTAGGTTTAAGAAATGACAAAATTGAAGGGACACAACGTTCTGGATGGCCAAACATTATGGAGCTTAGTAATGGCAAAGAGTCCATAATCGCCCACGAATCAAATACGGGTGGATTTATTCGTTCTGTAAATTCAGGGATTGGTAGTACTTCTTGGAGCAGCTCAAATGCAATTTTAGACGACCTTACTGTTCCTAACGTGAATCGTGTTCCGATTTGGAGTAGAGCGGTAGCTAGCAATGGATATGTACACGTAATTTCAAACTACTGGATTAGCGAATCTACTAATGTTCCTGCTGTTATTATAAATGGTGTAACTAGTCCAACTACTTACTCAAGAAGTTCAGACGATGGACAAACTTGGGAAGTTGAGCACATCACTTTGCCTGGATATGATAGTACACTTTATACTTCTGGTGGTGGTGATAACTATGCCATAGACTCTAGAGATTCAATTGTTGCGATTGTAATTGGTGGTCTAGGAGATCCTATTTCGCTTTGGAAATCTACCGATAATGGAGTGACCTTTACATATACAGATGTAGATAAACTTCCTTACAAAGGTGCAAGAATGTCCGAAGAACTAACTCTTTCTGGAGATACTTTAGATACCAATGATGGTTCTCTTGATGTACTTATTGATAATGACGGTAATGTTCACGTATTTTGGGGTTTTGGATTAATAACAGGTGGTGTAACTGATGCAGGTGATACTACATTCTTCTTTTTCCCAGGTCAGGCAACTATTCGTCATTGGAAAGAAGGTGATGCAGAACCTAAAGTTTGTGGAGGTACAATTGATATGGACGGTGATGGTGGTTTATCTATCACTTCTGAAACTATAAATGCTCTGGATGCAAGCGGCAATGTTCCTAGTACTTTATTGTCTGCTGCAAGAACTGGAACAACATCAATAACTACAATGCCTTCTGCTAGTGTAGATGCTGATGGAAATCTTTATATGGTATATTCTTCAGCAATTGAAACTAATGTCCACTTCTTGAATGCTAATTTTAGAGATATCTTAGTTTCTTATTCGAATGATGGTGGAGCTACTTGGTTTGGCCCACAAAATATTACACAAGACAGAAACACAGAAAATACCTTCCCTTGTGTGGCAAAAAGAAGCAATGACTTTTTACATTTAATTTTCCAACAAGATAATATTCCAGGTACTTTTTTACAGAATAATGCTAACGGAACTCACCCAAGTGAGTTGAATGAAATTAAATATGCTGCAGTACCTGTTGCAGCTATCTTAAATAATGAAATTGGTCGAAATACGCTTGGTGAAGAGAAAATTACTAAAAAAGCAGAAGTATTTGTGGTAAGTCAAAATCAACCAAATCCATTCTTTGGATCTACTGAGGTTTTGGTTTATTTACAAAGTGGTGCTCCTATGAGTTTAACGGTAACAGATGTTATGGGTAAAGTAGTAAATCAAGGAAATTTAGGTGTGTTGCCAGCAGGTAACAACGTAATTTCTATTGATGGAAACGGATTACAAGCTGGAATTTATTTCTACACGCTTTCTACTCCAGACCATAGCATAACTAAAAAAATGCAAGTAAAGTAATTGGGTTTAAACCTTAAGGAAAAATCCGAATCAAGAGATTCGGATTTTTTTTATAAAAAAAGTTTTTCGGTATGTAAAATAAATTATTTTTGCAGCCCTTTACGAAGGATTGCGGGCGTGGTGAAATTGGTAGACACGCTAGACTTAGGATCTAGTGCCGCGAGGTGTGAAGGTTCGAGTCCTTTCGCCCGCACTTAAATTGCAAACAAAGCCCTGTCAAAAACAGGGTTTTGTTTTTTGTAGTAAAAAGGGTTTTAACAAATGATTTTTAACAAGTCAATAATCTCAACACTTAAATAAATAATCCGTGAACGTAACGCTGGAAAAAAAAGATGATTTGAATGCCATAATCACTATTCAAATAGAAAAAGCTGATTATGAAGAAAAATTAAATACTCAGTTTAAAGAATACCGAAAAAAAGCTAAAATACCTGGATTTAGACCAGGCACTGTGCCAATGGGTATGGTTAAGCAAATGATTGGTAGAAGTGTTTTGTTTGAAGAAGTGAATAAACTTACGAGCACTGGTTTATACGATTACTTAAAAGAACAAAATATCGATATCTTGGGTCAGCCGATGACTAGTATGGAAAAAGAAAGTGTAACAGATTTCGATAATTACGGAGACTTTACTTTTCATTTCGATTTAGGTTTGGCACCGGCTTTCGATCTAACTGTATCAACTAAAGATAAAATTACTCGTTTCGAAATAGAAGTAGATAAGGAAGAGGTTGCTACTGAAGTTAAAAACTTAACTAGAAACCACGGCAAAATTGAGAACGTAGAAAAATCTGAAACTGAAAACGATTCGATAGTTTTAATACTTACCGAGGTAGATGAAAAAGGCGAAGCTAAGGAAGGTGGAATTCTTGAGCAAGAAGCCACAGTTTTGCCAGAAGTGGTAAAAGATAAAAAAGTGAAAAAACAACTTGTAGGAGTTTCTGTTGGAGATGAATTAGATTTAAATGTATTTGATTTATTTAACGATAATGAAATGGTGATTTACCAATCATTAGGTATTGAAAAAGAAGCTGTTGCAGGTTTAAATAAAACATTTAAAGGAAAAGTTAAAGAAATACGCAGGGTAAATGCAGCGGAGCTTAACCAAGAATTGTTTGATCAAATTTTGGGTAAAGATGTAGTTGCTACGCAAGAAGAATTCGAAGCGAAAATTAAAGAAAACTTAGATTCTTACTACCAAGCAGAAGCTGAAAAACAAGTAGACGCAGAAGTAAATAAATTACTTGCGGAAAGTCATAAAATTAATCTTCCAGACGAGTTCCTTAAAAGATGGTTGGTAGATACGAAGCCAGAAACATATTCTGCAGATACAATTGATGGATTATATGCAGAAGAGTCTGTAGTGTTAAGAAAGCAGCTTATTCGTGAAAAAATAGCCGACCAAGAAAATGTAGAGGTTACTAATGAAGATATTGACCAAACTTCGTTTGCTTATACTGTTCAAATGCTACGTCAATACGGAATTAGTAATCCTGATCCTGCTTTAGTTCAAAATTTTGAAACAAAAAACAGAGAGGATAAAAACTATTTGATGAGAATAAGAGATGTGGTTGTAGAGAAAAAAGTACTTGATAAGGTAAAAGAAATGATCACCATTAAGTCAAAGAAAATATCTGTTGAGAAATTTTATGAGGAAGTAAAGAAGTTTAACGAAAGCCAGGGTTAGGTTAAGTTAGTCCTTTATTCAGTACCTTCTCGTCGGTTTGTGGAATCAACTTTTAAAACTGATTGTTTACATTTGACAGCAAATAATACAAAATGGATTACGGAAAAGAATTTAGAAAATACGCAATTAAGCACCAAGGCATTAGCAGCATAAAAGTAGACCACTTTATGGAAAGCAGTGCTTATGGTTTTGATAATATGACTCGTACGGTAATTGAAGAAAGACAAATGCCTTTTAGAGAGGTTGATGTTTTTTCTAGATTAATGGCCGATAGAATTATCTTTTTAGGAACACCTATTGACGATTATATTGCAAACGTAGTGCAAGCACAAATGCTATTTTTGGAAAGCACTAATGCAAAGCAAGATATTCAAGTTTACATAAACAGTCCTGGAGGATCAGTTTATGCAGGTTTAGGTATTTATGATACAATGCAGTACATAGCTCCAGATGTTGCAACTATTTGCACAGGAATGGCTGCTAGTATGGGTGCTGTATTAATGTGTGCGGGTGCCAAAGGCAAAAGAACGGCGTTAAAGCATAGCCGTGTTATGATTCACCAACCACTAGGCGGTGCACAAGGGCAGGCTACGGATATGGAAATAACCGTTAAGGAAATAATAAAACTTAAGAAGGAGTTGTATGATATTATTGCGACCCACTCTGGACAAAAATTTGCCAAAGTAGAAAAAGATAGTGAGCGTGATTATTGGATGACGGCTCACGAAGCCAAAGCTTATGGCATGTTAGACGAAGTTTTAGAGAAAAAAGTCTAATGGCAGTTCAGCTATCGTGTTCGTTTTGTGGCAGAAGTAAGGGAGAAGTAGGTTTACTTATCTCGGGAATAGATGCTCATATTTGCGAAGAATGCATTACTCAAGGCATTGAAATATTACAAAGTGAGGGTAGGCAGAAAAAGCAAAATAAGAATAAAAATACTCCAAAGTTTGACATTAAGAAACCTGCGGAGGTAAAAGCTAGGTTAGATGAATACGTAATTGGACAAGATAGAGCTAAACGCTCCTTATCGGTTGCTGTTTATAACCACTACAAACGGTTGAACTACGTTCAAAAAAGCGATGGTGTAGAGTTAGAAAAATCGAACGTTTTACTTATTGGCGAAACAGGTACGGGTAAAACATTACTAGCTAAAACATTAGCTCGCTCTATACAAGTTCCATTTTGTATTGCAGATGCTACCGTGCTTACAGAAGCAGGTTATGTAGGCGAAGATGTGGAAAGTATTATTTCTAGATTATACCAAGCGGCCAATTACGATAAAGATGCTACGGAAAGAGGAATAATCTACGTTGACGAAATTGATAAAATTGCACGTAAGTCTGATAATCCATCCATTACTAGAGATGTTAGTGGGGAAGGAGTGCAGCAAGGCTTGTTAAAGATTTTAGAGGGTACTGTTGCAAACGTAGCACCACAAGGTGGCCGTAAACATCCTGATCAAAAAATGGTGCAAATAGATACGTCAAACATCCTGTTTATATGTGGCGGTGCATTTGATGGTATTGAACGTATAATTTCGCGTAGAATGCATGCCAATTCCTTAGGTTTTAAAGCACAAGTTACCGATGAGTTAGAAGAAGGTAATTTTTTGGATTTTGCTACACCCGCAGATTTAAAGCAGTTTGGTTTAATACCCGAAATAATTGGTAGAATACCGTTGATAACTGCATTAAAACCATTAGATGCTACTACTTTAAAGCGTATTCTATTGGAACCTAAAAATGCTCTTATTCGTCAATATATTACCTTGTTTGAAATGGAAGATGTAAAACTGACCATTTCTGATGCAGTAATCGACTATATGGTAGAAAAGGCTGTAGAATTTAAACTAGGAGCAAGAGGGCTGCGAGCAGTATGCGAAGCAGTATTAAGCGATTATATGTACGATACTCCATCCGACGATACGATTAAGGAAATTACCATAGGTATAGATGAAGCAGAGAAGGTAATTGAAAGGTTACGCCTAAAAGCTGCATAAGCTTTATTTCTTTTTACTTGATTTTAAACTAAAATTAGTTTGCTTTGAACAAGCTAAATGAAAAATCTATTTAAAAAAAATGACCCTAAGGTAATAAATGCATGGGCATTTTACGATTGGGCAAATTCTGTTTACAATCTAATTATTTCAACGGCCATATTCCCTATGTTTTATGTGGCAATAACCAGAGGGAATAAAAAATTTATAAATGGGGAAGAGGTTGATACTGTTCTTTTCTTTGGCAGAACCTTTGTAAATACTGAGCTTTATTCTTATGTATATTCTCTCTCTTTTTTAGTAGTAGTGCTTATGGTGCCAATTCTTTCTGGTATAGCCGACTTTTCGGGCACTAAGAAACGGTTTATGCAGTTTTTCTGCTATTTGGGAGCGGTTTCGTGCATGTCGTTGTATTGGTTTGATGTTAACCATTTAGAAATTAGCATGGTCTCTGTTTTTTTTGGGAGTATTGGATTTTGGGGAAGTCTGGTGTTTTATAACTCGTTCTTACTAGAAATTGCAGATAAAGACCAACACGATAGAATAAGTGCAAAAGGATTCTCGATGGGTTATATCGGAAGCGTTTTGCTCTTAGTAACCATATTGGCTCTTAGCCAATTTATGAAGGTTATGGATATTCGAGTTGGCTTCTTACTAGTAGGCGTTTGGTGGGTAGGTTTCGCTCAATATACGTATTACTATTTGCCTAATAAAGGGCACTATCCCGTTAGAGAAAAAACCAAATATTCAATTTTAAGATATGGACATAAAGAACTTTGGAAGGTATGGGGGCAATTACGAGCATTTAAGAACATAAAATGGTTTTTAGCTAGTTTCTTTACTTACAATATGGGCGTTCAAACGGTAATGCTTTTAGCTGTTTTGTTTGCATCTAAAGAAATAGATTGGGTAAAAGATTCGCCAGAGTGGTGGCAAACCGAAGAAACAGGGCTGATCGTAAGTATTATTATTATTCAGTTAATTGCGGTTATTGGTGCACAAGTATTATCTAAACTATCCCGCGGATTTGGCAATTTAAGAACACTAATGCTAGCCACGGTAATTTGGGTTGTTTGTACCATTATAGCCTATTTTATACATCTACCAATAGAGTTTTACGGTTTGGCGGTATTAGTTGGCTTTGTAATGGGCGGCATACAAGCTCTAAGTCGTTCTACCTATTCTAAAATGTTACCGCCAACAAACGATACAGCTTCGTTTTTTAGCTTTTACGATGTAATGGAAAAGGTAGGGTTAATTATCGGGCCATTTGCTTTTGGTTTTATTGAAGGTATAACCGGAAATATGCGTATGTCTGTTCTTATGCTCATGACCTTCTTTATTTTAGGCTTTATTCTTTTAGGGAAAACCTATAGAGAAGACAAAAAGTTGGAAATACTTAATGCTTAAAAAATACCTATCAGACCTAGCTTTTATGCAGTTGCTTAATCTGCTGATTAAGCCTGTTTGGATATTGGTTATCGATAGAGCTGTGCAAAATGCCTTGCCCAAAAGTGTATATGGTAACTATTTCGCGTTGTTTAATTTTAGCATAATGTTTTTCATTATTCTAGACTTAGGCTTAAATGGTTTTAGTACTACCCAGGTAGCTCGCGATAATAGAAAAATAGCATCGTTGGCAGGCAGTATAATTGGGCTTAAAATTTTACTAAGTTTCGTCTATGTCCTGGTAGTATTTACCGTAGGGTTTGTAATGGGGTATTCGTCTCAAGAATTTTCTATTTTGTTGCTGCTGTGCTGTTTGCAAATATTTACTTCTTTCAATCAATACTTTAGAACCATTGTTGCCAGCTTGCAAAAGTTTAAGTGGGACGGTGTTTTTATGGTGCTAGACAGGGTAATAATTATCACTTTATGTGCCTTTCTTATTTGGGGAAATATTCCTGGTTTTAAGTTGTCTATTATAAACTTTATTTGGGTGCAAATAATTGGCATTGGTGCCGTTTTTTTAACGTTGATAGTATTTCTGTTTGAGCATTTAAGGCATCTAAAGATATCTTTTAATATTAGCAAGCTTGTTCCGCTAATGAAAAAGTCGTGGCCTTTTGCAGTGCTTGTGGCACTTATGGGGTTGTATAATAATATAGATAGTGTTATGTTAAAAACTTTAGTTAGCGATGCAGAAGCAGGAGAATATGCCCTCGGCTTTAGGTTGTACTTCGCACTGCTAATGTTTGCACAAATATTTAGTGGTGTTCTTCTTCCGTTTTTTAGTAAAAATATGACAGACAAGCCTACTATAGAGTTGGTGGCTAGCTACACTTCTAAACTCTTAATGTGGATTGGCCTTACTGCTGCCTGCTTAAGCTTTGCCTATCAAACAGAAATAATGGATTTATTATATCCAAGTAAATCATCCGTTCAAGCAGCACAAGCTTTTAGTATTTTAATGTTTGGTTTTGTAGGGTCTGTACTAATTTTGGTTTATGGTGCCCTTCTTACTGCTCGTTTAAGCCTAAAAGAGCTAAATATTGCTGCAGGTATTACATTGTCTATAAATTTACTGTTTAACGCCGTTTTTATACCGAAATACGGAGCTAGCGGTGCTGCCTTTACTACATTGGTTAGTCAGTTATTGTTTGGCGTTATTTGTTATTTCTTATGTTTCAAAAAGTTCAACTTTGTTTGGGTTAAAACGGAGCTTTTTAAGCAAATATTAGGTGTGTGTTTATTATTCGTGGTCATCATTTTTGCAAAACAATATTTTAATAATCTAGTCGTTCATTTAGGAGTGATTACATTAACCATCATACTCGTAGCTTATTTATTTAAACTATTTCAAGCAAGTCAACTTAAGTCGTTGCTTAGAAAGTGATATAATCGCACGTTTCATGTAATTTTGCCGCCTTTATTAAACTAACCGAATGAATCAAGACAAAGCGTTTGACTTTAATTTTATAGATATTGTTGCGTTGGTGTGGAAATACAAAAAGCACCTAATTATTATTGGCTTAGTTGCCGCAGTGCTTACTGCTATTTTTACTGCCCCATTTTTTATTAAACCAAGGTATAAATCCCAGGTTATATTTTATCCCACAACTATTAATTCTATTGGTAATGCAATGTTTACGGATTTAAACAAACGTGAAGCGGATCCGTTGGCTTTTGGAGAAGAGGAAGAAGCTGAAAATGCATTGCAATTGCTTAATTCATCCTTGCTGCAAGAACGTATCGTTAAGAATTTTGACTTAATGAATCACTACGATATTGATCCGAAAGGCAAAAGCCCAAGAACGGATTTGGCCGATAAAATGGCAAAAAATATTAAGTTTAGCAGAACACGCCATTTGGCTGTGGAGATAACTGTACTAGATGAAGATCCCATAAAAGCGGCAGAAATAGCTAACGGTATTGGTAGTTTATACGATTCGGTAAAAACGGAAATACAGCACCAAGTGGCCTTAGAAGCATTGCAAATTGTGGAAGATGAATACAAGCAAAAGGAAACAGAGGTTTGGGGTTTTAGAACACAATTAAAAGAGCTTGGCGATAAAGGAATTACCAATTACGAAGAGCAGTCAAGAGCTATTTCTGAGGAGATTTATAAGTCGAATAATTCAGCTAAAATTAGCATGCTAAAAGAAGAGCAAGCAAAATTGGCTAAATATGCAGGAGAGTTTACGTACTTAAACGAAACACTAATATTAGAACTCGAAAGTTTAAGCCAATTAAGAAAACGCTACGAAAAGGCAAAAGTAGACGTAGAAAAAACGCTCCCTCAAAAATTTATATTAACCAGCGGTTCACCTGCCGAAAAGAAAACGTACCCAGTGAGGTCTTTATTGGTGCTTTTGGTTACCGTTGCTACGGGCTTTTTAAGCATAGTAGTGTTACTAATATTAAGTCAAACAAATGCTTTGAAAGACTAAGTTGTGAAGCTTAGCATTTCCATAAAATACCTTTACGGAATTGCATTTTCGTTTATAGTGCTATCCATAATCGGGTTAGTTTTAGACTTTCCGTGGATTGCTGTTTTACCGTTGGTAGTTTTTGGAGGTTGGGTGTTTGTAACCAAACCGAAATACATTCTTTATTTTTTAGCGTTTAGCACACCGCTCTCTATTCATTTAGTAGAAGAACGAATATCCAGTATAAACTTAAGCTTGCCTACGGAGCCATTAATTATTGCCCTTTTCGTGGTAGTGATTCTAAAAATGCTTAAGTCTAAATCGCTTAAAATGCCCGAAGTGCAAACCTTGCTTTCTATACTTATTATTACTGATTTTAGTTGGCTGCTATTTACTTCATTTACCAGCACAATGCCTTTAATTTCAGCTAAATATGTATTGGCTAAATCGTGGTATTTAATCGTTTTCTACTTTTTATTGGCTCGTGTTTTTCAAAACCAAAAAAATGCCAGAATCTTTATTTGGTGCTTTATATCATCCGTAATTATTCTATCTACCTACACGCTGTATGTGCATGCCGGAGGAGGCTTTAGTAGAGATTATGCGTACACCGCTATGCGTCCATTTTTGCCCGACCACGGAATGTACGCGGCATGTATTTCGTTCGCTGTACCTGCATTATTTGTATTTAGCGTTTATGGTAAGTCTTTTAATTATTCTGCATTCATTAGAATTTTATCATTTGTATTATTCTTGTTTTTAATATTAGCCGTTGCATTGTCTTTTACACGTGCGGCCTGGCTAAGTTTGGTGGTTGCTTTTGGGGTGTATGCCTTGCTCTTGCTTAAAATAAAATTTAGGTATGTCGTTATGCTTGCATTGCTAGCTGTTGGTGTGCTATTTAGCAATTTAGATGATTT
>Ga0102814_10001787_pt1 | contig 14878 bp, 18 predicted proteins | sample ColrivemetaGS741_FD_79112 | JGI IMG/M metagenome (GOLD analysis project Ga0102814, IMG submission 79112) | Estuarine microbial communities from the Columbia River estuary - Flood tide ETM metaG S.741 | ecosystem: Environmental > Aquatic > Marine > Intertidal zone > Estuary | place: USA... | reverse complement strand
TTTATTTAAAGAAAGACCAGCAGCAGCACCAGTACTTAATATGCCTTGTTCTACTTGTGCCACCGCTTTGGCTTGTTTATCGTATGCATCTAAAGCACCAGAGGTAAACCATTTTACACCATTTAAAGCAGTTTGGAAACCTTGCATCATTAAGCCACCTTTAAAAAAGTCCATCGCTGAGCTTGTTTTTTTTGCTTGCTTACCGATACCGTCTATTTTTTCGCTTATACCATTTAAGCCCTTGGACATCTCATCCCTAAGCTTCAAAATAAACTCTATGTTTTCTGCCATGTTCTTTTACTTTCTAACTCTAAACTATATTGTAAATAAGCCCACATACGAGCGAACTTTTCATCATCCCATTGTATAGGGTCATCCTTAAAATGAAAAGCCAACAAAGCGTTCATTTGCTCCATTGGCTCTCTCTTGGTTCTTATGGAGTGGCTTTTTACAAGCTTCTCGATTGACTTTTTTTTACCTCCAACAAATCGCCAACATGCGATATTAAAGATAAAAAATAAGCATCGTTATCTAATAACGCAACGTCTGAAACTTCACGAATAACGCAATTATTTATAATAATTTCGTTCGCCTCTACTGGATTAATTTCCAATTTAGGCATCGCAATACCTAAGACGTGGCGTGATGGAGCTTTAAAATAAATAACCCCATCTTCAAATTCCACGCATTTTATAGCACCTAGCTTTTTAGCTTTGGCATCTCTTGTTTTTAAATCCTCTGTCATAATTTAAAACTTTTTTATACTGTTGTTAATTGAATATCTGCCATGATGAAAGGTACTTCAATCTCTATCATCGTGTCACCCTCTGAGGCATCAAAGTTGTTTTCCAAAAACTCCGCCGCTTTCCATACACACTTCATTAATAGTCCATTTGTAGGGTCTACAAATAAAATGTTAATATCAAAGAAAGGATATTTTAAAACGTCACCATCAGGAGCACTAGCTATTAAGTTTTTAAACTCTTCTGCTAAAAAGGTTATTGAACCCTCATACTCAACACGTCCGTAACCCCTTGATACTGGCTTTGAGCCTGCACCATAGTTATTGGTTTTCTCTTGTTTGCTACTCCATGAGATAGCTCTCACCCCCGTTATAGGGGCTCCGAGCATTGACAGAGTAATCTGTGACCATGAAATAGATATACCATTTATTAAAGTTGCCATAGTTTAATTTTTATAATGATGATGTGAATGAAACTTTAAAGATAATATTGCGAGCCGTTCCCGTTGGGACAATCAACACAGTAGCCTCAATAGTAGAAGTAGCAAGTACATCCTGGATAGGGTCTATGTTAATGTCATACGCCGAAATCTCTGCATTTCTTAACATATCATCTAATTGAATAGCTGCAAGGCGTTCAAATTCTGCAATGTCATCTTCTTGTAAAGTTCCGTTAGTGTTAAGCTGTAAAGGTGAGTTAAGTTTTTCTAAAGAGTTCTCTTGTATACCTCTAATTGCTTTGTCCATCGTTCTAACATTTTCGATATATGCAAAATCCGAAGTGTTAGCAATGCAAGTATGTGAGTCATTAAAGTAAGAACCTGACTTATTAGCAAATCCACGAATGAAAATATATTTATAATCATTCAATGTGTCTAATAAACTTTGTGCTTGGTCTTTATATAATACACCGTTTGAGAATGCAATAGTTTCAAGTTCGTTACCATCTGATATGTTGAATTTTCCAACCCATGCGATACACTCATTAACAGCAGCAAAGGAAACAACGCCAAGCAATGCACCCATAGTACCTATTGACACACCAGCAGCATTATAAAGCTCTAAGCCTTTGTTATTACCATCTTGGGCAATGTCAATACTTACCCTATAATTAGAAACGGTTGCCAACGTAGGCAAAGCACTTAATGCAGTACCTTTTATGTTTGGCGTTAATATAGCACCAAAAGGAGCATCAGCCTCCTCTGATTTTACAACCTCAGTATGTAAAGCCGTTGTTAATGCAGCGTTAAACGTAGCAGCAGGAGAATAAACGCCCATCTGTCTAATTTCACCATTTGCAAAAGTTCTAATTGTAGTAGCTTCTGTAAAGTCATAAGCACCACCAGGGACGGCATATATACCAACGTATAAAACGCCTTTAGGCTGTAACCTAAAGTACTCTTTAATGTGATAGTGTAAAGGGTCAATTGGTGAAGCGATACCACCACTAAACTGCACAATAGTTGCAGCGATAGTGCCTACAATTACCGTACTAATAGGAGTACCAGAGTTGTAGAATACACCAGAACCAGCAGCAGCATTGATAGTGATAACGCCTGCAATGTTTGAACAACTAAAGCCATGCGTTGCAGTGCCTGCATTAATAATTAATTCAATAGCATCAGCCACATTCGTAACCGTTGTATCACTTGCCACCTTGGTATAAGTACCTAAAGATACTGACCCGATTGGGGATAGTACTTTTATTTCAATAGTGTCACCATCAGAACCTACTCCGGTTATTTCAACCGAACCAGTTGCGACAGTTTCAGAAATGTGTTGGTCTGTGATACCTAGTGCCACTGCCTCATCTAAAGAGAATATTTTTTTAATTCTGTCCGATGTGCCAAATCCACTTGGTAAAGTATCACTATAAAACAACATCCCCGAGATGTGGTCTTTACCTGGCAAAGGTCTTCCTAAACCAGCAGAGCCACGAACAAAAGATATTTTATTTAAAGCCATTATTTTTTACCTTTTTTATTTTCAATTTCTTTTTCATCTAAATCAATAATATCATATTTAATATCATTTTCATTAGCGTATTTATCGGCATATTCCTTTTTTACAAAAATGTTTCCATTGTCAAAAATGTAAACAATTCCGTTTAAGTTATATTTTTCTTTTGCCAGTTTTTTTAATTGTTCTTTCATCATGTCCTTTCGTTACAAACATTTCAAGGTTTGATTTATTCGCTAAATTTTCAACTGTTTCAAAGTCTGCATTTAGAAAAACACTACCATTTGATAAAACTATAATAGTCTTATATTTTTGGTAATAATACGCCCCTATTTGTTTTGCTTCTTTTTCTGTCATTGTGATAAAATTTAAGGGGAGTTATTAACCCCCCTATTTTAAATTATGCTTGGATGATTGAAACCACACCAACGCCATCAGTTCTCATTTTAGATGCTCCGTGCATTACTAAAGAAGAGAAAATTGAACCGTAGTATTCTGGTTTGTCCTCGTCTGCAAATACTTTGATGTCCCCTAAAGCCTTTGTAACATAGCTTGAAGAGATAGCCAAAGCACCTAAGTTATCAGTTGCAGCAGCAGCAGAAGGAACACCCTCATCATCAATTGCCTTAATCACTGGAGTACCCGTGTTGTCATAAACAACAACCGAACTTCTAACAATTAAGTCAAAGCCCATAATCTGAGCAACTTTACCAGTGCCAGCAGTAGCAGAGCCAAACTCCAAATATTTAGAGATGTTAGCATCACCAATCAATTGATAATACATTGATGCAGGTAAAACTAAATATCTTTTATCATTCATATTGACATTTGACTCATCCAATACTTTCGCCGCCGTTCTTAAATCTTGTAAGTTGATAGCGTTTCTAGTACCCGTTGCAGATGGAGCTAAAGCAGTTCCAACAGCTGAGCCAGTTGTTCTCACTTGGTAAGCTCCAGCAGTAGCAGCCCAATTGTACAAAGTATTATTAGCAACTACATCAGATAATTTATCAATGTGTTGTTTCAAAATAGATTGTCTTTTGCTGTACGATATTTGCAACGCATCAATATCGGTCAATAAGATAGGTTCAGCAGTGTACTCGTTCAAAGAATAAGTTAATTCGCTATCCGTTCTTTGAGAAATAGCAGCAGGGTATGAACCTCTATTTTTTGTTACTGCTGGATTTGCACCCGCTTGTGGGATGTGTACCGTTTTATAATTCACGTATGGTGAGTGGTCGATACCAATCATATTCATGAATGAGTTATTAGCGAAAAGGTTTTCCTTTATATCACTAATCCATATTTCTTTTTGTAAAGCCATTGTTATAATTGTTTAAATAAGTTGTTAAATTTTTCTTTATCTTCTTTTTCCATTTTAAGCAAGCCAGCAGCATCGTTCTTTTTCCAGTCGTTTAAAGTCCATGATGCTCTATCATCTGCTTGTTCTGTTGGTTTTACTGCATTTCTAAAGCCGTGATAGTCTTGCGCCGTTACTGCATCCAACATGTTTTTAACGCTGTCGAAATTGTTTTTCGCTTGTTCAAAAATAACATCAAAAGCATCTGCTTTTATTTTGCCGTCTTTGATAGCGTTCTCAACTAAAACTTTTGCCTCTTGTTCTGTTTTTTCTTGAATCTTTACTTTTAATTCGTCTAATTCTTTGTGTAAATCTTCAACTTCTTTTTCAAAAGATGCTTTACTTTCTTCAAGCGTCTTTTTTTCGTTTTCAATCTTTTCGATAGCTTGGATAATTTCTTTTTCCTCTGCTTTGTCAGAAAGATTGAGCTTGTTTAATACTTCAATCATTTTTTTATCTTTTTTTGTTAGTAAATTATTAGATACCTCAAATAATTTCAAATAGTTATCAGTACTTACATTTTTAACTTTTACTATGCTTTCAAATGTATCATCAAAGAACCCAGACGTTACGGCGTCTTTTGCATTTAGCCACGTTTCAACAGTCATCATATCCATAACCTCAGTTAATTCCTTTCCGCTTGACTTGCTCAACTGCTCTGCTAAAGTTTCTTTGATTTTATTTAGTACCTCTTTCCCTTTCGCATCATTACCGCCACCGCTTGGGTCGTGCATCATAAACAAACCATTAGACACGATATAACGTTTATTACCATACATAGCGATAACGCCTGCGATGGATGCTGCCATATAGTCAACGTATGTATTAACCGTGATGCCGTTGTTTTGAGCGTCACGAATACATGAAATTATAGTCTGACCATCTAGGACGTTTCCACCTGGTGAGTTGATACGTAGGTTTATACTTGTAACACCTATATTTATTAAGTGCTGCATTTCATTACAGAAATCTATACCATTGACACCAAGTAAGCCACCAACTTCGGAGTATATCCGCATTGTCGCTTCGTTAGTTCCTATGTAATTATGTACGTATTTTAAAACCATAATGAAATTTACGTATAAAGGCAAAATGTTTACTTTATTTGTGCCAAAAATGTATTTAATTTGTGCCAAAAATATTATCTTTACAATATGAATAAAGACATAGAAGACTTAAACAACGAAGCTACTTATAGAGCAGTCACCACCGTATCGGGTGACTTAAAAAATAAGTTATTGAGGGATTGTGCCAAAGGTGAAAAGCCCGCTCAAATTCTTAAACGGGCTTTAAAGGAATATTACGATAATAAGAATAAAAATGGAAGCTATTAGATGTTGCCGTATTTTAAATAAAAATAACCACTATTTATTAGCGTATCATTGTAGCTTGTATTGTCAAACTGACCAGAAGTTAATCTATATAAATTAATTATTATTTGTCCACCGCCTACTGAATAAGTCCACCAAAGCTCAACATTACCACTTACTCCTATAAATGGACCAGCATAAACCAAAGTATCGTCCAATACTTGCATATCTACAGATAATAGTTTATTTGTAAATATGGCAGAGTCCAAGCCAGTGTTTATACCTACGGATAACGAAGAGTCCATATTCCACGAACCTATATTAAACCTTTTGTATCTAATCTTATATTTTACAGTTGCCCCATTATAATCAGCGATACCCGAACCAGTCACGGCGTTACTTAATACAAATTTCTCTATTATATGAAAATTGTAACTATTGCCATCACTAAACGTCGCAGGGTCGCCACTAATATAACTTTCTACAATATTCCAAACTAATGTATCAGCTGGTGAAGTTATCGAAGCGTTGGCATCTACATCATAGATACGTCCGTTGTAATATATTTGTCCTGCCGTTACTTCCGATGTGCCTGGTATATTTGCCGTAACATCACACCCACTTAATATAATAACGTCGTTTGTTGTGTATGCCTCCGTTAAGTTACTTTCTATCATCTGGGCCGTTAAGTCATCAAATGCAGTATTTAAATGTGTCAATGACCTCTTTGTAAAAGGAGCTTTTACGGGGTCTATAATGTTTGTTATATCGTATTTACGAGCCATTTTTTAATATGTTTGTATTTGATAAGTGTAACCAGTTAATCTATATTTTTTTATTACGTCGTTCATTATTGCCGTCCTTTCTATGTTATTACTTGCAAGCGCATTGTAAACAGCTAAAGGAACGTAAACAATGAAGTCAGTTTCACCAGCGATAAAATCATTTTCACTAATAAAGTAAAGGCTTAATACGTCCGTTTCTCCTACTGTTGCCGTTTCCGTGTCAATTTCACCAATACCAAAATTCACATCCGAGGTATTTACGTTTTCAATGTATATATCACTAATAAGTGGTAAATCTCTAAAGGTAGTTTCAAAGATACGATTTAAAGCGTATTCTAAAACCAACTTGTCAGGGCGATACATTAAACGCTCTGCAATGCCTATAAAGTTCTCGCTAATACGTACAAAATAAGTAGCATTAGTTGGTATAACTCCAGCTGAATATCCATCAGTAACTTCATTCCTTAAATATACTTTTCGTGAATACCTTACAACTTGACCAAAGGCATAAACGGTTAAAGGATTAAATTGTCCTGCCGTGTTGCCCTCTCTAAACCATTTAAAAATAATATTCAAATCATTTAAAGGCTCAATGATACTATCCGTAACCTCTGTTATATCGGTACGCTTATGAGTTGGTAGTATCTCTGTTGCTAGCTTACTAAAATTTATATCAAATATGCCCATTATCCCACAGTATAAGTTATCGTATCACCCCACGTATTTGATGCAGTCGTTTCCTCCTCAATGTATCCCGAAACAGTAGACCATTTACGGGTCACAACCGTTGCACTAGCCAACACCGTAGCATCTTTACGTGCCTTAACTTCGTTTATCACAACATCATTAACACCGTCAACCGCTTGTATTGCATCTTGTATCTTGCTATTTAAAACGTCACCATCAAAAGGCAAATTATCTAAATAGTTTTTTATCGCTGCTTCAACTGTCGCTTGTATACTGTCTACATATTGACCATCGTAAAATACTTCTGCATCAATGTATAATTTATCGCTATTCTCACTTAATATAGTAACGTATGGACCAGCTGGAAGTATTGCGCTAACATATCCCTCTAATGCTGTTTTTTCGCTTGTACTTAATGCCACTGGTGGTTCGCTCTTTGCTACCTTAATCGTTATACGTCCATTCCCTAAGCTAATAACGGCACATCTTGTTACTATTTGTAAATCGGTATCTACAATAGGATAAGTAGGGACGTAATTAACCAACTCCACATATTGCGGCGTTGTTGCATCGTATTGAAATGCGAAAACCTTTGATTGTATCCATTGTTCCGTGCCTGGTATTGCGTTGTTTGCTATCGCTTCAACGTCGCTTTTATGTTTGTCAAATAGTTGCTCATGTATATTGACACACAATGCAACAACATCAGCCCAAAGGTTAAATATGCCAACACGGGAGCCACCCTCCTCAGCAAAAGGAATAACACTAATATTATCCTTTGTGTTTTTTTCGTCAATTATACTTTGTTTTATCGTGCTAATACTACGTGCCATCGCCAGTCCTTATTATATCGTTATCAATATCCAAATTTATTGTTACATTCAAATCATGTGGAGCTAATTTTGTGATAGTGTTATTTTTGATATAGCTGCTATCATCTTCGTATATACAAGAATACTCCAGTTGATAAATATACACGTTATTATGGTTATAATCCATTCTTTGTGCCAAATAAGTTAGTGGCGTGAATGAAGTGGTACTATATCCGTCTAATGCTATTTGTACGCTCTCGACTAAATCAAATATATCTAAGTCCTCTAGCTCGTAGCTTTCAAACCCTAAATGTAACCTTATTTCTACTTCTAAACGCTTTGCGCCTGCACCTTGCGACACCATAGGAGCATCATTAATAAACTCTATGAAGCAACAAGGATATGCAAAAGCCTGCTCATTGTTAAATGTGCTATCGTCGTTATTTGATTTATTAAATTGGTCATTAAATAACCTTATTGTTTGTAATTGTGATACGTTGCTTTCAAGTCGTGACTTTATGCCTAGATATATATTTTTCATTTTCCTAGTAAAGCGTTTTTTATATTAGTACTTATCAATTCAACTATCTTTTTATTTAGGTTTGCACTTTCGCCGATAAATTGACGTTGTGGCATTTTGTTGCTGCCGTCGTTATGTATTTTAGAGTAGTCTAAATCAGTAGCTATTACTATTTTCCTCATACTAGCACTTTTTACCCTTATGGAGTTTCTTAAATCTCCAGTCTTTACCAATATAGCTCTTCCACTTTCTGACTTCTTTGATACCCTTGCAAGACCGTTAAATGATACCTGACCCTTTCGAGCTTGCCAACGCCTCACGCCATTATCATCAAAGCCTTGCTTTTTAAAGTTATCTTGAAAGAAGTTTTTCGCCGTTTCACCTATAATAATAGGCAAAGTCCTCTTATTTCTTTCGTATGCTTTAATCCTATTTATAAAGTCTTTCGCTCGCATTAAATAAATATATTTTTTACTTGAATTAACGAAAATCTACACGATAGGTTGGTATTTGCCGTGTCTGTCGTTGCTTGAAATTCTATTAAAGACTTTTCACCAATTACAAAGGGCTGAGTTGGTTTTATTTCAACAGTGTTCTCAATTGCTGTATCTATTATTTTTCTAAACACCTCATATCTTGCACCACTTACCAAAGAAGTAACAAAGCCTTTTACAGTCACAACGGGGTCACCACCGCCACCGCTAAGCCTTGCAGCATTTAATAAAAGATAATCCATTAAAGCTGTACTATCTTTTGCAACAAAGAAAAAAGCATGCTGAGTGCTACCCGCTGTTATTGGTATTTGTGCCTGAATTGTGCCACCCGTCGCATTTATATTTCCAATGTTTGCACCATTTGAACCAGCCAGATAAATAGACATCCTATTAACTCCAAAATACAAATTATTTGTAATAACGGGAGTAGTCCCATTTAGCGTCACCACTTCAATTATATTTTCATAGTTTTGATTAACGCCGTAAATAATTATTGATTGTGCCCCCGTTCCTGCTGCTGTATCGTTTGCACTGCTTGAAGCTATGCTTAAAGTTTGTGCTGTTGTGATACGTGAAAACAAACCGCCAACGCTCCATATAGTTTCCGTTCCAACGTCTATATCATCGTTATATCCAAACTTATTCCATGTTGTTTGGTTTTGATGCCTCCCTAAAGCTACTTCATACTTGTAATCGCTTGGACGTACTGCAATAGCATCCGCATCTTGTTGTAGGCTCAAGTTCATAGGTGCGCTCAAAGCAGTATAAGAACCAAATAAACATTGAGCCCGTAAATATGTTTGATTTGTGCCGCTGTCGTTTGTTATCCTTATTCTAAAATATCGTCTTGTTATTGTTAGCTTGTGCACCTCGTTAATATTTGCGCTAACTTGGTATGTTAGTGTGCTATCCCAATTAACACCGTCAACACTAAAGTCAGCGTATAATTTTGCGGTGGTATCCGTCTTTAAAGCTATTGTTAAAGCGTCGTATTGTCCTACGTCCTCAGTTTTACCCGTGAAAGTTTCACCATTATTTAATAATGTGTTAGTGCTGTTGTTTTGTGATACAAATTGACTCATGATGGTAATGGTAAATTAAAGTTTATTAATGCTAAATTCTTATCTTGTTGTGCTATATTAAAATAGTCGTGTTCTTTTGAAAATACGTACCCACTTGTCGCAAAGTTCGTTTGGAACTCTTCGGGTACATCGTTAGGCTTAATAAAGTCATCCATATTTGATACTTCACCCTCTGCCATTTGTTGTGCAATGCACCTACAGTTCCATCCGTTCGGTGGATAGTATGTTTTCCAAAAGCTATCATCTATTGGACGTATAATATTGTCCAAAGTTTCATGCGTTGGTCGTACCCTTAAATCTCCTACGGTTTGATACTTCAATAATGGTAGTATATTCTTTTTTTCATTAATTCTTTTCCATTGCGATACACTACGTCCGACGCTCCTTGATGTGTTGTATTCAGTCCTTAAATAGTTTTTATTATAAGTATCTAAATACTTCATAGCTTCTTTTTTAAACTCCTCATAATTGGCAGCATTAACGCCTACAAGCTCACTCAATGCCTTTAAATTTTTAATTTGTTGGTATGTTTTCGCTCCACTAAAGATAAATATATTCTCTTTAAACGATTTTAAATATTGATAATCTTTTGACACCTCAAAGTCCCCAACACTTGGAAAACCGATACCCTTTACAAAGTTTTCATATATGTAATTTGCCGTCTTTTCGTATAGCCATAAAGGCAACGTAGCAACAGTATAAATACCATCCCATACGCTCAATACGACGTCCTCCAATTCCTCTTTTGTAAAAAATATTTTATTTTCGTATTCGTGAACGCCACCACAAACACCACAAACCTGAGAATACTTATTTGTAATATTCTCTAAGCTTGTTGATAATTGCTTTTTTGGCTCTTCGTCCTCCATACTGTCATCATCTAATTCGATTTGATACGTCTCTTCCAAATACTCTTTACTGAATTTAACATAAGGCATCATTTTGGCGTCTTGTTCTGCTTTATCTTTTAGGCTTAAACTTTCGCCATAATCAAATTCAAAAGTACAATTTTCGAAGCCTAAGCCGTGCATATTAAGAACCTCAAAAACCTTTTTATTTACTTGCGTAGTTACCCATTTATCGTCTGCCTCAACTATCTCACTAAGTACGTTTTTATGTACCTGAGCAGAGCCTACAAAAGACTTCTCATCCGTTGTACCCGTTTGTCCTAGCACTAATTTGGATAGCTCACTATTACACCTTTCAATTAACTTATCGTAAATTTCATAGTTGCCGCTCTGGTTACCCGTTACAAGTTCAATGCTATCATCTTGACCCATTACAGCCCAAAAACTAGAGCCCATATTTTTCAAGTTGTACTCCATGTTAGACAATAGAACCTCATCGGTTACATCGGTTTTACCTATCCTAAAAGGCTGCCCAAACTTTTCAGTGTGTTCACTCCAAAAGCCTATTGCGTTCTTTTTCCATAGCACATATGGAGCAGCTTTACACAATATACCCAAATTATAAACGTCGCTACAAAAGTACAACGACCATTTTTTATATCGTGGGTCATCAATCTGTATCCCTACATTTTCGCTACTTGTATAAGTAACTAAATTTAATTCAGGCTTTACATATTGCCTCTCTACCGTTACAATGTCATTAAAGCCGTCGTTATAAGCCCCTAAATCCAACAAAGTAAAGCCGTAGTATTGACTGTCAAGTATTGCGTTTAGTATCTTAATAAACCAATCTTTTTTTAATTCCTTTGTTTTGTCCTCTGAGTATTCACCATTAACCATTACTTTAAAATCACGGCATAAAATAGCGTTCTTTCTTTGTTCGATAGTTGCTGAAAGGTGACCATCCAAAACAATGTCCTTTAATAACCGATAATATTCTGTTCTATTTGGCGTTGTTCTGCTCTCTGCATAGTCTAACGCTTTGCGCCACTTGCCTACATCTTGACGTGTCCTATAAAGGTCAGTAATACCGCTCGTTTCGTCTTTTATGCGTCGTGGTCTGCCAGTAGTGCCAGGCTTATCTATATTTTCAACCTTTGATATATTAAATCCAAATAGTTTCATATTAGTAAATATTGTTAAATGGTTCATTGCTTCCTAGCCTTAATTGGTAGCCCTTTTGAGCTCCATAGCTTGGTAAATCCATGTTGTAATCTCCTTTGTTCACGCCTTGTAAAAAAGCTATTGAATTATTATACCTTTGTTGTCTAAGTTCGGGTATATTTCTAGGGTTAATAATAGAGTGTATATCATATAAACAAAAGTCTATCAATAAAGTTACTATTGTTAAATTCCTATTATCACCATACATCCATGCTACATTGCTAGGTAATACCCCATTTACAGCCGTGTAGTTGGCTTTTGTTATTACCTGCCAATAGTTTGTATCCGTTGGTACTTTGCCCTCTATATAGCCACTGTTTGTTATACGCTCGTAAACTACATAATCAACATTAACCCTATCGCCAACATTATAAAAAACCCTATCATCAAACTTATCAGGATAAGCAATATAATAAATACCATCTAACCCTAATACGTCCCAATATGTAGCGTCTGTTGGTAGGTTGCCCGTGCTATTTAATATACATTCGTACACAATGCCATTACTTGCCACCCTATCGCCAACAATGTAAGCCGTTAAGGCGTTGAAGTCGTCTGCTGTAAGGTTTATTCTATCGCCATAATAGTAATTGGTAAGTATAGAGAAAGTTTTTAGGTTGTCGAATATATCATTTACACGATAACGCCCACTTATAAAATTCTTAATGTATTCAATATTGGATAACTCACTAATAGCAAGTACCTCAGTGTCGCCCGATATGCTACGAGCTTGTTTAAGTACTTGGTCTAGGTTGTCGGATGCTATTTGTTTATAATAATCTTTTGTACGCAAAAACATAATAAAACACTTTTTTACAAGATACTAATATTTAAAAAATTAGTTTGTATTTGTGCCAAATTAATATGTATGCCCTTGTATATTCCGCCCTATCTTGGTGACGCTTGGGGCGTCGCCCTTGATAAAGTCCTTAAACTCCTTTTTAAAGCTACTTATAACCTGATAATCTAAGCAGTCAGATAAATGTCCGTACTTTTCGTATGTCACCTTTGTATCTTTGTCCTTTGTCCTTTCTTTGTGCTTTGTGCCGTCTTGTGCCTCTTTTGTGTTCAGTAAGTCTGTAATAGTATGCACGCATTTAGGGCTTATGTGTATGTATAAGTCTTTGTAGTTGTATTCAAAGATATTATTAATAAAATTACCCCTTGCGATGACTGGTGGATGTGAGTTATCTACTTTAATTGTAGGGCTAAACTTATTAAGCTCCTTTTTAATTATTGAATAGTCATTATATCCGTGTTCCGTTCGTGTGTCCTCATGCCTACCAGCCGGGTCACCACATATAAACATCCCCGCCTCATGGTCATTGTATCGCCTTACTATCTCACGACACAAACCAACCGTATTATTATTAGGGCTCTTTGTTATTATCTCATCAATTACTTTTATTGTGTTGTTTTGCACTTGTGAAATGATGCAGTGCATCCCAGGGTTAACATTGAAGTCAAAACTTATCCAAATCGGTAATAATTCGTTGTAGTGTACCTCGTTTACGTTGCTGGACCTGTCAAACATTTTGTAAAATAAACCGCCCGTTTGCTTATTGCCCCACTCACCCAAGGTATAAATAGTGTAATAGTATCTGTTAGCAGGGTTTGCGCTCTGCTTCATGCTTTCAAGGTATTGCCCGAACTCCTTTGGTAACCATCTATTGTCATGATATGTCGATTGGTGGACGCTGTAATAAATGTCCTCCGATAATTGCGCCCTAAACTTTTTATCTACCCTATCACCTATGAATTTCTTATAAAACCAATGCTCCTTATAGTCACCATCCACTTCGGGGTTTATGGTAAATATCTCTTGTAAAAAATCAGCTCTTTGCGTTCTTATTGATGTTGTGATAGTAGTAAAGCCCTCCTCACTTGGGATTTCCTCCTCATACCATGCGCCCGACGGGTCTTTAATAGATTTTAACTTTGTTGGGTCATCCAAGCCACGTGCCAAAAACTCATTGCCGTTTTTACACCTAATTTCTAAAGGGTTTAGTTTAAACTCAAAAAGCTCTTGTAGTCCTAAACTTATAATATTGTCTTTTATAGTTTTATAGCTACTATCTTTAATAGAGTTGTAAGTGTTCCTTACAAGTACAAAACGAAAGTGTTTAGAAGTCAAGCAGTCATAAATAAGTTTTTTACTAACAAAGTCACTTTTAGAGCTCCCACGCCCCCCATAAAATATCAAATACCTATCTTTATTATCCCAATAAGGGACAAAGGTTTCATTGATAATCTTGTTAAGTCGTGGGAACTCTATAATCATGTTATTCGTTAATAGTAACCTTTATTACTTGCTCATCTCTGTTTATATTTTGCTCTACTCTAGCTTGTTTAGGCTTGAAGTATTCCAGCAAGTTATTAAAGTGTAGCATAAAATCTTTATCGCTTGACTTTGCCATAATATCAATAGCCCTTTCGGCGCATCGGCTCGTTATGTATTCGCCTAAGTCCTCCCAGGCTTTTGTTTTTTCGTCTTTGTGGCCTTTTGGTTTGCCACCTGTTTTTTTTCTGCCTTTTTCAAATCCCATATTCTATAATATTCTAATTTAGAAATGTTCTAAATAAGCTATTTTTATTTAGACTAATTCTAAATAAGGTTAAATAAAAATACTATACCTATAATAATATAAGTATAGTAATATACAATAATAATAATAATAATCTATAAATACAAATAATTGTTAATAAGTAATATGTTTAGTTATTACTTATCTATCTTATACCCTAGTGATTTCAATAGCTCTATTGCTTTGCTTTCATCTTCGCTTTGTTGTATCTCTCTAATGTAAACACATCTACCAATAGTTGTATAGAATCCGTTTAGTTTCCCCCTGTACCATAATTTACCATCATTAGTAAATTCGTATTCTCTATCTACAATAGGCATTGTGTATTCTTGCTTTTCGTAGATTGGTAGTTGTTCTTCATCATCTGATACATATTTTAGTTCATCATTTAACGATAAATAAAAATTATCATGTATATTATAAAAATAAATAGGATAGTAATTATCATCATCATTCCTACTATACTCGAA
>Ga0102814_10001784_pt1 | contig 14896 bp, 13 predicted proteins | sample ColrivemetaGS741_FD_79112 | JGI IMG/M metagenome (GOLD analysis project Ga0102814, IMG submission 79112) | Estuarine microbial communities from the Columbia River estuary - Flood tide ETM metaG S.741 | ecosystem: Environmental > Aquatic > Marine > Intertidal zone > Estuary | place: USA... | reverse complement strand
TAATCTTATGAAAATTATTTAAGATTGAAAAAAATAAAATTTCCAACTGCCCAAACTATCCTTATTATAATTGCCGGTTTAGTAGCCATTCTCACGTTTATAATTCCTTCTGGCAAATTTGATTCTTTAGCTTATAATAAAGAAGATAGCTCGTTTACCAGAACAGGTCTAAAAGAAATCGAAATACTTCCGGCAAAACAAGAAACATTAGATGATTTAGAAATTAAAATTCCTCTGGAAAAATTTACAAGTGGCGATATTTGGAAACCCATAAGTATTCCAAACACCTATCATAAAGTAGAAGCTAAGCCCCAAGGCATTGTAGCTTTTATACAATCGCCCATAAAAGGGATTATTGAAGCTGCAGACATTATATTTCTCGTTTTGTTTATTGGCGGACTTATAGGTATTATGAATTATACAGGAGCTTTTGATGCAGGAATTTCCTGGTTAGCAGAAATCTTGAAAGGCAAAGAATTTGTTTTAATTATACTGGTGACGTTATTAATCGCTATTGGCGGTACAACCTTTGGTTTAGCAGAAGAAACCATCGCCTTCTACCCTATTCTCATTCCTATTTTTTTAGCAGCTAAATATGATGCTATGGTAGCTTTAGCATGTATTTATATTGGTTCTTCTATTGGATCCATGTGTTCAACAACGAATCCTTTTAGTGCAATTATTGCATCGGACGCTGCTGGTATAAATTGGACAACTGGTTTAACAGGACGATTTATTATGCTTGTTTTAAGCACTTTAATTTGTATTATTTATATACTTCGTTATGCACAACGTGTTAAAAAAGACCCCTCAAAATCTGTTATTTTTAGTCAAAAAGAAGCCATTGAAACCATGTTTGGCAGTAATACTACATCTTTAATTAATTTATCTATTAGACTAAAAATAATCCTTTTTGTATTTGCTATGTGCTTTATTGTAATGATTTATGGCGTCTCATTTCAAGAATGGCAATTTTTAAAAATGACAGTTGTGTTTTTTGTTGGTGCCATTCTTATTGGAATTATAGGGAAAATAAACGAATATACTTTTGTTGACGTGTTTATAAAAGGTGCCAGTGATTTGTTAGGAGTTGCAATAATTATAGGTATTGCCAGAGGTGTAACTATTTTGATGATTGATGGACAAATTAGCGATACTTTGCTTTACTACGCCAGTAATGCTACAAATGGCATGAATAAAGGTGTTTTCATTAATGCGATGCTTTATATATTTGGTGGATTATCATTTTTTATTCCGTCTTCTTCAGGAATGGCCGTTTTAACTATGCCAATTATGTCGCCTTTAGCGGACGGGGTTGGAATTGGTAGAGAATTCATAGTAAACACCTATCAATATGGCATGGGATTGTTTGCTTTCATTAGTCCGACCGGATTAATCTTAGCCTCACTAGCTATCGTTAAAGTGGGTTATGACAAATGGTTGAAGTTTGTTATGCCTTTAGTAGTTATTTTGACTGTCTTTACAATGATAATGCTTACTATTTCAGTTTACTTATAATCAATTTTATAAGCAGCAACCATATTTCCAAAAAAAGTTGGTACTAATAGAATATTTTTCTCTGGAATAATTCCAATATCTGCAGCATTCAATTTTTCATCTTTAGTATCTAAAATTTTTGACGCTATGTGACCTGGCACATTTTTATCAGCAAAAAACAGCTCACCTGGCCATGTGGAAACTATATATCCAGTTTTTATTGCTACAATACCATCGCCGCCAACAATGCCCGTGGCAATCACACTACGCTGTTTTGTTTCTTTATCTATCGCTATAAAATCTCCTTTGCTAAAAGACACTACCAGAATGCGATTTTCTTCTACTAATATGCCATTGGGGTTTAAGCCTTCCATATCTAACCATAATGAAACTTCATCATTGGTTAGTTTATAAACTTTGCTATCTCTGGAATCTGTAAAATAGACATCACCATTTTTATCAATATCCAGATCATTTAAAAAAACAGCGTTTTCTACACCAAATTTCTTTTCGATACTTCCCGTTTCTATATCTATTTTAACAACTTCATTAATATCAGTAACAAATAGTTTATCATTAAAAAAACTAAGGCCTTTTGGGGCATTAATCCCTGTTACCCAATGCTTTTTAAGTATTTCACCATCCAGATTGATTATAGACACACTTCCGTCGTTATCTTTTTCGTCCGTTGGAACATTTCCTATGTTTGAAACATAAATAACTCCTTTCTCTTTATTATATCGAACGGCTTCACATGTTTTTAAAAGTGTGTCAGATTCCCATAATTTTGTTAGAACAATTTCTGTTTTTATTGGTGCATGAACCATGGCTTCTTTTCTGTGTTGTTTGCAAGAAATTAAAGTTATAATGCTGACTAGTAATAAAAGTTTAAATGTTTTCATATAAAATAATTTAATATTAAACTTATAACAACTAAGATAATATTTTATACATTAATTCTTTTAATAAATCTCCTTGAGAAACGGCGTTAGCACCAACACCTTTGCTTTTTACATCAAACTCACGGAGTGTTGAAACCACTTCACTGACTTTTTTCATAGGATAATTTCGGGCAGCCGTAACATAGTCGTTCACAAAATATGGATTTACTCGCAATGCAGATGCTACATTTCGCGGAGATTTATCATTTAAACCATGAAAATGAAGCAGTTGCGAAAAAAAACTAAATAAAAGAGAAACTGTAACCACCATAGGGTTATCTTTTGGGTTTTCAGCAAAATAATTTACAATCCTGTATGCTTTAAGCGCATTTCTTTCGCCAATAGCGTGCCGTAATTCAAAATTATTAAAGTCTTTACTAATACCTATATTTTCTTCGATATGCTCTGGCGTAATCTGTGTTCCTTTTGGTAAAATTATTTGAAGTTTGTCCAATTCATTACTAATTTTACTTAAATCAGTTCCTAAAAATTCTACTAACATTTGAGCCGCTTTTGGAACAATGGTGTAATTTTTTGATGATAAAATACGACGAATCCAATCTGCTACCTGATTTTCATAAAGTTTTTTGCTTTCATAAACAACGGCGCTTTTTTGAAGTGTTTTATATAAAGCTTTTCGTTTATCAATCGTTTTGTATTTATAGTTTAAAACTAAAACAGTAGATGGTTGTGGCTGCTTTGCATAATCAACCAACTTTTCTATAGTACGGGATAAATCCTGTGCTTCTTTTACAATAATTACCTGATACTCTGCCATCATAGGGTAACGCTTTGCATTACTTACCACATCTTCAATGGTTATATCGCGTCCATAAAGCACCATTTGATTAAAACCACGCTCTTCTTCTGTTAAAACATTCGCCTCAATAAAATCTGATATTTTATCAATATAATAGGATTCTTCACCCATTAAAAAGTAAATAGGCTTTAACTTTCCGCTTTTAATATCTGTAACTAATTGTTTGACTTCGTCCAAAATTTAAATAAAATTCAAATTAAAAATTCCAAACACCAACATTTATACTTTTGGGATTTGGTATTTGATTATTGAAGCTTAACTTTGAAATCTAATTCATTACCTGTTGCAAGAACTCAATTTTCCAAAGTTTAGCTTTCGATTCAAAAATAGCGAAAATAAAATTTCTATTTTCGATTGCCTGCGTAAAAAATTTGTGATTTTACAACCCGAAGAATGGGTGCGACAACATTGTGTTTTATATTTAATTGAGGTAAAAGGTTATCCGAAATCGCTTATTAATGTAGAGAAAGAGCTGATTGTTAATGACTTGAAAAAACGTTACGACATAGTGGTTTTTAACCCTGATGGAAGTATTCATTTAATTGTTGAATGTAAAGCGTCGACAGTAATTATAGATCAAAGCACATTCGATCAAATTGCGCAATACAATCTCGCATTAAATGCCAATTATTTAATGGTTACTAATGGTTTAAATCATTATTATTGTCAAATGGATTTTGAAAATGAACGATTCAATTTTTTAAAAGATATTCCAAATTACAAATGAGAATTGCTGTAGTTATACTAAACTGGAATGGTAAAAAACTTTTAGAACAGTTTTTACCCTCTGTTGTTGCATATTCAAAAGAAGCAACGGTTTATTTAGCAGATAATGCGTCTTCAGACGATTCTATAGATTTTGTAAAAGAAAAGTTTCCTTCGATTAAAATCATTCAGAATAATGAAAATGGTGGATATGCTAAAGGTTACAACGACGCTTTAAAATGTATAGAAGCCGATGTTTTCTGTTTGCTTAATAACGATGTAGAAGTTACTAAATATTGGTTATTACCTATAATTAACACATTTACTGCTGATAAAAACACCGCTATAATTCAACCCAAATTATTAGATTTTAAAAACAGAGATTCTTTTGAATATGCTGGAGCTGCTGGAGGCTTTATAGATAAATTTGGCTATCCATATTGCAGAGGCAGAATTTTTAACACTATTGAAAAAGATTTAGGGCAGTATAACGATACTTCCGAAATATTTTGGGCTTCTGGTGCTTGTTTATTTATTAGAAGTAAGGTTTTTAATGAATTAAATGGATTCGACGAAAGTTTTTTTGCGCACATGGAAGAAATAGACCTTTGTTGGCGGGCTAAGAACTTAGGATATAGTGTTAAATATGTTGGGCAATCTTCCATTTATCATGTTGGAGGTGCTACTCTTAGCAATACAAACCCTAAAAAAACATATTTAAATTTTCGAAACAGCTTATTTGCACTAACAAAAAATGCGAAAGGAAATTTATTGTTTTTAATTTTGGTCAGATTAACTTTAGATGGTGTTGCCGCTGCTAAATTTTTACTTGAATTAAAACCAAAACATACTATGGCCATTATTAAAGCGCATTTTGGTTTCTACAAACATTTAAGGCATTTGTTGAGCAAACGAAATACAACGAAATACAAGAAAAAATATTATAATAAAACATCCATTGTTGTTGATTATTTTATAAATAAAAAGAAGCTTTTTAACCATTAGTAAGTTTTTAGCAAAAATTTTGTTAAAATTCTATAAACAACTGTTTTTTATATACTTTTGCAGAAATAAACAAGTAAATTAATCCTTAAAATAATCATGAAAAAAATCCTATTATTAAGCGTATCAGTTATGATATTATTAAGCTCGTGTGTGTCGAAGAAGCAATACACCGACCTACAAGCAAAACAACAAGAAACTCAAGACCTTTTAAACTCTGCAACTGTTAAATTAAACACTTGTTTAGAAGAAAGAGCATCAGCAACAGCTAGAGCGACTGCTTTAGAAGAGCAAGTATCTGATTTAAGAAAAAGCAATGACAACTTACAAGTGTTATCATCAAAAGGCGCGAGCAACATTGAGAAAACATTAGAAAGCATTAAAGAAAAAGACATGAAAATTACACGTCTACAAGATGCTTTAACTAAAAAAGATAGTTTGACGCTTGCTGTAGTAACAAGTTTAAAACGTGAAGTAGGTATAAACGATCCAGACATCGAAATTAACGTAGAAAAAGGTGTTGTGTTTATCTCTATTTCAGATAAATTATTATTCCAAAGCGGAAGCTACAATGTAACTTCAAGAGCTAAAGAAGTTCTTGCTAAAGTTGCTAAAGTAGTAAATAGCAAACCAGATTTCGAATGTATGGTTGAAGGTCACACAGATAACGTACCTTACAATGGTAATGGTGTTTTAATTGACAACTGGGATTTAAGTGTTAAACGTTCTACTTCTATCATTAGAGTATTACAAACATTAGGTGTTAATCCTGGGCAATTAATTGCTGCTGGACGTGCTGATTATGTGCCTTTAGTAGATAACAATACTGCTGAAAACAGATCTAAAAACAGACGTACTCGTATTGTTGTACTTCCTAAAATTGACCAGTTCTATGATATGGTTGAAAAAGAAATGAAAAACCTTTCTGCTAAAAAGTAATTAGGTTTCAATATAAATAAGAAAGCTCAACTGTAAAGTTGGGCTTTTTTTATGGCGCCTGCCGGCAGGCAGGTTACCTAAAGGTCGGGCTATGCATTACAAGTCCTCGCTCGTGCCTCGCTCCGGGCTTTTCACTACTATCCCTAACGCGGGCTTCCCGTTAAATAGATGAAATCAAGTAAAAATCGGTTCTCATTGATTAAATTCACTTCAAAAAATCTCTATACTCCCTTTTCCTTCTCTAATCACAATTGGCTCATCTTCAGACAAATCAATAATAGTAGAAGCTTGGTTATCACCATAACCACCATCAATCACTAAATCAACTAACTTATCCCATTTTTCTAAAATAAGTTCTGGATCCGTAGTATACTCAATAACCTCATCTTCATCATGTATCGAAGTAGAAATAATAGGGTTTCCAAGTTTTTTTACAATTTCTAACGCTATATTATTATTTGGAACACGAATACCTACCGTTTTTTTCTTTTTAAAAGGATTGGGTAAGGTATTAGACCCTGGCAGAATAAATGTATAAGGTCCTGGAAGCGCTCGCTTTAAAATTTTAAATGTAGACGTATCTATTTGCTTTACATAATCACTTAAATTACTCAAATCGTGACAAACAAATGAAAAATTAGATTTTTCGAGTTTAACATTTTTAATTTGTGCTACTCTTTCAAGTGCTTTTAAATTTGTTATATCACAGCCTAAACCATAAACTGTATCTGTTGGATAAATAATTAAACCTCCGCGTTTTAAAACAGCAACTACCCTCTCAATTTCTTTAGGATTTGGATTTTCTTCATAAATTTTAATAAACTCAGCCATAATTTATACCTTGCTCAATATTTTACAAAATAATTAATATTTAAGTTATAAAGTAACATTTAATCGTAATCTTTTTTAAAAACTCAAAATTAAATATCGAGTAAAAGATGTTTTAAAAGATTAACACCTAATAAATTTACCTTATTAAATTATTTAAAACCACAACATGAATAATTCGTTATATAAAAAGCTTTTACCACAAGATAATGCGCCACGTATTTCAATAATTATTTGCACCTATAATCGTGCAGAATACTTAAATACTTGCATAAATAGCATAATTAATCAAACCAATAATAATTGGGAATTAATTATTGTTGATGATGGCAGTGAGGATAATACTTTTGAAATTGTAAACGCATATATAAACACGCATTCAAATATTAGATATGTAAAACACAAAAATATTAAACTAGCACTATCAAGAAATATTGGTTTACTGCTTTCTTTAGGTGAATATATTACATTTTTGGATAGTGATGATACCTTTAAAGAAAACCATATTCAAAGTCGTTTCGATTTTATGATTCAAAATCAACATATAGATTTAATATACGGAGGAGTAGAAATAAACGAAGAAATTTTTGTTGCAGATTATTATAAACCCGGGGAATTAATTAATGTTGAAGACTGTGTTTTAGGCTCAACCTTTTTTGGAAAAAGAAATGTATTTTTTGAAATTGCAGGATATAATAACCTTAATTATGGCGAAGACACGGAATTTCTAGAAAGAGCTGAAAAAAAATTTAATGTATTTAAATTAGATGAACCTAAAACTTATATTTATACAAGAGCTAAAAATAGTATAAGCATATCGAATAGTGTTTTTTAAAAAAAAGTGTAAAAATAGTTTATCAGTCTACCTTCAATTTAGCAAAACGTAACAATAACTTTTAGACACGACCATATATTAGGATAACAACTACATATCAATTACTTTAGGATTTGGGTTCTCTTCATAAATTCTAATAAACTCAGCCATAATAATTATCTTGCATTCGCTTTTACAAAGTAAATATTATTTTTTGTATGAAACATCTTAATCTTATATTCTTCTGTTTATCATTAACATTTGTATTTTATAATTGTACAGAAGAAACGACTGATGATACTACAAATACAAATTTAGATGCTTCTAAATATTACCAAGAATTAAATGTTTCCTATGGAAACGATATAAACCAAAAATTTGATTTATATCTACCCGCTAAAAGAAATTCAAACACAAAAACGGTCATACTTATACATGGAGGTGGATGGTCTTCTGGAGATAAAGTGGATATGAATCCGTTTAAGGATTTAATTCGACAAGATTTGCCAAACTTAGCTATTGTAAATATTAATTACCGCTTAGCCAACGCCAATAATAAACCATACCCCATGCAAATTGATGATATTACATCAATTATAAATTATTTAAAAACCAATAAAAGCAAATACACAATTTCAGATAAATTTGGATTCATTGGCGCAAGTGCTGGAGCTCACTTATCCTTACTCTGGAGTTATGCTTTCGATACGAATAAGAATATAAATATGGTGTGTAGTATTGTGGGGCCTACCAATTTAACCGATCCAGCCTATTTAAATAATGAATTACCAGAATTACAAGCTATTTTAGATCTATATGGTATAAATGCCACATCTTCGTATTTAGAAGAAGCCAGTCCATTACATAGAGTTACTGCTTCGGCTCCGCCTACTATTCTGTTTTATGGAGGGCAGGATCCTTTAATTCCAACGACACAGGGAACGGATTTACGAGATAAATTGGTAAGCCTCAATGTAACACATCAGTTTACTTTGTATCCAAATGCAGCACACGGTTGGATTGGTTTAGAACTATTGGATACTTGGCTTAAGCTTAAAGCTTTTACACAAACACATCTTTAATAGTTATCCAATTACCTCAAGTTTAGCAAATCGCAACAATAATTTTTTAACACCTCCATGCTGAAAGTTAATTTCAGCCTTAATATCTGCGCCAGCGCCTTCTATTTTCAATACTTCACCAGTTCCAAAACGTATATGTTTGACAAGATTCCCTACCACAAGTTTACTATCAAACAAATTGGTGTTTCCGTTTGTATGTGTGACAGGTTTTAAATTTTTAGGAGTAGCCACCTGAAACTTAACAGGTTCTTCTTTGGCTGAACTACTCTTTTTAAATACTTGTTGTTTCGCAGGTTTAAATCGTATTTTATTAGGTTCAACATCGCCAAAAATATCGGCATCTATCATGGGGTTAAATCGGCGTTCTTCAATGGGTGTTACAATATCTAAATATTGTTCATCTATTTCTTCAATAAAACGACTAGGTTCGCAATCAATTAATTTTCCCCAACGGTAACGCGACAAAGCATATGTTAAATACGCTTGTTTTTCGGCTCGTGTGAGTGCTACGTAAAACAACCTTCGCTCCTCCTCCAATTCACTTCGAGTTCCCATACTCATGGCACTCGGAAATAAATCTTCTTCCAAACCAACAATAAAAACATAAGGAAATTCCAAACCTTTAGCTAAATGTATGGTCATTAATGCTACATGATTAGGATCACCTTTATCGGCATCAATATCGGTTGCCAGAGCAACATCTTCCAAAAACTCTGCTAAATTTCCAGTGGTATCTGCCAATTCCTTCTGACCTTCCACAAAATCTTTCATCCCATTTAAAAGCTCCTCAATATTCTCCATTCGGGTAACACCCTCTGGAGTACCATCTTTTTTAAACTCTCTAATTAATCCGCTGGTTCTGGAAACATGATCGGCTAATTCAAATACATCAGCCGTTTGATTTAAAACCTGATAGCTTTCGATCATAGTTACAAAATCTTGAAGCTTTCCTTTTGTGCCAGAATTTATTTTGACATCGGTTTTATCGATGTTCTTCATAACTTCAAAAATAGTGCGCTTATAGCCATTTGCAGCTACAATTAATTTATCCATTGTTGTGCCACCAATACCTCTTGGAGGAAAATTAATCACACGTTTTAAAGCTTCTTCATCGGCTGGATTTATCACCAATCTTAAATAAGACAAAACATCTTTAATTTCTTTTCGTTGATAGAAAGACAAACCACCATAAATTCTATAAGGAATATCGCGCTTTCTTAAAGCGTCTTCTATGGCTCGCGATTGTGCATTGGTTCTGTACAAAATTGCAAAATCACTATTTTTTACATGATGCTGTATTTTGTTTTCCCAAATAGTACTTGCTATATAACGCCCCTCATCGCCATCTGTAAGCGACCTATTTACTATAATTTTTTCACCTTCATCATTAGCGGTCCAAACCACTTTATCAAGTTTAGTTTGGTTTTTTTCAATAACAGAATTAGCAGCGTTTACAATTATTTTTGTAGATCGGTAGTTTTGCTCTAATCGAAATACCTTGACATCATCATAATCCTTTTGAAAGTTTAAAATATTATTAATGTTCGCACCTCGGAACGCGTAAATACTTTGTGCATCATCACCTACCACACAAATATTTTGAAACTTATCAGATAAAGCTCTTACAATTAAATATTGCGAGTGATTAGTATCTTGATACTCGTCAACCAAAATATATTTAAATCTGTTTTGATATTTGGCTAACACTTCTGGAAAACGAGTAAGCAATTCATTGGTTTTCAGTAATAAATCATCAAAATCCATCGCTCCAGCCTTAAAACAGCGTTCTACATATTCTTTATAAATATCACCCATTTTAGGGCGTCTTGCCATCGCGTCGGCTTCTTTTAGTTCTGGATTTTGAAAATAGGCTCGTACTGTTATTAAGCTGTTTTTATATGAAGAAATTCGTGAGCGTACTTGCTTGTACTTGTAAATATCTTTATCAAGATCCATTTCCTTGATAATTGATGCTATCAGTCTATCAGAATCTTGAGTATCGTAAATGGTGAAGTTGCTTGGATACCCTAATCTATCGGCTTCAATGCGCAATATTTTAGCAAAAACCGAGTGAAACGTTCCCATCCATAAATTCTTTGCTTCACTTGTTCCAACAATAGTAGCTATACGATCTTTCATTTCGCGTGCCGCTTTATTGGTAAACGTTAACGAAAGTATATTAAAAGGGTCTACGCCCTCGCTCATTAAATAAGCAATACGAAATGTGAGTACACGAGTTTTACCAGAACCCGCACCAGCAATAATAATCATTGGTCCCTCTTTTTGTATAGTAGGCTCTAATTGTGCTTCGTTTAATTGGCTTAAATATTCTTTCAAAATTTCATATTATTTTACGACGTGAAATTAACCATTGTTAGGGTTTTTTTCAATCTGAATTATTATTAATTATAAACAATCAATCCACTACTTTGTTTTAATAATTTATAAAACACAAAAGTGGGCCTGCTAATAGCTTATACTAAGGATTATTTACTTCTATGCAAAATTTAAAAGATTGTTTATATTTGGGAATAAAAATTAGTTAACAGTTTATAGCCGCAGTATTCAGTATTTACTTGTGCATTAGATACAAACATGCTAAGTTTGTAACCAAATTATATTTTTATGGACGCCAACCGAATTATAGACCTATTTTTATTTGCAATCCCATCATTAATTACGGGGCTTATAGCCTATTATTTTTTTAAGGAGCATACCAAAAATGAAGATGGCAGAAGACGCTTTTTGTTAAAAAAAGATATGCAGGTTAATTCTTTACCTACACGTTTACAGGCCTATGAACGTATGACTTTGTTTTTAGAACGCATTACACCTTCAAATTTGCTAATTAGAGTTTCTCCAACATCTTCAAATAAAGAGGATTACGAAGCCTTAATTATACACAGTATTGAACAGGAATTTGAACACAATTTATCGCAACAAATCTACATAAGCGAAAAATGTTGGAATATAATTAATGCCGCAAAAAGTGCTACAATTCAATTAATTAGAAAGGCTAGTTTACTTGAAAAAACAGACACAGCAAACAAACTAAGAGAAGTTGTTTTGACAGAAATGATGGAGCGACGCTCTCCTAGTGATGCAGCGCTTTCATTTTTAAAAGACGAGGTTTCTGATATTTGGTAAGACTAAATTATTTTGCTATTCTTAGCTCGTTAGAACGCGCTTCAAGCGCTTTAGTTTTTGCATAATCGAATCCTTGTTGCCACCAGGTCATCATCAACTTTTTATTAAATATAAGTGAGTTTTCGGTAAGTTTGGATGGCGTATAATACAAGTTTAGCTTTACATTTTTATTTTTTGCAGCAAGCTTTCCAATAAGAATATCACTTTTTTCCACCTGATCTAATAAATGCCCAAACAAATTAAGCATCAACGAAAATGGGTTTTTACCCAGAACCTTCATATACTCCATGTTTTCCGATTCTAAAACTACAGCATCAATTTCAGTAGCTCCGCGCTGAATAGCCTCACGAATAGGTACAACACAACCAAAAGCACCATCGGCATATTCAAAACCATCTACAGTTGCCAAAGACATAAATGGAATATAATTACAAGAAATCCATATCCATTCACAAAATTCATCATAAGTAAATTCTTTAATCGACTTATATTCAACTCTGTTTTTAGATAAATTCGAAACAGTTACAACCACATCTTCCTTAGTTGTTTTTATAAGATTATACTCTTCCTCGGAAAAGTGCTTTTTAATATACCGCCTCAAAGCTTTGCTTTCTCCAAAGGTGCGTTTCATTTTTATAAATTGCCACAATGAGTTAATGAAGTTTATAGAAACAAATTCTCTATCATCTCTTTTATGCACTTTAAAAGGGTCGACACTAAAAATATTTTTCTGCCTTACATTCGTGAAAACTTCATGAATTTTATCAATTTTACCCGCTGCTATGTGTGGCACCAACAAACTACCTGTCGATGTACCTAAAAACAAATCATATTTACGTCCTTCTTCTTGAATTAAATATTGTGCAACACCGCCAGCATAAGCGCCTTTACTACCACCTCCCGAAATTACTAATGCTCTCATATTATTGTTCTAATTGGCTAAATTCCTGATTTTTTAGTTTAGCAAAGTCGTAACCACTTTGCCACCATTGTGTCATTTTTTCTTTATTAAAAATAAGTGAGTTTATTGTTAAAACGGTTGGCGCATAATAGAAGTTAATTATAGCATCATTATGGCTTGCTGTAAATTTGCCGATTTTAATATTTTGAGCTTCAATTCTATCTAACATAAAAGCAAACATATTTGTTAAAAGCGAAAAAGGGTTTTTTGACGGCATTCTATTAAATTGATACACTTCGGTTTGCAAAATAATGGCATCAACTTCTGTAGCTCCTCTACTAATAGCTTCTTCAATGGGCACCATGTTTCCTAAACCTCCATCAGCATATTCGCAACCATCCTTTTTTACTAAGGTCATAAATGGTGTGTAATTACATGAAATCCATATCCAATCAATAAACTCTTCATATTCAAACTCTTTCAAACTTTTATATTCCACCTGGTTTAGCGATAAATTTGACACTGTAACTACCACATCTTTATAGGATTGTTTTAAAAACAAAAATTCATCTTCAGTTAAGGTATCATTAATTAACTTTCTTAAATTATGACTTTCTCCAAAGGTTTTACTTCCTCTTAAAAAGTTCATCATTACATTAAAATGATTTATCGCTATATTCTGGCTGCCATGTTTTTGTTTAACTATAAACGGACAAACATCAAAAATACTATCGTTGGTAACATTAGTATAAACTTCCTTAATTTTTTCAATTTTATGAAGCGCCAAATGCGATGCTAATAAGCTACCTGTTGAAGTCCCAATATATAGATGATAATCTCGATTAAGCTCTTCAATAAGGTACTGCGCAACACCTCCCGCAAATGCGCCTTTACTTCCACCTCCTGAAATCACTAATGCTTTCATCTGATTATCATTATTGTTTTTTAATATTCAGATGTAACTGCCCTAAATTCATTTCCTTTATATGATAAATATTTAGCAATGGATGTTTCATTTAGTACTCATTTTGCTCTAATTTAGTAATTAAAGTCTTATATTTTTCATCTTGCTTTAAATAATCCAATAAACTTTTTGAATATTCTTTAAAACGCCAATTATGATGTTTAGTCGCATCAATTAAATTAGAAATTATGGTTTCATTATAAATCTGCATCGCATTTAAATATGAAAAAGCAGTCTCTCGTGATTCAAAATCATATTTAGGACTGGTATACGCCACTAATTCATTAAAATAGACTTGCTTATTTTTATCTTCATAACCAGGGGTGTTTAATACCAAAGCAATCCATAACATTCTAATGCTTTTATTATTGAATCCGACTATTCCTTTGGTTTTTTCTAAATACTTCAATTTGTCTTCAGTAAAATTGTCACACAAATTATATAAAGCAGCTTCTATTGTTATATAGGATTTATCGTTTAAAAGTGATTCGTAATCTTTTTTTAATTCTAATGGAATTTCTTTTAGATTTTGAGCAATGGCTTGACGGACTTTTAAACTATTATTAAAATCTTGTTTTTTGATAACTTTAGGTGATTGCTTAATAACTTTAATTTTTGCTTCATCTGAAATCTTGGAATTCAAGTAAGAATTGCATTTAGCACTATAAAATCGACAATCCACGGCTAAATATTCTTTAATAAACTTCGATTTCTTTAAACTTTCTAAAGCTTTTTCGTTTGGAAACAGGACGCTTTCTAACCAAACTTTAACGAATTCACTTAAATTTTTCCCACTAGATTTTTCAACTTCGCTTATAAAATCATGGGTTTCAACATTTTTAAATTGATGCTTCAATAAATAGTTTTTTATGCCCTTTTTAAACGCTTTATCACCAACTTGTTCTCGTAACTTATGTAATACCCATGCCCCTTTTTTATAAAAGGTGGTACTAGTTGATTTTGGATCTAATAACGAAGTGCTTTCTCCTACTTTGTCTTGCTCTAAAAGTTCTTGTGCGTATTCATATAGTTGCCAATAGTAATAATTGATACCAAACACCTCTTTCTCTGCTAATAACGCGTAATAGGTTGCAAATCCTTCCTGGAGCCAATGGTGCGTTCCAGATGTTTCTGTAACCATATCACCAAACCATTGATGTGCTAATTCGTGCGCATTTACATTTACATAATTCTTATCAACAAATGCTATGGAATCTATCACAAAACTATCGGCGAAAATGGTTGTGCTCGTGTTT
>Ga0102814_10001783_pt1 | contig 14904 bp, 10 predicted proteins | sample ColrivemetaGS741_FD_79112 | JGI IMG/M metagenome (GOLD analysis project Ga0102814, IMG submission 79112) | Estuarine microbial communities from the Columbia River estuary - Flood tide ETM metaG S.741 | ecosystem: Environmental > Aquatic > Marine > Intertidal zone > Estuary | place: USA... | reverse complement strand
GTAATATTCGTGAATTGAAAAACTTGCTCGAACGCATTTTGATTTTAAGCGAGGGCCAAGGTGAAATCACTTCTGATGATTTGCCAACCGACACGGCGTCACAGGCGGCTGGGGCCAATGGGCCGGTCTTGCAGGGTTTGGCATCTTTGCCTTTGCGCGACGCGCGCGAGGCTTTTGAACGCGAATATTTGATGGTTCAAATCGAACGTTTTGGAGGCAATATCAGCAAGACAGCCCAGTTTGTTGGGATGGAGCGAAGCGCGTTGCATCGCAAATTAAAGTCGCTCTCGATCGTCTCTGGCGTAAAACAGCTGGATTGAACCGGTTAGGGGTTCGAGATATGGTGTAGATCGAAACCGTTTCGGTGGCGGGTTTGCGCACTCAAATACTGTTCCCAATAGAAGGGAAAAGAAATGAAGATTATTATTTGTGGTGCTGGCCAAGTTGGCTGGCAAATCGCGCGACACTTATCGGGCGAGCGCAATGATGTAACGGTCGTTGACAGCAATCCTGATTTGGTCAGGCGCGCTATGGATACGCTTGACGTGCAGGGCGTATCAGGCTTTGCTTCTTATCCCGATGTTTTGGAAAAAGCCGGTGCCAAAGATGCTGAAATGATCATTGCGGCGACCCATTCGGATGAGGTGAACATGGTCACCTGTCAAGTGGCACATTCGGTGTTTGATATTCCCCGAAAAATAGCCCGGTTGCGCAGCAAATCTTATTTAGATGCCATTTATTCGGATCTTTATCGCCGTGATCATATGCCGATTGATGTGGTGATCAGCCCGGAACGCGAAGTTGCGGATGCGGCGCTGAAACGGCTTTCGGCCCTTGCTGCGTTTGATACCGAATTGTTTCTGGATGAGCAGGCTCAATTGCTGGGCCTGCGGCTTGACGAAAATTGTCCGGTGCTGAACACGCCCTTGCGGCAGCTTAATGATCTTTTTTCAACGCTCAGGGTGATCGTAATCGGGGTTCGCCGCCAAACCGCTTTATTCGCCCCCGAGGCGGGGGATCAATTATTCGCTGGTGATGAAATTTACGTGATGTGCCACGCTGAAGATACGGTGCGCACGATGGAAGTGTTTGGAAAATCGCAAGGCAAGCAAGATCGGGTTGTACTTGTAGGGGGCGGCAATGTCGGGCTGTCAATTGCCAAATCCTTAGAATCTCGGACCCAACGCGTGCGCAGCAAGATCATTGAAAAAGATAGAAATATCGCTGAACATGCCGCCAATGAGCTTGAAAAAACCATTGTCTTGAATGGTGATGGGCTCAATTCCGCGTTGCTTGCAGAGGCCAATATTGGCAAAAGCGATGTCATCTTGGCGGTGACAGATGATGATAAAACCAATATGTTGGCGGCAGTTCGGGCAAAAATGTCGGGGTGCCCCCGATCGATTGTTTTAATCAATGACCCGTCCTTGGTACCGCTTATGGCGCCTTTGGGGATTGATGCGTTTATCAATCCGCGCGCAACCACCGTAAGTTCGATTTTGCGACATATCCGTCATGGGCGGGTGCGTGGTGTTTATTCAATTGGTGATGCAGAAGCTGAAATTATTGAAGCCAAGGTGTTGTCAACATCGCCGATTGCGGGGCAGAAGATTTCCGATATCGACTTTCCCGAAGGTGTTTTGGTTGGAGGGGTGCTAAAATCGGGCATAATGATGAAGCCCGTAGGGACAACCCGTATTGAAGAGGGTGATGTCATCGCTTTGTTTTCTTTGGCCAAGGATATCACCGAAGTGGAGCGTCTGTTGCAAGTTTCCATAGATTTTTTCTAACCTATGCAGCGTCACCTTTTATATTTGCCCTTCGCGCTGCAAATATTTGGCGTGATGGCGATTTCGATGATTGTGCCAAGCCTATATGCTTTGGTAACAGAGCAGTTTTTCGAGGCCCGCATGTTTTTCTACACGGGGCTTTTGGGCGTTACGTTTCTAGCGCTTATCGGGCTTGCGCGTTCAAATCAAACTTCGCGTGAAACGGCGCTTGATCAAATGTTATCATTGGCGTTGATCTTCGTTTTTTTGCCCGTGTTTTTAGCCATTCCAGAGTATTCAGTTATTCGAACAACGTCGTTTTTAAATGCCTATCTCGATATGGTAAGCGCCTTAACCACAACTGGGTTTGAGGTGTTTCCTGCGGGGCGCTTGTCCGATGCTTTACATTTATGGCGTGCGCTCGTGGGCTGGATGGGGGGGGCTTTAATTTGGGTGGCTGCGGTGGCAATTTTAGCACCGCTGAACCTGGGTGGGTTTGAGCTTACCGGGCAACACGCGAACGCACGGCGTCAAGCGAATTTTATATCTACTTCTGAACGAAAATTATTTTTAATGCGCAGCGTGCAAACTTTGATGCCACTTTATATTGGCCTGACTGCGGTATTATGGCTGGGCTTCATTCTGTCTGGTGCATCTGGATATAACGGCTTTATCTTTGCGCTATCCGTTCTGTCGACAAGCGGAATAACGGCCTATCAGGGGGTTGCAGGCCTGTCTTCGGGAATTTGGGCAGAGGTTTTGATCGTTTTGTTCTTTACGCTGGCGCTGAGCAGGGTTCTTTGGGCCCCCGAAAAAACAACGGGCTTTGCCAAGGGGCTCTTGAGAGATGTCGAATTGCGCCTGGCCATTTGGATCACCATTTTGCTCAGCTGCGTTCTCTTCATTAAGCAAGTTTCTTCATCGGCCGCGCCTTTGGCAGAATATGGGCCAGAGGGTTTGCTGGCTTTGATATGGGGCAATCTATTCACTATTTTATCTTTTTTAAGCACGACGGGCTGGTCGAGCCAATATTGGGAACCCATTGCGCCTTTGAGCAACGCGGGAATCCCAGGGTTTTTATTTTTGGGCTTAGGCCTAATTGGTGGCGGTATCGCAACCACTGCCGGCGGCGTAAAGCTGCTTCGGTTTTATATTCTGTATTTAAACGCTTTACGCGAGGTCGGTCGTTTGGTGCATCCTTCCTCGGTCGGAAAAACAAAAAGCCAAAATCAGTATGATCTCGGGCAGGGGGCTTTTGCAGCCTGGATTTTCTTTATGCTATTCGGTCTTAGTTTGGCTGGGATCACGCTGTCTCTTGCGGCTTCTGGGCTTAGTTTTGAGACGGCTCTGGCTTTATGCGTCAGCGCCATCAGCACCACTGGGCCCGCTTTGATGATGGTCATAGAAGGCCCTTTTGATATGATTGCATTATCCGGTCTGGCGAAGGCGATATTATGCCTTGCGATGGTTTTGGGGCGGCTTGAAATACTGGTTATTTTGGCGCTTTTGCGCCCTGAAATTTGGTTGCGCCAATAAGTTGCATCGCCGTGCTCTTTGAATTATGAGTCGAGTGTAAAGAAAAAGCTGTCGGCGCGGCTTTTACACCCTGCATATCCAAGGCGCTGCAAAAATAAAAAGGTAATACAATGGCCTCTGACCGTCAAAATCTTCAAGATGCATTCTTAAATCACGTTCGCAAAACGAAAATTCCGGTGACCGTGTTTTTAATCAATGGGGTGAAGCTTCAAGGTGTGATCACTTGGTTCGATAATTTTTGTATCTTGCTTCGCCGAGACGGGCAGTCACAGCTTGTGTATAAGCACGCAATTTCCACGATCATGCCGTCTCAATCGATTTCGCTTTATGAAGGTGAAGATCAAAATTGATAGAGCATGAGGGCAGGGTTACGCGCGCCTGGGTGCTGCATCCTGAACTTAAAACCGTGTCCGGCCGCCGCGATCCCGTGGCTGCCTTGGCTGAGGCCACGTCCTTGGCGCGGGCTTTGCCCGAGCTGGATGTTGTTGGGGCATCAGTTATTAGCTTGAAAAAGCTGCTTCCGGGCACGCTTTTTGGTTCTGGAAAATTGACAGAATTAAAAGAGATTTTTGAAGAGCACAGTGTCGAACTGGTGCTACTGGACGGTCATGTCACCCCCGTTCAACAGCGCAATTTGGAAAAAAAATGGGGCGTAAAGCTTCTGGATCGCACGGCGCTTATTCTGGAAATCTTTTCAGACCGGGCTTCAACGCGCGAAGGCGTGTTGCAAGTGGAAATGGCAGCATTAGGGTATCAACGCACCCGTTTGGTGCGCGCCTGGACGCATTTGGAGCGGCAGCGCGGTGGTCTGGGTTTCGTGGGTGGCCCAGGTGAGACGCAGATTGAGGCGGATAGGCGCGCGATTGATGATCAATTGCTGCGACTGCGCCGGCAATTGGATAAGGTTGTAAAGACCCGTGCGCTACATCGGGCCGCGCGGGCCAAGGTGCCGTTTCCGATTGTGGCTTTGATCGGATATACAAATGCGGGTAAATCAACTCTGTTCAACCGCCTGACGGGCGCGCAGGTGATGGCGAAAGATATGTTGTTTGCAACGCTTGATCCCACGATGCGTAATTTAACGCTGGCAACTGGGCATCGCGTCATTCTATCCGATACGGTTGGGTTTATCTCAGACTTGCCCACGGAATTGGTGGCGGCGTTTCGCGCAACATTGGAAGAGGTATTAAGCGCTGATATCATTATCCACGTTCGTGACATTGCGCATGCCTCAAGCGAGGAGCAAGCGACAGATGTAGAGCGTACGCTTGAAAAGCTGGGTGTGTCTTCACAGGTTCCGCTTCTAGAAGTTTGGAATAAAATTGACGAGTTAGAGGAAGAGGCCCGCGCGTCGGTGTTGCTAAGGGCTGAGCGGCAGGAAAATGTGATTGCGATTTCGGCGCTGACTGGTGCAGGATTAGAGGGTTTGCAAACGCGTATTTCAACCCAGCTTAACGTGTCTCGCTATGTGATGGATGTGAAGTTATCGCATGCCGAGGGGCGGCGCAGGGCATGGCTGTATCAAGAAGGCGTAATCTTAAAAGAAGAAACCACCGAGACCGGTTCGATATTTGAAGTGGAATGGGATGACGCGCAGCGCCAGCAATTCGACGCTCTGTAAGCCTGATATCATTTTAGGCGTGGATTAATTTGGACGAATATGGGTTATGCCTATGGCACCAGCGCGCGCCAACTCCAAATCAAGTGACATTGGAATATAGTCTTGATTGCGCCACAAGGCGCTGAAATTATCATAATATTGCGATAGAAAATGTCCCGATTGGCCGGTGGTTGTGATGAAAACGGAACTGTTCGGGTCGGCTAAATCATAAACGCCCCGATAGGTGGCCGCGTGTATGTTGTGAAAAGGATGGGGCGGGTGCCCCGATGTTTTGCCACGTTGCAACGTGTGGTCGCCGCCACTGGTGGGTTGAATAATGTTCAAAAAATACCCAATCAAAGGGATATGTCCTAAAGTGGGATGCAGATGCTGCGCGCGATGCGCCATGCCCCACTCTAGCCTGCTTGGGTCACGCCCGTAATGCTCTTGCAGCCAGATTAACGCGTCTTCCAATGCCATTTTGGCCATGACTGCGCAGGTTTCGATCGGTTGTGTTTGTACGATGTCGCACCAATGGCTGGCACCATCAATATCGCGAAACACCCGTTCGATGAAAAGCGGTTCTAGCGCTGGAAACGCCTGGCTCAGATCTCCCAATTCATCTTGAATAAGGCGGCGTTGAAGCGCACGCATCCAGGCTGCGTAGATCAAGGGTTGCGGATCATGTTGGTTCATATCGCCGTTCCAAGAGGCCAATAAATCCAATGCGTCTTTTTTGCGTTGTTCCAAGCTGCCATTTGGAGCTGATTGCTCAGTATACCACAAATCACTGGCAATGAGGGGAAGCAGGGTTTGCGCCGCAAAGCTGACACTGTCGGATTGGGCTTCGATAAAGCTGTCTTTGGTGTGAATTTCGCGCGCTTGCATCAGACGGTTCCAGCGTTGGATGCGTTGGCTGTCACCCCAGCTAAAGGAGATATGGTTGGGGAAGGCCGCTGCTGTCACTTTGTTATTTGTATTTCCCAAAATACCTTCTTCAGGAGTTTTGTTTTCGGGGTTTTGTGCATAGCTTAACATCCCGCGCCATTGATTTTCGGATAAATGTCCCAAGCTGGGCATACGGCCCTGCGTTTGATGCGCTGTATTGCGCCGCGGCAAAGCTCCAACCGTTTTTTGGACGATGCGCGTTTGATCAACCATAATTATGTTTTCTGAAGGTGTGATTTGCGGTTCCAAGGCGGCCAAAGCTTGGTCGATATTTTGGGCCTGCATCAGCTCAAATTTTGCACTGAAGGTTTTGTCTTTCGCGTTAAAACCGGTCCAAGCCAGCGCGGGTACAAATCCTTTTGGCGTGACCGAAGCAAGATTAAGCTGGGTTTGACTGAAAACAGGCCCATGGGTTGTTGCGCGTAACGTCATGGTGACGGGTTTTTGATCTTTAATGTTGATGATTGATGCGCGCGTGGAAAAACGCCGAAAGCCCGTTGGGGTTTTGTAATAATCGGAACGCGCCGGATCGAGCTGCTCCATGTAAATATCCTGATCATCGGCAAATGAGGCGGTTATCGCCCATCCCAAGCGGTCACTGCGCCCGGTTAAAATCAGCGGTATACCGGGTATGCTGCCTCCAATAACACCGCCGCTTTGCAGTTCTAAATGGGCCAAATACCACTGCCCGGGAACGGATAATGCGCCATGTGGGTCATTCGCCAGCAATGTGCCCTGGTTTGCAGAGCGGCTTGGAGCGGCTGCAAACGCGTTGGAGGCTCCTGCAAAGCCGCGTTTTGGCAGCACCCAATCCGAAATTGCCGCCCAGTCTTGCGCGCTGTCTGTGGGGCGCTGCCCTGTTGGCGATAAAGGAGGGGTAAAAAGAGAAGAATAACTGCGCGGCTTTGCGCCGATATGAAAGGGCGCATCTGGCAGGATTTCCTCAACATGGTCACTGTTTTCCAAGATTAAGGAAACCTGTGCTCTGAGAATTTCTTCTTTCAAATGACCGCTCTGCTGAAAGCCGATAAGCTTTAGAAGGGCCAAGCTGTCGATGGGTTGCCAAGCGGCAAACGGGCTATCAAACAGGAACATCTCAGGCGCACCGCGGCCAAGCGCCGCGCGGTTAATATGCTCGATTCGCGCATTTACGCCTGCGGCATAGGCTGAAAGAGCAGCTTGCGCTTGCGCTGTTTGATATTGCAGCGAGTCGGCGGCATAGCTGTAAAGGTCTAACCGGCGCATCAACTTATCCGTTTCAAGGGATCGAGCACCAAAAACCTCCGACAGGCGCCCTTGGGCGGTGCGCCTTAGCATCGCCATGTGCCAAAGCCTGTCTTGGGCATGCACAAACCCCAATGCGAAGAAGATGTCATGATCGTTTTCGGCCTTAATATGGGGCACATTCGCGGTGTCTCGGATGATTTCAATAGATCCTTGGGCCTGAGAAAACTGCAAATTTTGAGCGTAGTTGGGCAGGGATTGCGCAGCCAAATAGTAAATCAAGGTACCGGCGCACAGGATCGCGATCAGGACAAGCACCGTAAGCCGAACCATCCAACGAAATACCATTGCCATCCAAAATGCCTTTTTAACTGATCTGACCTCTTGCATCGCCTAGCACGAGCAGACACAAGTAGAAAACAAACTTTTGGGAAAATATTATGGCTAAAATTGCATTTTTAGGTCTTGGCGTGATGGGATACCCAATGGCGGGGCATTTACAGGCTAAGGGCCATAGCGTGACGGTTTACAACAGGACACGAGAAAAATCGTCTGCTTGGGTGGCAGAGTATGGTGGGGCGCAACAAAATACGCCGCGCGCGGCCGCTGAGGGCGCAGAATTTGTCATGGCCTGCGTGGGCAATGACCATGATTTGCGTTCGGTGGTTTTGGGAGATGACGGGGCCTTGGAGGGCATGTCCGACGGCAGTGTTTTCGTAGATCATACGACGGTTTCGGCTCTGGTCACGGATGAGTTATTCTTAGCGGCGAAATCCAATGGAATTGATTTTGTAGATGCTCCGATTTCTGGGGGTCAAGCCGGCGCGGAAAATGGTGTTTTGTCAATCATGTGCGGGGGCTCGCAGCCGGCTTATGATCGCGCCGAGCCGGTTATGGCGGCCTATTCGCGCATTTGCCGGCGCATCGGCGAAAGTGGCGCTGGACAAAAAACCAAAATGTGCAACCAAATTGCGATTGCAGGCTTGGTGCAAGGCCTCTCAGAGGCACTGCATTTTGCAGAAAAGTCAGGCTTGGACGGGCGGGCCGTTGTCGAAGTCATCAGCCAAGGCGCAGCGGGAAGTTGGCAAATGTCAAATCGATACGAAACGATGGTGGATGATCACTTTGAGCACGGGTTTGCGGTGGATTGGATGCGCAAGGATTTAAAGATTTGCCTTGAGGCAGCGGGCGAAAATGGTGCCTCGTTACCGGTGACGGCCTTGGTCGATCAGTTTTACAATGATGTCCAGAAGCTGGGTGGGGGGCGTTGGGATACCTCAAGTCTCATTAAACGATTGCGCAGTTTTGATTGAAAAGATCCCCATATTTCAATGTTTTTTAATTTGGCCATTGTGTTTACAGGGTCAACCACCATATGGTGTAGATGGTAGGAGCGATTTAAATCAGGCTCCACCAAACAGTTTCACTGACCTTCGATCAGGCCTTTATATAGCCTTGAAGAGCAGATTGATTAGACCACGTTCGGTCGACATATCAGCCTGAACCGCAATCGCGGAAGGGGCTTAAATTGGCAAGTTTTGATACCCAACAAGGTCAAAGCTGCTGGAGATGAAAAGCGATGCAACGCGCGCGGAAAACAACAGTTAAAATCGGGGGCCACGGCTCTCTTCTGTTGAGGTGTGCCGAGCTTGCCCGTGAAAGACGCGCCCCAAAGGCTTTCGGTGTGACGCACCGAGCCAGCGGTCAGCCGCGCAATTGGAAAACATGCCTAAGAAAATGCTTATCGATGCCACCCACGCCGAGGAAACGCGCGTGGTTGTGGTTGACGGAAATAAAGTTGAAGAATTTGATTTTGAATCCGAAAACAAACGCCAGCTTGCTGGAAATATATACCTAGCCAAAGTTACCCGTGTAGAGCCGTCTTTGCAGGCGGCCTTCGTCGATTACGGCGGAAATCGCCACGGATTTTTGGCGTTTTCTGAAATCCATCCCGATTATTATCAAATCCCGATTGCCGACAGGCAGGCTTTGATGGAAGAAGAACAGGCCTATGCCGAAGCGCAGCAAAGGCAGGAAGAGGAAGAAGACGCGCCCAAAAAACGCGGACGAGGGCGGCGCGGGCGTTCAAAAGCGCAGACCATTGCCACTGAAGACGCGGTTCAGCAGTCTGAGGTTGATGAAGATCAAGTTTCCGGAATGGAAACGATCGATTTAACGGATGAATCGGAAATATCAGGCGAGGGTGCAAAATCGACGTCGCCGGAAACGGCTGATGGCGATGACGCAGCCGTTGTGGGCGATGATCTAATGGGCGCGCAAGACGACAGTTCAGAGGGTGGTGAGACTATTGCTGCGCAAGAGATTGCTGATGAGAAAGAGCAAGAGACCATCGCTGAAGCGGCGCAAGTGCCAGGCGATCAGGGTGCAGCAGGCAGTTCTTTGGAAATTAGTGATGAGCAGGATGTCAAAGACGCAGATGACGCCGGCGAGGAGCGCAAACCAAGCTCGGCAGAGCGTGATGAAACAATCGAATCTATATCCGATGATGATGACACATTCGATTTACGCCCAGCGCGCAAGCCGCGTCCGCGTCGCTACAAAATCCAAGAAGTCGTTAAAGTGCGGCAGATCATGCTGGTGCAGGTTGTCAAAGAAGAGCGTGGTAATAAAGGCGCCGCACTCACAACTTATTTGTCATTGGCTGGGCGCTATTGCGTTTTAATGCCAAACACCGCCCGTGGCGGCGGCATCAGCTGTAAAATTACCAATGTGGTTGATCGGAAGAAACTGAAAGAAATCGCCCATGAATTAGAGGTGCCGAAAGGCGCAGGCCTGATCATTCGGACCGCCGGAGCGAAGCGCACCAAAACAGAGATTAAGCGTGATTGTGAATATCTTCAGCGGATGTGGGAGCAGATCCGTGAATTGACGCTGCAATCTATGGCACCAGCGAAGATCTATGAAGAAGGCGATTTGATCAAAAGATCCATTCGCGATCTATATAATCGGGAAATCGATGAGGTTCTTATCGAAGGCGATCGTGGATATCGCATCGCCAAAGATTTCATGAAAATGATCATGCCGTCGCATGCCAAAAACGTGAAAAGCTATCAGGATGCGATGCCCCTATTCGCACGTTATCAAGTGGAAAGTTATCTTTCTTCGATGTTCAACCCTACGGTGCAGTTGAAATCGGGTGGTTATATTGTGATCGGCGTGACGGAAGCCTTGGTCGCGGTAGATGTGAACTCGGGCCGCGCCACGAAAGAAGGCTCGATCGAAGATACGGCGCTTAAAACCAATTTAGAAGCTGCTGAAGAAGTGGCGCGCCAATTGCGATTGCGTGATCTTGCAGGTTTAATCGTGATCGATTTCATCGATATGGATGAGCGCAAAAATAATCTGGCGGTTGAGAAACGCATTAAGGATAAATTGAAAAGCGACCGTGCCCGCATTCAAGTGGGCCGCATTTCAGGTTTTGGGTTGCTCGAGATGAGCAGACAGCGTTTGCGCCCCGGCATGATCGAGGCCACCACGCAACCATGCCCGCATTGTCATGGAACGGGCTTAATCCGCTCTGAAGACAATCTGTCTCTGTCTATTTTGCGGCAAATTGAGGAAGAAGGTGTGCGCCGACGTTCGCGTGAGGTCTTAGTGAAGTGTCCGGTTGTGATCGCGAACTTCCTGATCAATCAAAAACGGGATCATATTGCACAAATTGAAGCCCGCTATGGTTTGTCTGTAAGGATCGAAGCGCATCCGCATCTTATTAGCCCCGATTTTGAAATTGAGAAATTCAAAACGGCCACGCGGGTTGTGCCAGAGGCATCAATGCCTGTGATCTCTGCAGAGGTTGTGCATATGGAGCAGGTGGAGGAAGACGCTGCCGAGCAGGAGGCGCAAGCTGATCTTGACGCGGACGCTGGCGATAGTGACGCCAAGCCGAAGAAACGGCGGCGGCGGCGGCGGCGGCGTAAATCGTCAAACGGAGAGGCTGACAACGCTCCAGAGGCGGCCACTTCCCTGCAAGTAGAAGACAATGGAGAGGCCTCTCCCCCTGCGGAAGAAACACCCCAAGGCGCGTCTTCAGAAGAAGATACGTCTGCAAAAACCAGTGAACCAACGCTAAAAGAGGGCGAAAGTGCCTCGGTTGACAGTGAAGCAGGCGCAGACTTGAACAGTGCACCTACCGCGACAGACGAGAAGCCAAAGCCTGCCCGCAAGCGTACCCGTAAACCGCGGGCTGCCAAGAGTGTTGAGGCCGAGCCTGAGGCAGATCCAGCCAATTTAGTGGCCAGTACCGCCCCTACCGCTGATCCGTCGGATTCTCCAGAAGAAGCTGAGGTGAAGCCAAAGCCAAAGCGGGCGCCACGAAAAACCAAAAAGCAAAAAGAGGCAGAGCTTCAGGCCGCTGAAGCGCAAGCTGCTTCTGCTGCAGAGGACGCCGCTGAGGCACCCCAGCCCGCTCAACAAAGTGAAGCCGTTGAGGCCAGCGTGGAAACACCGAGCGCGCCGAATGAAACCGTGTCAGAGCTGAAAGCTTCTAGCGCGGCATCAGATGAAACCAGCGTCGAACCCAAGCCCAAAAAGCGGGGTTGGTGGTCGCGAGGAAGCTGAGACAAGCGCCTGCCTCACGTAAAATGGGGCAGGCGGGCTCAGTTTTTTTCGATTTTATACAGGGTAACCCCGTCACTTTGCTCTTCGATATCCAACAAAATATGGCCTGATTCTGCGCAATAATGCGGCATGTCAACAATCGCGGCCGGATCCGTCGCAAAGACATGAAGGATATCGCCCTGCGCAAGCTTAGAAAGCGTTTTGCGGGCTTTTAACACGGGCAGAGGGCATAAAAGACCCTTCGTATCGAGTTTTGTAATCATGGGGCCGAGATATTATTTTACTCTAAAGAAGTCCACTGACTTGTGATTAGCCCTATGCTGGCCTAGATGGAACGCAAGAAGCGGGGGTTTGATGTTTGGAATTGACATAATTGATGCGGATTTGCTGCCTGGAGTGTTGGTTGCATTTCTGGCAGGCATTCTATCCTTTTTGAGCCCTTGTGTGTTGCCAGTCGTTCCGCCCTATTTAGCATATATGAGTGGAATTTCAGCGACTGAATTGACGGATAAATCTGCCTCTAAATCGGCTGTATTGCCGGCTTTGTTTTTTGTCCTTGGATTGTCGACGGTGTTTTTACTTTTGGGCTTTACGGCATCAGCCTTTGGCCTTTTGTTTTTAAGTTACCAAAGCAGTTTCAATACGCTGGCCGGGCTTTTGGTCATGCTTTTTGGGCTGCATTTTTTAAGCGTCATTCGAATTGGGTTCTTGGATCGTGAGGCGCGCTTTGATGTAGGAGATCGCGGCGGATCTTCGTTTGGTGCATATATATTGGGGCTGGCCTTTGCCTTTGGCTGGACGCCCTGTATCGGGCCACAACTGGGCGCGATATTATCTTTGGCAGCCAGCGAGGCGTCGATTGCCCGCGGCACCATTTTATTGGCAGTTTACGCCTTGGGCTTGGGGCTGCCATTTTTGCTTGTTGCCGCTTTTTTGTCAAAATTGACTGTTACGCTGGGTTGGATGAAACGGCATATGCAGCAGATCGAGCGGATCATGGGGCTGCTGTTATGGACCATCGGGTTATTGATGTTGACAGGTGGGTTTTCCGATCTGTCTTATTGGTTGCTTGAGCGGTTTCCTGCGCTTGGCGCGCTTGGATAGGCTTTTCATCGTTGCAATGCGCTTTGCGCGTTGGGAGGGATGGGGCAATGCAGGCACAAGACGTTACACGGCGGTTGATTTTTTACGTACCGGGGTTTGATCCTTTTCCCCTGCGCCGCTATCGTGAATTGTATCGCAAGGAAGCAAAGCGACAAGCTGCCTTGGCTGGGTATCAGATTTCTCAATTGCCACCCGATCCCGCTTTGGGCGCAGATTGGGGCGTGGACTCTGTGTTTGAGGGTCAGAGGACCTTCGCCGCTTTTATCGTTTTAGGCTGGTCTGATCTTGTCAAACACGCCATGTCTGCCGGCATCTTGCGCACCTATGTGGCGTTGTTTCAAACGCTCTGGATCTATCTTTATAGCCGCGCCTTTTTTGATTTGATTCAAATGCGCAAAGGGCCGGTTATTGCCGCGCTTTATCCTGTAGTGATGCTGCTGAGCCAGCTTTTTATTGCACTTTTTACGGCTTGGCTTGTGAGCTTGAATTTTAGCAGCTTTTGGTTGAGCGTGCCTTTCGCCAGCGTCATTTTTATTGCTATTTTACGCGGTTTTAAGGCGTTGGACCGGATCTTTTTTGCCTATTATTTAATGCAGGATTTTGCCTTTTCCGCCCAGTTAAGAGGTGCTTATCCTGCGCCTTTGCAACAGCGCATCAATGCCTTTAGCGCCCGCATCGAAAAAGCACTCAAAGAAAATTGGGATGAAATATTGGTGGTGGGGCATTCATCTGGCGCGCATATCGCGATCAGCGCTTTGGCGCAGATTGAGCGCTCAGCCGCCTTCGATCAGGCCCCCGCTACGGTTGGGTTTCTATCGCTTGGTCAAGTGATCCCCATGGTGGCTTTTCTTCCCAATGCGGGCCAATTGCGGCGTGATTTGTACGATATTTCGCGCAGTACTGCTATCTACTGGGTGGATATTACGGCTCCGGGTGATGGATGCTCTTTTTCCCTTTGCGATCCAGTTGCGGTTTCTGCGCTACCATTGGCTGGTCAAACTGGCCCTTTGGTTTTATCCGCGGCCTTTTCGCAGGCGCTGTCCCCCAGGCGTTGGCGGCGCTTGCGATGGCGATTTTTCAAGCTGCATTTTCAATATCTATGCGCCTTTGATGAGACCCATCATTATGATTACTTTGCAATTACGGCCGGCCCGATCACCTTGCGCAAACGCTTCTGCAATCGTAAGCCGTCAAAACAAGTGCAAAAGATTGCCTATAACCGCTACCGAGAAATCGCGTGATCGATCTGCCACCAAAGCCCCATTCAAGACCTGAAAAATATTCTTTTTTGAAATATTTAAAGGCCTTTCGCCAAGATATATTATCTGCGCAACCCAATCATTTGTATCGCGCTTGGATGGCCGAATTTCGAACACTTTTTTTTCATTCTTTTTTGATCAACCAGCCGGCCTTAATCCAACTTGTTTTGCAGCAGCGCCCGGATGATTTTCCGAAATCTTCGCGGATTGCGACGGGCTTATATTCTTTGTTGGGTGACAGTGTTTTTTTAACCACGGGCAGCACTTGGCAACGGCAGCGGCGCATTGTGAACCCTGCCTTTGAGGGCGGGCGGCTTAAGCAGGCTTTTCCGGCCATTCAAGCCGCTGGTGATGCGTTCTTAGCCGAGCTTTCGCCCGGAACGGTCGATGTAGAGCCATTGGCCAGTAAATTGGCTGCAGATGTGATTTTTCGCACGCTTTTTTCTGTTCCAATCGAAGATAAAACCGCGAGCAAAGTATTTGACGCTTTTCGAACCTATCAGCGTCAACAACCGGTTGCTAATCTGCCTGCGCTGGTGCCCGCGCTGCGCTGGCTGCCATTTTGGCAAAATCGCCGGGTGAAAAGGTCGGCGCTTGAAATCAGAGGCTTGATCACGCATCTGACCCATATACGACAAGACCAGATTGCCGCAGGCCGCGCACCGCAAGACTTGGCGACGCGGCTGTTGAGCACGCAAGATCCCGAAACAGGCACGCGGCTTTCCCTATCTGAAATGGTCGATCAGGTTATGATTTTCTTTCTTGCGGGCCATGAAACCAGCGCTGCTGCGCTCAGTTGGGCGTTATATTTGCTGGCACGCTATCCCCAGTTTCAAGATCAAGTGGCGCAAGAAGCCGCCCATCTGACGGGTTCAGAAGACTTTGC
>Ga0102814_10001782_pt1 | contig 14909 bp, 15 predicted proteins | sample ColrivemetaGS741_FD_79112 | JGI IMG/M metagenome (GOLD analysis project Ga0102814, IMG submission 79112) | Estuarine microbial communities from the Columbia River estuary - Flood tide ETM metaG S.741 | ecosystem: Environmental > Aquatic > Marine > Intertidal zone > Estuary | place: USA... | reverse complement strand
ATTTTTGCCTCGGTCATATCAAATTTATTGCCCACAAATGTATCGAATTTTTCACGGTAAACACCGTATCTTGTTGTCCACAGACAAAGACTTAATTGACCGTAGTAAGCAAGATTTTGTAATAAAAAAACCGAGCGAAGAGCAGATTAAGGAAGTTCTTCGTGTTAGCAAAAGCTCTACTAAAGCACTTAAGATATTATTTATTGGCAACCCAGATAAACTGCTTAAAAAAGTATTTTTTGGCTTTAAGTATGTGGTAGCATCAGGCGGTATAGTTTCTAATAAAGATGGGGAAATTATGCTAATGAAACGCTTGGGTAAGTGGGACTTACCAAAAGGTAAAATTAAAAAAAGAGAAGACTTACAGGTTTGTGCCTTACGTGAAATTGAGGAGGAAACAGGTGCGAAAAAACTCTCCATAATAGAACCATTTTCTGAAACATATCATACCTATTATAGAAACGAAAAGTGGGAAATAAAACACACCTATTGGTACTTAGTTTTTTGCAAGTACGATGGCCCGCTAGTTCCTCAGTTAGAAGAGGATATAGAAGAAGTAAAATGGATTAGTACGGATGATTTAAACTTAAGTGAAATGGATACTTATCCAGCCATAAAACGGTTATTAAAAGCCTATCTTAAAAAAACTACAGCGGTAGATAAGCTACTGTAACGCAATTATTCTATCGTACATATTTTCAGGTATGTACTTTTTAAAATTTCCTTTAAAGCGTATTAAATCTCTAACAATAGTAGAACTTACGGACGAATTTTTTTGATCGCTCATTACAAATACACTTTGTACGTGGTCGTTTAAATCTTCGTTTACGTATGCAATTTGTTGCTCATAAGTAAAGTCTTGTGTGGTACGCAAGCCACGCAAAATAAACTCTGCACCTATTGAGTGTGCAAAAGTGGCAGTAAGCCCTTCGTAATGCACTACAGTAACTCTAGGATTATTTGCGAATAATTCTTCTAACCACGCAGTTCGCTGTTCCAATGTAAACAGGTATTTTTTATCACTATTTATTCCAATAGCCACAACTACTTCATCAAAAAATTTCAACCCTCTATTTACAATGTCTAAATGCCCGTTTGTAAAAGGATCGAAAGTGCCCGGAAAAATTGCCTTCTTACTCATTGCTTTGGTCAAAAGTAAAAAAAGAAAAGGTACTTTGCCCATAATTTCTTTGTTCCACTAATGCTTTACTTGTTATAGGAAAACTATTTACGTGCTCTAGAATAAAAACTCCTCCTGGTTTTAGCAATTTGTTATTCTCCATAAAAGCTATTAGCTCCTGTATCTCTTTGCCTGCTTGATAGGGTGGATCTGCAAATACAATATCAAATTGTGCAGTGTTTTGCATCAAAAACTTTAACACTTTTGCCTGCTTAATAACAATAGGAAATTCTAATTTATTCGCAATTTCTAAAACGTAGCTAACCGATTTGTAATTAAAATCTACCGTGGTTACTCGCTCGCAACCTCTTGATGCAAATTCCAAGGCTATACTTCCCAATCCTGTATACAAATCCAAAATAGAGATATCGTCTAAGTAATAACGCTGTTCTAAAATATTAAATAATGCTTCTTTGGCCCGATCAGTAGTCGGCCTAGCGTGGGGCATATTGCGTTCTGGAAACCTATACCCTTTATGTTTTCCGCTTATAATACGCATTGGCTAAAAAATGCGGCTAATACTTGTAAGTCTTTAAATTCTTGATAGCTGTCGCTATTTATTTCCCAATGTATTAGAGTAAGATTCAAATTAGGAAGGTAATTTTTAAATAAGGCTTGATATTCTTCATGTCTTCCTTTGGTACTTATACATTCTACATAAAGACCATCTATAGGTAAATCCAGCTGTTCTACCACCAACATAACATAGTAAAACAATTCATCCATGGTATCAACAACGTATCTATTGGCAAGTTGTATCTCACCCATTTTTACAGCGATAACTGTAAGACTATTATTCGCCTCATAAAAATAAATTGCGTTGGCACTTTTTTTCTTTCTGAAATTACCCAATGCAAGCGTGATGTCACTTTCAATAGTTGCGTTTACCAATTGTTTAGAAACTGCCTCTGCCGATTTAGAAATTTCGTACACCACAGCAACCTCTTCCGTAAGTTCTGTTCGCAATTGCGTTTCTAAAGTGAAATTTAGTCTATAGCTACCAATCTCCGATTCTTCAGCACTAGGAAGTAACGTAAAGTTTGTTAGGCTTACAATAAAATGAGTTGTTGAAAAAATTGAACTCTCGAGTTCTTTAGGAAAAGAATCAGAAATGGAGCAAATTGCAGTCCACTTTTGCCCATTTTCTTTACTATACACATTGTAAATAACGTGCTCAGTAAAAAAGCTAACTACCAGCTTATCGCTAACCGCATTGTGGTAATTGGCCATTAAAAATACTACCTACTCCCCCAGTTTCCGTTGTAATCTACCTCAAATACAGAGCCTACACGCAAAGGATCATTTTTAGCTTGTCGTTCTCTATCAAAAGGTTTAGGATCGGTAACTTGAAATACAGGAACAGAAACGTTATTTTTTGTTATAACATTTGCTTCCATTTTAAACTGTAATGTATCATAGAATGGCACAAAACGAATTTTGTCAACGTTTATATCTCTAAAAAAGGTATCTTTTACGCTAACTAGTTTTTCTTCTTGCCTAAAAACAGTAGTAGAATCATCCTCATCTCCGTACTCTACCATCATTTTCATTTTACCATTATTCATAAAATCAATTAAAGTATCAAAACTTGCTGTGAATCTACCATTCTGATCCTTAAACGCAATTTGGCCATCACGAATAATTTTCAACCTGTCAATAACCGCTTGTTCCTTTATGCCAACTTCTTTAGCATATCGTACAGGCTCAGCAATTCCTTCGTAGGTTAAATATGCTAATGCACAAATAATAACAACTAATACAGCTCTAATTACGTATTTCATTCTTTTGGATACTCTTACAGTTTGATGGCAATATTACGCAAAATGAATTAAATTATTTTGAGGACGTGTTATTAATTTGTAAATGATTGATCCCAATTTAGATTCGGACTTAAAATAAAGGATACTGAATAAAACCGTCAATTTTAAAATCTTGTTTTAGAAACATAGGTAAAACCGTAAACTAGCTTAATCTATTAAAAGACTAAGTTAATTTGTTCTTTGCGATTTGGGAGGCATGGTGTTAAAAATTATATCCCAAAACGGAGATGTTAACCCAAATGCCTTGTTTTCACTTATATGGTGATGCTTATGGTGATGTACCCACAAGTATCTGAAAACATTTTTAGGAGCCATACATGTATGTATTCTATAATGTATATACAAATACAAAGCATAAGCAGATAAAAAGCCTGGAAAGAAAAAGTTTGCTAAATTACCAAGAGTAAGATAGAACAATGAATAGAAAATACTTAGGATGACAAATGCGAGAATGAGCGGCAAAGCCAGTATATTTTTATTTTTTGGAAAGGCATGGTGTATACCATGCACTTTAAACTGCCAATTCTTTTCGTCCATATAATCTTTGCCTGAGTGATACACAAAACGATGAAAAATATATTCGATAAAAGTAAAGAAAAAGATCCCTGTAAAAACAACTGATACACTGAGTAAAAAACTCGTGGATGAGGTTATAATACCGTAGGTTAAAAAAATAGAAGAGATAATAAAATAAATTGTTATCGCAACCAAGGAATTGGTTTTTATAAATTTATGGTCAGGTAATTTAGAAAAAGAAGATTGTAATTGAGGTTTCATTTAGAGTCATAAAACAGTTGAGATTAGGGTTAATCGCAAAAAAACATGGTGTAATGTTGAGTGACATCACATTAATTTTTTGCAAGATGTTATTATAGTCTTTGTCAAAATTAGCCAAAACCACCCCATTTAATTTTAAAATTTTCAATAAAAAAAAGCCGACCTCCAAAAAGGGAGTCGGCTTTAACAATTTATTTATTTCAAATTATCCTTCTAACGCAGCAGCACCACCAACAATTTCCAATATTTCTTTTGTAATTGCAGCCTGACGTGCTTGGTTGTATTGTAATTTTAAATCGTAAATTAATTCACCTGCGTTTTCAGTTGCTTTATCCATAGCTACCATTCGGCTGCCATGTTCAGAAGCAACGGCATCTAACATTGTTCGGTAGAACTCTGTTTTTACGGCACGTGGAATTAATTCTACAAGCAATTTAGATTTAGAAGGTTCAAAGGTATAGTCTGCAAGGTATTTAGAACTCTCGCTTGTACTTCCTTTAAAAGCTTCCATTTCTACAGGAAGAATTTTTTGACAAGTAATGATTTGAGTAGCCGCGTTTTTAAACTTATTGTAAACTATACGAACTTCGTCATACTTACCCGCTAAAAAATCCGCTATTATTTCATCTCCTATTGCAAATGCATTTTCAGAACTTAGATCTTGAAATGCTGCAATATTCCGAGTGTCTGTATTTAGATTATGTTTCTTAAAATAGTCGAACGCTTTTTTACCTAAAAACTTAATCTCAATATTCTTATCAGCTTTGCTTTTATGTGCTAAGTAAGCTCTTACCTCCTTAATTATGTTGGAATTATATCCACCACATAATCCTCTATCACTAGAAAGAACTACGAGTAACACATTTTTTACTTCTCGGTGCTCAAAATATCCCTGCAAGCTTTGTTCATCTGAAGCTGTGTCAGCTAAATTTCTCAAAATGCCATTTAGCTTATCTGCATACGGACGCATTTGAGTGATAGCCTGCGTAGCTTTTCTCAATTTTGTTGCCGAAACCACTTTCATGGCTTTGGTAATTTGTTGAGTAGACGCTGTACTCGCGATTCTATTTCTTACTTCTTTTAGATTCGCCATTGTTTATTAGGCTTTATAGTTTTTAGCTACTTCTGCTCCTACTTTTTCAATGGTTTCGATACTTGCAGCATCAAGATTACCAGCAGATAGTGCATCTAATACATCTTTATGATCTGTATCCATCTTCATAAGAAACTCTTCTTCAAATTTCCTTACTTGGTTTACAGGCACACTTCTTAACAATCCTTTTGTACCTAAATGAATTATTGCCACTTGCTTACCTACCGTAAGTGGAGAGAATTGCGGTTGTTTTAATATTTCCACGTTTCTTGCTCCTTTATCAAGAACACCTTTAGTAGCAGCATCTAAATCAGAACCAAACTTAGCAAAAGCTTCAAGTTCTCTGTATTGTGCTTGATCTAATTTAAGTGTACCAGAAGTCTTTTTCATTGATTTCTTTTGAGCGTTACCACCCACACGAGATACCGATATACCCACGTTAATTGCAGGACGAACACCCGAGTTAAATAAATCTGACTCTAGAAATATTTGACCATCTGTAATAGAAATTACGTTAGTTGGAATGTACGCCGAAACGTCACCCGCTTGTGTTTCAATAATTGGCAATGCGGTTAAAGAACCTCCGCCTTTTACCATATGTTTAATAGACTCTGGTAGGTCGTTCATTCCTCGAGCAATCTCATCAGAACTAGTAATCTTTGCTGCTCTTTCTAATAAACGAGAGTGCAAGTAAAATACGTCTCCTGGATATGCTTCACGTCCTGGAGGTCTTTTAAGTAATAAAGATACCTCTCTGTAAGCTACTGCTTGTTTTGATAAATCATCATAAACAATAAGAGCTGGACGACCAGAATCTCTAAAATATTCGCCAATTGCAGCACCCGCCATTGGAGCGTAAAACTGCATTGGGGCTGGATCTGATGCAGATGCAGAAACAACAACTGTATAAGCCATTGCACCTTTTGCTTCCAGCGTACCTACAACTTGTTTTACAGTACTTGCTTTTTGACCACAAGCTACATAAATACAAAATACAGGCTCTCCTTTATCGTAAAATTCTTTTTGATTTATAATAGTATCGATAGCTACTGCAGTTTTACCTGTCTGTCTATCGCCTATTATAAGCTCTCTTTGTCCTCTACCTACAGGAATCATTGCATCAATTGCTTTAATACCTGTTTGCAACGGCTCTGTTACTGGTTCTCTATAAATTACCCCTGGAGCTTTTCTTTCCAATGGCATTTCATATAATTCACCTGTAATTTCTCCTTTACCATCTATTGGCTGACCAAGAGTGTTTACAACTCTACCAAGCATTCCTTCACCAACTTTAAGTGATGCAATTCTATTGGTTCTTTTTACAGTGTCGCCTTCTTTAATTTCGGTAGAGCTACCCAAAAGTACTGCTCCAACATTATCTTCTTCTAAGTTTAAAACAATGCCTTGAACGCCATTATCAAACTCAATAAGCTCTCCTGATTTTACTTGTGTTAGCCCATAAATACGAGCAATACCGTCACCCACTTGGAGTACGGTACCTACTTCTTCTAATTGAGCTGCAGTTTGTACACCTGCTAATTGCTCTCTTATTATACTAGAAACTTCGTCTGGTCTTATTGCAGCCATTTTCTTGTTTAATTATAAATTAATGTTTTTCTAATTTCTCTAAGTTCTTTAGACACGCTCATATCGAGGAGTTTGTCTTCATGCTTTATGATTACCCCTCCAATAAGAGATGTATCAACCACATTGTTTAATTCTATATCGCCTTTTCCTAACAATCCAACTACATAGGTTTTTACCTTCGCCATTGTTTCGGTGCTTAGTTGCACAGCTGAAACTACAGTGGCTTTAGCAATACCTTTCATTTGATCGTAAGATGCAACAAATTGTTCTGCAACCAAAGGAAGCTCTTGTTCTCTTTTTTTGTCTACTAAAAAACCAATGAATTGTTTGGTAGTGTCAGAACTAGATGAAAAAACCGTATTTAAAACGGCTTTCTTATCTCCTGAATTTACTATTGGATTTTTTAGAAGGTTAACCAAATCTTTTGATGAACTACAAATTTCGGCAACGCCATCCATGTCGGATTTTACTTGCTCCAACTGGCCTTTTTCAATGGCCAAGTCTAATAACGACTTCGAATATCTTGCTGCTATTCTACTTGACGCCATATTAATTCACGTTTGATTGGTTTAGGTGATCATTCACTAAAGACTCTTGAGAATCTTTTCCTGAAAGTTCTTTTCGAATTACTTTTTCTGCAATATCAATAGACAATTGAGCAACTTGCTTTTTAATGTCTGACAAAGCATTTTGTTTCTCTTTTTCTATTTCAGATTTTGCAGAGGCAATTATTCTATCGCCTTCAGTAGAAGCTGTAGTTTTTGCATCAGTCAAGATTTTTTCTTTCATTTCTCTTGCCTCTTTCAAAATAAGCTCTCTTTCTGCTCTAGCCTCGGCCAAAAGTTTTTCGTTATCTGCTTTAAGCTGGCTCATTTGAGTCTTCGCTTCTTCGGCAGATTTTAGTGAACGATCAATAAAATCTTCACGATCTTTTAGTGATTGAAGGATGCCGCTCCAAGCAAACTTTTTCATAAGAAAAAGTACAACAAGGAATGCAATTGACATCCATATTAACATACCTGGATCTACGGATAACATAATTCGATTTTAATTTTTAAGAGGGCAGAAATTACTTTCTACCCTCATTATTTTGTTAAAAATTATTTTATCGTTAATACGATCAAAAGGCTTACAATGATACCGAAGAATGCAGCACCCTCTACAAGTGCAGCTGCTACGATCATGTTTGCACGAATGTCGCCTGTTGATTCTGGTTGACGAGCCATAGACTCTAACGCTGATCCGCCGATTCTACCAATACCGATACCAGCACCTACTGCTGCAATACCTGCTCCAATACCTGCTCCCATGTAAGCATTTGCTAAGTCTAATAAAATTGTTAAAAGTTCCATCTCTTAATTTGTTACTTGTGTGATTTATTTAATTTTTAATTTAAAACGTACTAATTAGTGGTGTGCATGCTCTTCTACAGCCGACCCAAAATAGATTGCTGAAAGGAGTGTAAACACGTAGGCTTGTAAGAAAGCTACAAGTAGCTCTATTGCAAACATAAATATAGAGAAAGCTACAGATAATACAGAAACTCCGTACCCTGCACCTGCTCCAAAAATATCTTTAAAAATAAATATTAAGCTTACAAAAGCTAATATTATAATGTGTCCTGCAGTAATGTTTGCAAAAAGACGCAGTGTTAATACCACTGGTTTAGATATAAATCCAATAAACTCTATAATAAACATTAATGGAATAGGAAATTTTAACCACCAAGGTACACCAGGTGTGTTATAGATGTGTTTCCAATAATCTTTGTTTCCATTTACAGATGTAATAACAAAGGTAAATAACGCTAAAACTAAAGCAACCGTAAGGTTACCCGTTATGTTAAATCCACCAATAAAAGGTATAAGACCTAACATATTACTTATCCATATAAAGAAAAATATGGTAAGCAAGTAAGGTAAAAACTTCTCGTACTTTTTACCAATACTTGGTTTAGCTATTTCGTCTCTTACAAATAATATTAATGGCTCAAGAGCAGACTGCAAACCTTTTGGTGCTTGATTCTCTCTCTTTTTATAAGCACGAGATACTGACGTAAACATCAATAGCATAATGATAATTGCTAAAAACATTCCTACAACTGTTTTAGTCATAGATACGTCTAATGGATGTTGGAAAGTTTCCGTGCCATCCTCAGCAGTGCTTTCTACTATTTTTTTACCTGAGGCATCTACATTGTAAATATGCTCATGCTCCATAATATAACCATTGTATGCCTCTCCGTGCGATAAATGAGAAGAACTAAATGGTCCCACTAATCCTTTTTCGCTATCATATAAAATAATAGGTAAAGGAATATGTAAAGGGCCTAAATGAATTTCATGTGCATCCATAACGTGATGCATAATAGTTTCACCTGCATTAAAAGCACCTTCCTCTCCATGGCTATCTGCATGTTGTTCTTCAGATGAAGCTTCAACCCCGTTTTCTTCGGGATTATGCTGACCAAAAGACATTAAAGACGTCATAAAAAGTGATAATATAAAGAAAAATCGAAACATTCCGTTTACTCTATTTATCTGATATTTAGCTACTTGCATTCTCAACCTCGTCCTTTTTTTCGGCCCGCAATTTAGACACTAATTGATATATTTCAAATATTGTGTAGAATAAATATAAAATTAAAAAATACACAATAAACTCGGTGCTCTTTAACTCGCTAATTACTAAATAAATAGCTAAAAAAACTAACGATAAAAGCATCCTTAACCCTATTGACCCCATTACTCCTCTAAAAAAAGCAGCATTTGAAGCGGTAACACTTTTTTGTGATATTCGACCAATTACTAATCCCATTAGCGTAAAAAAGGCGATTGCACCCAAAAACCAATACTGCTCTTCTGTTCCAATAAAGGTAAAAAGCAAGTAGGTAATCACAACCAATATGGTTGAGATTAATAATAAATTTCTAATGAATTTAAAACTCATATTATTTCAATTTTTTGATAAGTAAATACATTGTGGTAAAAACAGCTAAAAATATAGCTAATAACATAAATGTACTTCCGGTATTAAAGTAACTATCTAACCACCTGCCACCATAAACTAAGCCAATGGTTATAAATATTAGTTGAAAACCAATACCTGAATATTTTACATAGTTAGACGGTTGCGGATCGGGCATTGTTTTCCGTATTGCTAGTTTGAGTAGAACTAGAGCTACCCATTGTACATGCCCCATTAAACTCACCACCGTTTTCAACAACTAACTTAGCCGTACGAATATCTCCGTTTATTTTGCCTGTGCTTTTAATTAGCAATAACTCGTTTACCAATACATTGCCATTTACTGTTCCGCTTAAATCACAACTTTTGGACTGAATATTACCAATAATTTTTCCTGAAGCTCCTAATACGCATTTTGCTTGTGTTGTAATATTACCTTCTACAACACCATCTATTCTTAGATCTCCATTCGATTTTAAATCGCCTATTATTTTTGTGCCATCACCAATCACATTTATTGCTGACAATCCAACTGGAGCCGTTTTATCTTTTTTTCCTAGCATATCTATCTATTTTATTTTGATTTAAAAGTTAATATATTCTTGTGGGTTTACAGGTAAGCCTTTGCTCCATAATTCGAAATGTAGGTGCGGTCCTGTGGTAAGTTCTCCTGTATTGCCAACCAATGCTACTGCATCGCCAGCATTTACAAATGCTCCTTCTTTTTTAAGCAAAGCTGCATTATGCTTATATACAGACACAAAATCGTTAGGATGTTGTATAATAAGTGTATGACCTGAAACTGCGGTCCATGCACTGAAAACTACAGTACCTTTTTGTACAGATTTAATAACTTCCTTGCTTTTTGCCGCAATATCTATAGCATAATGTTTTCTATCTATATTAAATGTATCGCTTATAACTCCTTTAAGTGGCGTGAAAAAACTATAACTTCTCGGACTCTGATGACTTGCTCTAACTACTTTTACTTCTGTAGCTGCAGAAGTATTCGAAATTACCGGACTAGCGGCCGGGGCTTCACTTCTAGTATTCACATCATCAGGCATCTCAACATCTTCGCCTTCTAATATCTTATTTAACATATCCGATTGAAATTTCAATTGGCTTAAGCTAATTTCTAAAGAATCAATACGTTGCAACATTTCAAACTGTTGCATATTGCTATATTTTGCACTTTTAGTAGGGAATATGTGATTTAGCGGTGTATACGCCAACATTAGGTAAATTACAGTACCAAACACAAATAAGCCAACACAAATGGCCAACACCACGTTTAAGGGAGTCAGTACAAAAGATACTTTTTCTTCTAAATTCTCGTCTTGTCTTAGAATTATTCTGTACCTATTTCTGAACTTGGTTGATATTTTTTTTCTTAAAGAACCCAAATTTTAGCAATGATTGCGGCTTAATTAAAATATTTTTGTACCTCTCGGAGTTTAAAGAGTGCAAAGTTAATAGGAATATCAATTTGAAAGTAATGAAATATATAGCATTCGCAGTTTTAATCGCATTTTCGATCACCGCGAAAGCTCAAAAAAGTCAAGACCCTTGGCTAAAACGTAATTGGGACAATATGATTGCCCGATATAATATCTATTTTAATGCAACCCAAAAGTTAGAAAGCTCGGTAAGTAAGCTTGCCGATAAGCAAAAAGATGATTTTGAGAAGTATTTAAAAGTATATCCTTATGGCACGGAGGCAGATGCCAAGGAAATGAGAAGCAGTATGGAAGAGGTAATGAAAAAAGCCTCAAAGGTTATACAAACTAAACCAAGAAGTAAATGGGCAGACGATGCTTACTTTATTATTGGCCAAACTCACTTTTTTAGTGGCGATTACTATGCTGCTATTGAAGCTTTTCAGTTTGTAAATGCAAATTATACCGACCCACACATAAAATCACTAAGTCAACTTTGGTTGCTAAAAACCTATGTGCAACAAAAAAAATATGATGATGCAGAAGCCATTTTAGGTTTACTAAAAGATATAAAGACTGCCGATAAAGAATTTATTACACACTTAAATTTAACTGCAGGCGATTTAATGGTGTCGCAAGAAAAATACCCTGAGGCAATTAAATTTTATGCCAAGGGAATAGAAAAACTTAAAAACCGGACACTACGTTATAGGGCAGAATTTGTAATGGGTCAATTAAATTTAGCTACAGGCAATTTTCGCAAAGCAAATTCTCATTACATAAAAGTTTTAAAAATGAATGCTCCATACGAATATGTTTTTCAAGCCAACTTAGGAATGGCTAGAGCAACATCGCAAGGAGGTGGAGCAGGTATAAAAAACACTAAAAAGTATCTAAAACGGATGCTATCTGACGACAAAAACATCGAGTACTTTGACCAAATTTACTATGAATTAGCTCTATTGGAAATGAGTTTGGGTAACAAACAAGTCGGATTGGAAAACATGTATAAATCTGCGGCCAACGCAAAAAGCAACAATACCCAGCGAACAAAAACCTATTTATACCTAGCTGATTACTTTTTTGCCAACAGAAACTATAGCAAAGCACAAGCTTATTACGATAGTACTGTAGCTGTAATTCCTGTAGATTTTCCGGATGTAGACAAAATTAAAGGCCAACATGCTGTTTTAAGTAAGTTGATAGAAAACATAGAAACGATAAGACTTCAAGACAGCTTGCTCGCTCTTAGTCGCTTAGATAAAGCAGTTTTAGACAAGAAAATTACTAAAATAATTGAAGACGAAAAAGAGCGTAAAAGACTTGAAGAGGAAGAACTTGCCATTAGAAAAGAGCAAGAAAGATTAAACCCTACTGCTGGTGGTGGTGCCGGATTACCTAACGCTGGAGCAGGTGCACCTGGCGGTATTTGGTACTTTTATAACCAAGCGAGTATTGCACGTGGCACTTCAGATTTTATTAGAACTTGGGGCAATAGAAGTAATGGTGATTGGTGGCGATTCATAAATAAATCCGTGGTAGAAACAGCGGTTCCTAAGCAACCAGCTAAGGACGAACCTGATGAGCCTGAAGAAGATCCAGATACATACAGTGGCTCTAACGATAAGGAGCAAAAAGAAGCTCTAAAAGGATTGGATGAAGAAAAGCTAAAGTACTATGCTCCAATACCATTTAGTGCTACAGCTAAGCTAGTTGCAGAGAAAAAAATACAAGACGCGTACTTGGGCATAGGCAAAGTATATTTTGACGACTTAAAGGAATACCCAAAAAGCATAGAAAATTTTAGCACATTGCTAAAACGTTTTCCTATTACCAAACACAAACCCGAAGCTTTATTCTATTTATCAAAAGCAAACTCATTAACTGGTAAAGAGGCAGAAGCAGCAAAGTTTGCAAAACAAATAGGGGAAGAATTTCCAGAAACAGCATTTAATCAAGTGCTTAATTCTAAAGAAATTTTAGAAGACAACAGCGATGCTGAGGTAATTGCTATCTATCAAAAAATGTATGACGCTTATCAAGCAAACAAGTTTGATGCTGTTACAGCGTACAAAAAGCAAATTGACCGAGAGTATCCTGGAAACAGCATTCAAGGCAAGGTAGATTATTTACACGCACTAGCCATTGGTAAAACCCAAGGACGTGAGGCTTATTTAAAAGAGCTGGCTATTGTAAAAGATAACTACACCGGAACGGAAATAGGTGAAATGGCTGCATACACTATTCGTTTACTTACAGAGCAAAAAGAGGATGAAGTTGGGGCAAACAAGCCTTCAATTTTTAACAGCAGCACAGATGGAATTCATTATTACATTATTTCAGGAAAAACTACCAAAGAAAAAGAAGTACAATTACAAATAGATGAGTACAACAGGCAGTTTTTTGGTAAAAAAACGTTGCAAATTAATAGTTTGATTTTAGGAGATAAACAGTTGTTTTACATCAAACAATTTGACTCTAAAGCAGATGCAATGAATTATCACGTAGAACTAACTAGCAGCCAAAGTTTTTTAACAAATGCAGGTTTGTCGGAAATAAGCATTTATGCTATTTCGGAAGCTAATTTTAAAACATTGGTAAAAAACAAAAACGAACAAGAATACATATCATTCTTTAATAGAATTTATAAATAATTATGGCGACTGCTAAGAAAAAATCAAAATCTACCTTTGTTTCATCAACCATACGTAGACTTTGGAAAGCTTTTGGATACGGAATATTGTTTATTGCCGTTTTTCTTATTACGGTAAAAGTAGGTTTATGGGGAAAGTTGCCTGATACAGAAGAATTAGAAAACCCAAAAACAAAATTGGCTTCTGAAATATTTTCGGCAGACGGAAAGGTATTGGGTAAACTATTTTACCAAGAAGACCGAACTAACAGCGATTTTAAAAACATACCTAAGCACATGCGAGATGCTTTAGTTGCTACCGAAGATTGCCGGTTTTACGAACATTCGGGTATAGACAGCAAAGCTTTGCTTAGAGCTGTTGTAAAGCTAGGAAGTGCCGGTGGAGCAAGTACAATTACCCAACAGCTAGCTAAAAATCTTTTTCACGAACGGGCGAGCAGTTTTATTGGTAGAATTCTGCAAAAAGTAAAAGAATGGATTTTAGCCGCTGAAATAGAAAAAAGGTATACAAAAGACGAAATTATTCTAATGTACTTTAACACCGTACCTTGGGGAAATAGTTACGGAATTAAATCAGCATCTAAACGCTATTTTAATAAAGAGACGCAAAACTTATCGGTAGAAGAAGCTGCAGTATTAATAGGAATGCTTAAAGCTCCTACTTACTACAACCCAATAAAAAATCCAGAAAATGCCATATCTAGACGAAATGTAGTGATGAAGCAGATGGAAAAATACGGGTACTTAACTACTGCAGAATACGATAGTTTAAGAGCCACCTCTATGGTTACCGACTACAATTTTATTGACCATAACCAAGGATTGGCTACTTATTTTAGAAGTTATTTGGCAAAATGGATGAAAGAGTGGACTAGAACTTACGAGGCATCAACAGGTGTAAAATATAACATATATGATGACGGCTTAAGAATATACACCACTATAGATGCCAAACTGCAACAATATGCTGAGGAAGCTGTGGCAAGCCATATGAAAGTACTACAAGGGCAATTTTTTGATGAAACAAAACGAAGAAAACGTGACCCTTGGTACGTAGATGATGAACCCGGAAAAGTAGACCCTGAATATCCTGAACGAATGATGAAGAGGACTTCGAGGTATGCTAGTTTAAAGAGACAATACGGGAAGAACCAAGATTCTATTTCTTATTACTTAAATAAGCCCGTAAAAATGACCCTCTTTTCGTGGAATGGAGATATTGATACGACCATAAGTCCTATGGATTCGCTGAAGTATTGCAAGCAAATATTACATACCGGCTTTATGAGTTTTGAACCCCAAACGGGTTATATAAAAGCTTGGGTTGGCGGAATAGACCATCGCTATTTTCAGTATGATCACGTAAATAAAAAATCTACCAGACAAGTGGGTT
>Ga0102814_10001776_pt1 | contig 14958 bp, 12 predicted proteins | sample ColrivemetaGS741_FD_79112 | JGI IMG/M metagenome (GOLD analysis project Ga0102814, IMG submission 79112) | Estuarine microbial communities from the Columbia River estuary - Flood tide ETM metaG S.741 | ecosystem: Environmental > Aquatic > Marine > Intertidal zone > Estuary | place: USA... | reverse complement strand
TTATTCCCATTCAATAGTAGCGGGTGGCTTAGAGCTAATATCGTAGGTCACACGATTGATTCCCTTCACCTGATTAATGATTTTGTTTGAAACTTTTGCAAGAAACTCATAAGGCAAATGACACCAATCAGCAGTCATACCATCCGTAGAAGTTACCGCTCTTAAAGCAACAGCATTCTCATAGGTTCTTTCATCCCCCATTACACCTACAGATTGAACAGGTAAAAAGATTGCTCCAGCTTGCCACACATCATCATATAAGCCATCTTCCTTCAATGTAGAAATAAAGATATGATCAACTTCTTGCAAAATTCTAACCTTCTCACTTGTAACATCACCCAAAATTCTTATTCCTAATCCAGGACCAGGAAATGGATGTCTACCTAATATGTTTTCATCAATTTCTAAAGATCTTCCTATTCTTCTAACCTCATCTTTAAAAAGCAACTTTAAAGGCTCAATAACTTTAAGCTTCATGTAGTCAGGAAGCCCACCAACATTATGATGAGACTTAATAGTAGCACTAGGCCCTCCAGAAACAGAAACAGACTCAATTACATCCGGATAGATGGTACCCTGACCTAACCATTTTGCATTTTCAACTAATTTTGATTCTTCATCAAAAACATCAACAAAGACTTTTCCAATTGCTTTTCGTTTCTCTTCAGGATCTGTAAGTCCGGCTAATTCATTATAAAACTTAGCACTTGCATCTACTCCTTTCACATTCAAACCCATCCCTTTATAAGATTCAAGAACCGAGCTAAACTCATTTTTTCTAAGTAATCCGTTATCAACGAAAATACAATGCAAATTAGATCCAATTGCCTTGTGAAGCAACACTGCAGCAACAGAAGAATCTACTCCACCGCTTAAACCTAAAATAACACGATCATCGCCTATTTCACTTTTTAATTTAGCAACAGTTTCATCGACAAAAGAATCAGGTGTCCAATCTTGTGAACAATGACAAACATTTACCAAGAAATTCTTTAGCAACAATGTTCCATCGGTAGAATGATAAACTTCTGGGTGAAATTGTATTCCGAAAGTTTCCTCCCCTTCAATATGGTAACCAGCTACTTCAACATCTTTTGTACTAGCTATAACTTTATAGTTTGCTGGAATCTCTTTAATCGTATCACCGTGTGACATCCACACTTGTGAATTATCAGAAACTCCTTTTGTTAACACATGCTCTTTGTTTACAAAAGATAAATTAGCGCGACCATACTCTCTTGTCGAAGAAGGCAAAACTTGTCCTCCAAAATTATGTGCCAAATACTGAGCTCCAAAACACACCCCTAACAAAGGTAACTTGCCTTTTATTTTTGATAAATCTGGCTTGGGAGACGCTTCATCTCTAACGGAAAAAGGACTACCTGAAAGGATAACACCTTTAATATCTTCAGATATTTCAGGGCATTTATTCCAAGGGAAAATTTCACAATAAATATTTAACTCGCGAACTCTTCTGGCAATTAATTGCGTGTACTGAGAACCAAAATCTAGGATTAAAATTTTTTCATGCATGCTGCAAAGATAAACCGAATAGTCGTATTGAAAATCTAATTCATGAACAAATTTTTCACTTTTTATCAAAAGACAATTTGTCAGATGAATTAAAGTTGGAATAATTTATGAAGAATGATTTTCTGATAAATACAAATAATCCTTTTCTAGGTACAAGAAATTGTTAATTTTACGGACGCTTATTTTTATACAGAATTCTAATGATATCAAACATACTTAAAAAACTTTTTGGCGACAAATCAGCTAAAGACCAAAAACAATACCAACCAGCAATTGACGCCAGCAATAAATTTAGCGCCGAGTTCCTTTCCATTTCGGACGATGAACTTAGAGGAAAAACTGCAAAGTTTAAAAAGTTAATTCAAGAAGGAACAGCTGAATTAGAAAAGGAATTAAAGTCTTTGAAGGATAAAGCAGCTGACATCTCAACATCAATTCATGATAAAGAAGATTTATTTGAATTAATTGACAAAAAAACAAAAGAAGTTGACGAGAAAATCGAAGAAGTTTTAGCTGATATTCTGCCTGAAGCGTTTGCTACAGTTAAAGAAACAGCAAGAAGATGGGCTCAAAATGGAAAACTAACAGTTTCAGCACAAGAATTTGACATAGAACTGTCTACTCAAAAAGATGGGATTACGATCGAAGATGGTAAAGCAATTTGGCACAATGAATGGACTGCTGCTGGAAATAATGTAAAATGGGAAATGGTTCATTATGACGTTCAGTTAATGGGTGGATCTGTTTTACATAATGGTAACATTGCAGAGATGCAAACTGGAGAAGGAAAAACATTGGTTGCTACACTTCCGGTTTACCTCAATGCATTGTCTGGCAAGGGAGTTCACGTAGTAACAGTTAATGACTACCTGGCAAAACGAGATTCAGAATGGATGGGACCTATTTATCAATTCCACGGACTAAGTGTAGACTGTATTGATAAGCACCAACCAAATTCAGACGCAAGAAAAAAAGCATACTTATCAGACATAATCTTTGGTACAAACAACGAATTTGGTTTCGACTACCTTCGTGACAATATGGCAGGATCTCCAGATGACCTGGTTCAACAAAAACATCACTATGCAATAATTGATGAAGTTGACTCGGTATTAATTGATGATGCTAGAACACCATTGATTATTTCTGGACCAACACCTAGAGGTGACGAGCATGAATTTCACCAGTTAAAACCAAGAGTTGAAAATATCGTTGCCGCTCAGAAGAAATATGTCACGCAATGTTTAGCAGATGCTAAAAAACTTTTAACAGTAATTACTGGTGAAACTGAAGCTGGCAAAGACTCTAAACAAATGCTTGAAGACGGTGGAATAGCATTATTAAGAGCATTTAGAGGTTTACCAAGAAATAAAGCCTTGATTAAGTACTTATCAGAGCCAGGTATAAAAGCGCATCTTCAAAAGACGGAGAATTTTTATATGCAAGAACAAGGAAAGCATATGAAAAAAATTGATGTTGAATTATTCTTTGTTATTGACGAAAAAAACAACACAATTGAATTAACTGGTAAAGGAATTGACTTAATATCAGGAAATGATGATCGTGAGTTTTTCGTAATGCCTGATGTTGGTTCTGAAATAGCCAAATTAGAAAAGCAAGGTCTTGAAAATGATATCTTTTTATCTCAAAAAGATGCTTTAATTCGAGACTACAGTATCAAGTCTGAAAGAATACACTCAATCAATCAGTTATTAAAAGCATATACACTTTTTGAAAAAGAAGTTGAATATGTTATTATGGACGGTAAAGTGAAAATTGTTGACGAATCTACAGGTAGAATCATGGAAGGTCGTCGTTATTCAGATGGATTACATCAAGCAATTGAAGCAAAAGAAGATGTGAAAGTTGAAGCTGCTACTCAAACTTACGCTACGATTACGCTTCAGAACTACTTCCGAATGTATCACAAACTTTCTGGAATGACTGGTACAGCGGAAACAGAAGCAAAAGAGTTTTGGGATATTTACAAACTAGACGTTGTAGTTATACCAACCAATAGACCAATACAACGAAAAGACCAGAATGACTTGGTTTTCAAAACTGCAAGAGAGAAATTTAATGCTGTAATAGAGGAAGTTGAAAAATTAGTTTCTGAAAAAAGACCTGTACTTGTCGGAACAACAACAGTCGAAATATCAGAACTTTTGAGTCGTATGCTTCAAATGAAAAACATTCCTCATCAAGTATTGAATGCAAAATACCACCAAAAAGAAGCCGAAATTGTTGCAATGGCTGGTAAACCAGGAGCTGTTACAATCGCTACTAACATGGCAGGTCGTGGAACTGATATCAAATTAGGTGAAGGAGTTAAAGAGTCTGGAGGACTTGCAATTATTGGAACAGAAAGACATGACTCTAGACGAGTTGACAGACAGTTAAGAGGTCGTTCTGGACGTCAAGGTGACCCAGGATCTTCTCAATTCTTTGTTTGTCTTGAAGATGATTTAATGCGAAAATTTGGTTCTGAGAGAATTGCTAAACTAATGGACAGATTAGGTCTTAAAGAAGGAGAGGTTATTACTCACAGTATGGTTTCCAAATCGATTGAAAGAGCTCAGAAAAAAGTTGAAGAAAACAATTTCGGAATGAGAAAGCGTCTTTTAGAATATGATGACGTGATGAATGCTCAGAGAAAAGCAATTTACAAAAAACGTAAAAATGCCTTGTTTGGTGAGCGTTTAGATATAGACATTGATAATATGTTTTATGATGTTGCTCAAGCATCTGTATCAGGTTATACAAAAACACAATTCCATCAATTTGAAGACGACTTACTTCGTACAGTCGGAATTCAATCGCCTGTAAATGAAGATGAATTCAGTTCAATGAATGAGAATGACATTATACACAAGGTTTATGATGAGATCGCAACTCAATATGAAAGAAAGAATGCGAAAATTGCAGAAAAAGCAATGCCTCAAATTAAGCATGTACATGAAACAATGTCTGATAAATACAAAAACATTGTATTTCCTTTAACTGACGGTAAAAGAGAACTACAAATGGTAGTCAATTTAGAAGATGCATACAAAAGTGAAGGGAAAATAATTAATAAAACATTCGAAAAAAACATCATTCTAGGAATGATTGACAACGAATGGAAAGAGCACTTAAGAGAAATGGATGATTTAAGATCCGCCGTAAACAATGCTCAATACGAACAAAAAGACCCATTACTAGTATACAAACTTGAATCTTTTGAGTTATTTAAAAGTATGTTAGATCGCTTAAATTCTGAGACGATGGAGCTTTTAATGAAACTTGACATTCCAACTGAAGAACAAATTCAGACAACAAATAACGCAGCTACAGCTCAAAGTAATTACGAGAAAGCCCAAACTTCTTCAAGTTCAAATCAAATTGAACAAGGACGACAAGGTTATGATGAAGCAATTCAAAACTCTTCCAAACAAGAAGTGAAACAACAGCCTGTTGTTGCAGAAAAACGAATTGGACGAAATGATACTTGTCCTTGCGGAAGCGGCAAGAAATACAAACAATGTCACGGTAAATAACAAAAAAAGGTCAATTTTAAAATTGACCTTTTTTTTATTCTATTTTCTTCATCATATCAAGACCCGCACCCAACACAGTCAATATGACTATCCATAGGCTTAACACCTTTCAATTTCATCTCTAAATTATGGATGTCATCTTTTATATCCATATCATTAAACATATCTCCTGTTAGTTTTGACTTTAGATTTTCAATTTCTTTAATAATTTCTACTTCAGACATATCCTTTTAATTTAAAATTTTCAATAAACAAAGTTGTTCTTTTTTTCAATTCCAAAAAGCTGTACCCTAAAATGCTTTTAAAAAGTTATCAACGTAAAATATACAATCTCAACATTCCTTTTTGATTTTGGTTTAATTTACAATATATTTATAAAACCATATAACGTAAGTTACTTAACAAAAATCGATGAAAAAACTACTATTAATCGTTACTGTAATTTCAATAAATTCAATCTCTTTTTCCCAATATTGCATCTCTGGAGGACCTACAACACTTGAAGATTCCAACATCGAATCATTCACATTAAATGGAGCTTCTGGATCTATTAACTTTACAGGATGCCCAAGCACAACAGGAGTTCAAGAGTTTCTTGGACAAACGGCATTTCTAAACGCTGGTGGAAATTATACTGCCAACATCCAATTTGGGACATGTCTTGGGAATTACTCCGGAGTTGGTGAAGCATGGATTGATTATAACCAAAATTACATTTTTGAACCATCCGAATCAATTGGAACATGGAGTGGTTTACCACCAGTCTCAATGAGTGCATTTAACTTCACCGTTCCTGGAGGTGCCGTAACAGGTCAATCTAGATTAAGAGTCATGCAATACGAAGGAGGGAGTTTTCCTCTTGATCCATGCTCTTCATTCCCTTGGGGTTCAGTTACAGATTTTAGTGTGTTTATTCAAAATGGTATTGATTGTTCAGGCTACATTGGTGATAACATTTCAGACCCTAGATTAGTTAATACTTTCCCATTTATTGAAACCCATAATAGTTCTCTTTGCTATACCAATCAAAACAATGTATATAACTCGCCGGATGTTTTTTATAGAATAATTCCAAATTCTAGTTTCAGTTCAATTGATGTGTCATTATGTGGGTCAACATTCGATACTTTCCTGACAATTCTTGATGAAAATGGCACTGCCTTGGCAATAAACGACGATTACCAACCTTGTGGGTCTCAATCTAAAATTAGTGTTTCGACTGTTGGTCATAACGCGTTATATGCAATAGTTGAAGGGTGGGGAATTGCTTCAGGAGATTATACCATTACAATTGGGGAAGGAACATTAAATATTAATGAAGTTCAAATCGATGAAATCGATATCTCTCCAAACCCTGCCTTAAACGAAATTAAAATTATTTCACCTGAAAATTCATCCTTTCAAATTATTAATACGAATGGTAAAATAATTCAAGTAGGAACGCTTTCTCGAGGAGTTAACATTGAAAACATAAGCAAATTAGAACCTGGAATTTATTTCCTTCAGACTAATTTTTCTAATAAAGTAAGTTCAAAAAAAATCATTAAGCTATAATGAGAATATTCCTGTTTTCAATATTATGTTTTATAAGTCTTGAAGCTTATTCTTCTAATTGGCAACAAAAAGCTGATTTCGGAGGAACTGCTCGTCATAGAACAACTTCACTTAGTATTGGAAACAAGGGCTACATGGGCTTAGGACATTACAACGGCGCAGGTATAAATGTTTTATTTGGAGATTGGTGGGAATATGATCCTTCTACAAACACATGGACTCAAAAAGCTGACTATCTCGGAGGCCCCTGCTATCATGCGACAGGGTTTACAATTAATAACCTCGGATATGTAGGTACTGGAAGAACCTCAGCTGTTGGAAGCATTCTAGTTCAAGACTTTTATAAATATGATGCAGTAACAAATATTTGGAGTCAAATAACAAATTTTCCCGGGTCTGCTAGAAGAGGAGCTGTATCCTTTGTTTTAAACAATAATGCATATGTAGGAACAGGCGAAACTAATAGTACTGAGACGAATACATTTTATAGATATACACCATCTACAGATACTTGGATTCCAATTGCATCAATACCCACAGCTCGTACCTCAGCCATTGCATTTTCATTGGGTTTATATGGCTATGTAGGAACAGGAAGCACCCCTTCTGGATCAACAAATGATTTCTGGCAATACAACTCAGCAACAAACCAATGGATTCAAAAAGCCGATGTTGGAACAATTAATAGACAAGAAGCTGTAGGCTTCGGAGTTAACGATTATGGCTATGTTGGAACTGGCGTTGACTTTGAAGGAGGAAACAATTATTCAGATATATGGGAATATCAGCCTGACTCAGACTCATGGACTCAAATTGAGGATTTTGAAGGTACAGCGAGAAGATATCTATCTTCCTTTGTAATTAATAATGTTGCATATGCTGGACTTGGAACAAATGGGACGAATTTCAATGATTTTTGGAAATTTGATCAAACATTGTCGCTATTTGAAAGAGGGAAACTAAATTTTGACGCAACAATATTCCCGAATCCTGCCTCCAATTATATCCGATTGAATATTCCAAATAACTTTAATTTAAATGAAATCTCTGTTTCGATTATAGATTTAAACGGTAATGTAATACACAATGAAAATATAGAAGTATATCATCCTAAAATTCAATTACAACAAATTGATGCAGGTCAATATATTTGTCAATTCAATTACATAGACCGACCTATTTGTACTAAAAAATTAACAATAATAAAATGAAGGTAATTTTAATTTTATTCCTCCTTTTCGCTTCAGCTACAGAAGCTATTTGTGCTGGAAACACATGGATTCAAAGAGCTGACTTTCCAGCAAATGGTAGGCATCGAGGCACAGCTATTTCTATTGGAAACAAAGGTTATATGGGCTTAGGACATTATAATGGAGCTGGTCCTAACATTGTCCTCAAAGATTGGTGGCAATTTGACCCTGCAACAAATTCATGGTCACAAAAAGCAGACTATATTGGGAACAACGGCAATGGAAATTACGCAGTTCTTGCCTTCGGCATGACAAATTACGGATACATTGGCGGTGGACAGCTAGCTGTAAACACCTCTTTTTATCGTTACGACCCACTAAATAACACATGGCAAGCAATGGCTAATTCTCCAACGATTTCAATGAATACGGCAGGATTTGTAATAAATAACAAAGGATATTATTTATCAGGATCAACGCTATATGAGTACACTGAGACGACTAATTCATGGACAAGTAAAGGTAATGCTCCTTTCAATGTAGCAACATGGAACTCTGCATTTACCATAAACGACAAAGGATATGTTAAATCAGGGTTTGGCTTGTTTGAATATAAGCAATCTACAAATCAATGGATTAGTAGAGCCCCTTTCCCAGGTCACGCTAGTGCCGGATCAGTAGCCTTCACACAAAACAATAAAGGCTATATTGTTGCAGGCTATGGAACATGGCTTTCCGATTTAACATCTGAAGTTTGGGAATTTAATCCAGCCAATAATCAATGGACAATGATGAATGAATTTGAAGGAACTAGTAGACGCTTTTCTTCAGGATTTAATATTGGAAATAGATGCTATATCGGAACCGGTACAAACGGAACCAATTTCTCTGATTTTTGGGAATTTGATGCGTTAGCAAATTTAGAAGAAGAGTTTGATATTAATCAATTTAAAATATATCCAAATCCAGCGACTGAATTTGTGAAATTCGAAAGCGGAAATTTAAATGATTTTGAAGTTCATGTATTCAATCAAAATGGTGGATTAATATCGAAACTTTCAACCAATAATCATCAGGTTTTATTAGAAAGAAATAATTTATCAAAAGGCATCTACTACTTTTCAATCCTTTCTGGTGACAAAGTAGTTTACACGAACAAATTTATATTTAAATAGATGAATAAATTTTTACTAGTTGGTTTATCCTTGCTTTTCGCCCCATATTTTATTGCTCAAACTGAAAATTTTTGGACAAAAAAAGCGGATTTTGGCGGCTTGAAAAGAGAAAGAGCCGTTGCTTTTTCAATTGGTGATAAAGGCTATGTTGGCACCGGAGTAGACACCGCAGAAATTGTACATAAAGATTTCTGGTCTTATGATGCCACTATTGATGTATGGAGTCAAATCGCCGATTTACCAGGTTCGGTTAGAAGAAATGCTGTAGCTTTTGCTACTGAAGGTTATGGATACGTTGGTACTGGAATCGATTCTGTTAATGCCTCTGCCCCTACCGCAACAATCCTCAAAGACTTCTGGAAGTATGATCCAGCCATTAACTCCTGGAATCAAATAGCAGATTATCCTGGTGCAGGTGGCAACGGAATGTATTTTGGAACGGCATTCGCAATAGACTCAAAAGGATATGTTTCATGCGGAAAAGTTGGTCCGAATTTTTATGTAAATGATTTATGGGAATATAAACCAAGTATCAATCAGTGGGCTCAGTTACCAAATTTCCCAGGCGGAATTAGGTATCAACTATCCAGCTTCGTTATTGGTTATGATGCATACGTAGGATTAGGTACTGATCAAGACATGTATAGAAAAGATATATGGAAATTTAGCACCATAAATAATCAATGGACATCGATCGCTGATTTACCAGCCAGTCAAAGAGCCTCCTCGATGACATTTTCAATTGGCCAAAGAGGATATGTATGTATGGGAACAAATGGAGGTAACCTAGATGATTTATGGGAATACAATCCATTCACGAACGATTGGTCTACTCGAGCAACTTATGGTGGTAGCTCCAGAAAGAATGGTATTGCTTTTGAGGTAAACGGAAAAGCATATGTCGGGACTGGAAAAGGAAATTCAGGTAAAAAGTCCTCTTTTTATGAGTACACTCCACCAGCAGTTGTTGGAATAGAAGAACTGGAATTAGACATCGTTGTTTATCCAAATCCAACGAGTGATTTTATAAAAATAAACTCAACTTCCAATCAAAAACTTGATATTGTCTTGTGTAATATATACGGCCAAACAATATTAAATACACAGAATTCAACAATTGATGTATCAGAAATACCCAAAGGTAGTTATGTACTAATCGTAAGTAGTGGGGAATCAATTTCAAAACAAAAAATAATCATTCAATAAAATGAGAATATTCTTACTATTAATATCGACGCTCTCATTTGTATCTTTTTCCCAAAATCAATGGGTAATAAAAGATTCTATTAATGGAGCTCCACGTTCCGCTAGTTCCGCTTTCACAATTAACGGTGAAGGTTATACGGTAGCAGGATTAGATGAATCAGGATTTCGAAGAAAAATGTATTCCTATACCTATTGGCAAGATGACTGGGATGAAGAAGCATCAATTGGCGGCCTCAATGGCTCAGGTCTTAATAGAGGATCTGCTTGTGGATTTGGTATTGACAATAAAGGGTATGTATGTTTAGGCCAAGGAGAAACTAATCCTTTTTTTAAAGATCTTTGGGAATACGACCCATCGACTAATTCATGGGCTCAAAAAGCTGACTTTATAGGTTCTGCAAGACGTCAAAGTGTTGCTTTTGTTATTAATTCTATGGCATATGTGGGTACGGGAATTGATGCAACAGGAATGAAAAAAGACATGTACAGATATGACCCAACTACAAATACTTGGACACAAATCGCTGATTTTGGAGGAACTGCAAGAAAAGAAGCAGTTGGAATCACGATGGGAGGACAAGGCTATATTGGAACTGGAGATGATGGAGTTTATCGTAAAGACTTTTGGCAATATGAACCATTAACAGATACATGGTCCCAGAAACCAGATTTCCCTGGAACGCCTCGAAAAGGAGCTGTTGGTTGGAGCAGTTTTCCAAGCTTATTCATATGTACAGGTGAAGACAATAATTTCACTTATACAAAAGACCTATATGAGTACAATTATTTTGCCGAACTCTGGGTTCAGCGTGCAGACTTTATTGGTGAAGGAAGAACTAATGCAATTGCTTTTGAAGTAAACGGACTAGGATTTGTTGGATCAGGCTATAACGGTGACTTTTTTGACGACTTTTATGCATATAGACCTATTTTAGGGATCGAAGAGTTTAAGGCAAATAATAAAATTTCTGTTTTCCCGAATCCTACTATTGACTATATAACAATAGAAACATCAATCGACAAATTGAACATCTTCATTTATTCTATTAACGGTCAGGACGTTACAAATGAATTAACAATTAATAAAATTGAAAATGGCTATCGAATTAGCAAAGAAAATATAACGAGTGGTCAGTATTTTATTAGACTTATTCATCCTGAATATGGAGAATTACAAACAGAAAAAATAATTTTTTTAGATGAAAAGTAAATATTTCAAATTACTTATTATTTCCACACTAATATGTTCTTGTAGCGAGGATGTTCAAACTTCTGATGCTAATAAAATTGAAGATTCAAAAGAAACAATTGAGTCTAACAACACAATAAAACACATCGAAACTGAGATTCCAAAAAACACAATGTCCTCTAAAGCTGTGTTTAATGAATCCATTGGGTGGGGATATGAAATTTATAAAGGAAGCAAGTTAATCGTAAAACAGGAACACATTCCAGCCATTCAAGGAATGCGAGGATTTGGGTCTAAAGAAAGTGCGGAAAAAGTGGCCGAATTTATAATACAAAAAATAAACAAAGGAATCTTCCCTCCTACTTTAACACCCAATGAATTAGATAGCTTAGGCGTTTTCAGATTAAAATAATTGCCCCCATTTTTTTCTTGAAAAAAAATAATATAATATTTACCATGGTAGATATTATATTTTTATATAACTTTGACAAAAATATTTGATATGGATTATTCAATAATTAAAGCTAAATCTAGAGGATACGCAAACCATGGATGGCTAGAGGCTATTCACTCCTTCAGTTTTGCAGGGTACTACAATCCAGACAGAATGGGATTTGGAATGATTCGCGTTTTGAATGATGATAAAATTTCTGGAGGAATGGGATTCGGTATGCACCCACACGAAAACATGGAAATTATTACAATTCCTTTAGAAGGAGGGGTTAGGCATAGAGACAACATGGGAAATGATGGTGTTATCAATTCAAACGAAATTCAAGTTATGAGTGCAGGAACAGGAGTTATGCATAGCGAAGTGAATGCAAGCCCAACTGACTATCTTAAGTTATTTCAAATTTGGATAATGCCGAATAATAATAATGTTACACCTAGGTACCAACAAATTAAAATTGAACTTACAGCAAATGAATTTACCCAATTGGTAAGTCCAAACGCAGATGATTCAGGAGCATGGATTTATCAAGACGCATGGTTACACATGGGCGAATTTGATCAAAACCAAGAAATAAACTACGAATTAAAAAATCCTTTAAATGGATTATATATAATGATTGTAGATGGTATGGTTAATTTCGATTCAAAGGAAGTAACAAAAAGAGATGCCATTCAATTAACTTCTGCGACTAAAGTTCAAATGACCGCTTTATCAAAAACAAAAATTTTACTAATAGAAACACCAATAAATTAAACGATGAAAAATATAATAGAAGACCTAAATTGGCGATACGCCACTAAGAAATTTGATGCTAATTCAATCATTTCTGAAGAAAAAATCAATGTTTTACTTGAGTCGATTAGATTAACCCCTTCTTCATACGGTTTGCAGCCTTACAAAGTAATTGTCGTTAAAAATGAAGATTTAAGAGGTAAACTTGTAAGCGCTTCATACGGTCAAGAACAAGTTAAAGATGCTTCCCATTTAATCGTTTTCTGCGCCTACAACGAATTAAAGGAAGAACATATAGATAAATACATTGAAACCATTGCCAAGACTCGAGGAGTTGACTCGAGTGCATTACAAGGTTTTTCTGAGATGATGAAAAATACGGCATTAAAAATGCCTAAAAGTTCTCAAAAAGAATGGATGAATAAACAAGCATACATTGCTCTTGGGCAACTTTTACTAACTGCGGCGCAATTAAGAATTGACGCAACACCAATGGAAGGATTTGATGCCTCTCAATACGATGACATCTTAGACTTGAAAAAACACAATTTAACCACTACCCTTGTTTGCCCTATTGGTTATCGATCTGAAGAAGACAGTAACAGCGAAATGAAGAAAGTGAGGAAATCACACAGCGAATTTATTCTAGAAATATAAAAAAATGGGAGCAACTAATTGCTCCCATTTTTTTAAAACCCTTTTTTCTTAATTAAGCACCTTAAAAGACTTACTTAGATCCGACTTAATTTGAATAAAATAAATCCCTTTTGGCTCACCTCTCAAATCAATTGACAAGCCAAATGGCTTATTTATTTCAATTCCCATTGTATTAATGACACGAACATCAACATCGTCCAATAGTCCCTCAACTCTATAAAGACCTTTTTCAATTTGTAAAAGTTTGACTCTATCATTTAGATTATCAAATCCAAGATTAGCTATTGTAATCTCTTGGGTTATAATATCCCCATCACAATCACTTAGCGCTGTTAATTGAATCGTATAAACCCCATCCGCTAAATAAGTATGAACAGGATTTTCGTCCGTTGATGTATTCCCATCGCCAAAATCCCATAAGTAGTTTGTAGCTTTAGTGCTTTCATTTTGAAAAGTAAGTGAATTATTATTTTGATTAAAACTAAAGCCTGCCTGAGTATGCTCTGAAATTGGTCTCAGGTTCCAATGTTCCAAACTATCAAGTACGGAAATCGCCGCAGCATTCTGAAGAATTGTAGCTGTAGATTGATCCAAAGTAGCGATAAAAGTTGCTCCAACTGGACTTTTTCTAAACAAACTTGCGTAAAACGTACAGGCAGCCAAATAAGTTCCTGCTACACTTGGATGAGAACCATCTGCCGAATATAAATTTATTGTAGGATTTGTTGCTCGAACATATGCCCATGCGCTGCCAACAGAAGAAATAGAACCTTGAACTGAATCTGCGATCCTCATGTATGCTGACCTCAAACGATCATTCATTCCGCTGAAAGTAGAAATTGGAGCCCATTGTGGATCTCCATTCTCTCTACCCCATGTCATAAACATCATTACATCTGTACAAAATTTATTTTCATAAACACTATCGGCAAGCTGAATCGCATACGGTAATGTTTCAGTGTTAACTTGACTTTCTGGAAAGGATGGTTCTTGACTTTGGGCTTGTAGGACAACAAAATCCCATGGCTGACTATTAATTTTATCATAAGTAATCGAATTCCCAGCATGACTTTGAAATGTAGCCCCACCTATGGTTTGGCTATTATGAAAAACAATATCACCTTGATCTAATGACAAGGCAAGATTTTCCAGCATTGTTGGTAGATCATTAACATAAGTATAACTATTTCCAATAAAGAGCACGGATAGACTGTCTTGAGTATTTCCTGCCAAACTAATTACTAGAGTTATCAACAGAGATAAAATTGTTTGTTTCATAATTACATTTTGTTTCACTAATTTCACAAATGACAGCAAACTTTTTACAAGGTTGCCACGTTCTATTTAATAATGAATGGCAATTATTGAAATCCTACAAGCAATGACTTTACGCATATTATCTTTTTTTTCAGTTACAATTTGTTTTCTTTTAATTCAAAAAGAAGCAACCGCTCAATTTGGGTTCGAATACGATGACAGTCCAATTGTTCTTGAAGGATCAAATCAACTAGATCTAGCTTGGGCAGGAGGGTTGAATTATGTTCAGATTTCAGATTTTGATTATGACTTAGATGGAGATTTAGATTTATTTCTATTCGATAGAAGTAAAAACAATATACGGGTATATACCCAAGAATTAAGCGGAAGCACCAAGTTTTACAAGCTAGCCGATAACGCCGCACAATACTTTCCAAATGATGTTATTTACAGAGCAACCCTAGTTGATTATGAT
>Ga0102814_10001769_pt1 | contig 14975 bp, 22 predicted proteins | sample ColrivemetaGS741_FD_79112 | JGI IMG/M metagenome (GOLD analysis project Ga0102814, IMG submission 79112) | Estuarine microbial communities from the Columbia River estuary - Flood tide ETM metaG S.741 | ecosystem: Environmental > Aquatic > Marine > Intertidal zone > Estuary | place: USA... | reverse complement strand
CTCCAAGAACTCCCGGCCCGCCACTATGCACGGGTCACACCGGCAGCCCTTCCGGTAACCGTTGCGGGACGGACCCTTGGAGGCCAACTCGTAGTTGTGAGCGGTCACTTCATAGTCGCGATCACGAGAAACGTGAAGAGGAACAGGGATCCCACCGCGATGAGTGCCATGGGGAGGCCCGAGAGCAGGAACACCCCCACGCCCACGAGGATGTAAGGCAGCATGATCAGGAACCCCATCAGGATCGGGACGATGCTCATGGTCAGGGTGCTCTCACCCCAAGCCTGCACTCCTCTATCTGGTACAGGGTCTCCGTCGCGTCGAGGTACTCCGCGATGTTCTCCAGACACTCTTCGTACTCCACTCTCTTCGATTGGAGATCCCTCTGCATGACCACCAGACCTATGGCGAACGAGATCAGGAACGCGGCCAAGACTCCCACCGCGATCACGCCGATGTACTCGTTGCGGTTCACGGCTGTCCCACGCGAACACAGATATTCGATCCGCCGGACAGGCTGGTCCATGTCCCGCCGCTCTCAACGCATGCGAGTTCTACCGTCTGTCCCCGGACACCAGCGCTGTCCTGCCAGAAGAAGATCAGCGCCGAGAGGATTGCGAGTCCCGCCACGATGCCGATGCCCCATGTAGCGGCGACGAACCTCTCAGTGCGGTGCTCACGACGACGCCGGTCCGCGTCCTCCTTGAGAGAGGCCATCCTGTACTCGTGCTGGCGCTCCTGCTCAACCCAGTCAGAGTCAGTCATCCTCGTCCTCATCTGGTAGAACCGCGAACCAGATCGAGCAGATGATGGCCGCGACGAGGGTCCTCAGAACCCTACTGCTCTGAATGAGGGTCAACATGGCCCTCCTCCATCTTCTCTAGAAGAACGTCCAGCGCCTTCCGGACGCTGCGCTTGGTGTGCCACTCCTCAGAGCCCTGCATCTCCTTGACGAGAGCCACAAGGCGTTGGTGCTCGACATTCGCGGCTGTCCGCAGAGTCCAGCACCAACACCCGTTGCCTGTGCTCCATCGGGCTGGGCACAGACTCTCGTGGCTCATCCGTCTCGGCCCCTGAGTCGGTCGATCTCACGGTTGATGTACCACGCGGCCTTCTCCAGATCCTCGATCTCGGCTGATGCCGTGGGGTTCTTCAGGCCCGCGCGGGCGATGTACTTCACGGCATTGCCCCGGTTGAAGTTCATCTGCTCCGTGAGATCGATGATCTCCAACCCCTTGTACGAGGTGTAGTGGCTGGGGTGATTGACCGGATCGTTCAGGCTCATGCCTCCCCCTCATTCGAAGTTCGAACCACCATCTCGGCGTTCTGGAACATCCGGAACCGGACCTCAGCGATGGGCAGCCCACCCTTGATGTGGTACCCCTCCACGTAGCGGTAGCGGGACCGAACCCGAGCCAAGGAGATGTTGCTGATCTTGTACTCATCGATGCGCTCAGTCTCACACCGGAGGCACTTCAGGGTCCGAGCGAAGTGCCGGACCTGACCCTTCTGCTCAATGAGGATCGTGTCTCCCGTGCTCTCCCATGCGTGACGCAGATCCCGGCAGGGACCGGATACGGCAAGTGCCTCCACCACGGCGTCGCTCATGAGACTTCCTTCTGGTCGAACTTGCGGAGGGCGGCGTAGAGATCCCGCAACTCCGCCAAGTGGTTCACGCACAGATCGACCGTGACCGGGTTGGTCTTGCGTCCCTTGGCGTGGGCGTAGAACCAGACCTCGACCGTGGTCGTCTCCTGCGGATCCACGGATTCGCTACCGGCTCGCTCTTCAACGCACTCCGGGTGATCGCACCATGACTGCACGATAGTGAGGACTTCCTTCATCTCATTCTCCTGTTTGTGTACCGAAGGGACGAACTTCGTCCCAGTTCTCCAAGTTGTGCCATTCTCCATTTGCCCGAACCCAGATGCTGGATCGGGGGTAGAACATCCGCTTGTAGAGCAGTGCTGCCCACAGTCGGAAGATGTTCACTTAGCGCCCTTGTTGAAGATCGCCAGAACCTCGTCCCGGATCTCTTCATACAGGCCCACGTCCTCGCGGATCCCGCTCAGGGCGTCCTCCTTGCCCCGCCACTTGTGGTCGCCGTAGGAGTAGAACGCACCCTTCCGGATGACGATCTCCTCCATGATCGCGATGGCGAGCACCTCCTTGGCGAAGTCGTAATCGCCCGCGAACATGTCGTTTCCGCTCTCGAAGTAGAAGTCCACGAAGGCGACCCGCTGAGCGGGGGCGGTCTTGTTCTTGATGGTCCGGATCTGGATGGTCTGCCCGATCCGGGTCTTGTCCTTGCCGGTGCCCACCTCGATCCAGTCACCACGGCGCACCTCCGCCCGGACGAAGTAGGCGTAGTTCTTGCCCACGCCTCCGGGGGTGGTGCGGGGATCGCCGTACATGACCCCGATCTTCTGCCGCCACTGGTTGATCATGATGCCCAGCACCGGGCGCTCCGACTCCGTCAGCGAACGCTTGGTGGCCTTGCCGACCTTCCGGAAGAACTTGCCGGTGAGCAGGGCACCGCGACCGACGGTGGATCCCTCCATGTTCTTCTCGTCCTCGTCTCCGGGGACCAGAGCCGGGAGGCTGTCGATGACGATGCAGTCGATCTCCTTGGAGGAGGCGAAGTCGATGGCAGCGTTGTACGCGGTCTCCATGTCGTTGGTCTCCACGACGAAGACACGAGTGGGGTCCACTCCACACATCTCGGCGTACTCCACCACCCACTTCTCCGCAGCGATCCAGACAGCGATGAACTCCGGGTCACGCTGCTGGTTGGCCGCGATCGTCTTCAGAGCCACAGCCGTCTTGCCGCTGGACTCGTCCCCGATGATCTCCACCCACTGGTTGGCAGGCCACCCGCCACCAAGGACCAAGTCGAGGCTGAGGCTGCCGCTGGGGATGCGAGGGATCATGTCGGTGACCTCGGATCCAAGGACCACCATCCCCTCGCCGAACTTCTTGTTGATCTCAGCGGCCAGCGCCTTCACGTCAGCCATACGGTCGCTCACAGTTCCACCCGATTCATGGACGCGATCGTGACATCGAATACCAACTCCTGATCGTTGGCCGTGCCCGGTCTCGGGATGTTGTGTCCCCACTTGTAGGTGTCACTGGGGTCCAGATCCCGGAGGTCCGCCCACCTGATTGCCTGCAACTTGTTGGGGGAGGGGAACCACCACGACACCACCCACAGAGCGGGCAGTCCCATGTCCTCGCTGAGGCGCTGAAGCGCCTTGTACTTCTTCAGGGCGAACGGCACGGTGTCGTAGTTGGCAACTGAGACCCGGCGACCCAGAACCTCCACGATCGCGAACGGCTCTTCCTTCGCGTGATCTCGGGTCATCAGGTAGTTGTACTTCTTCCACCTTCCGCGCTCAGGGAGATGGGCGTACCCGTCCCACGCCCCCTCCAAGACACGAGCAACCTGCTCCTGTCGCCACGTATCAGTAACGCTCCTCTGCTGGACAACCATCACTCGACCCTTCCCACGATCGTGGTGGGGCTGTACCCACCGGTCTCAACCTGCGTTGCCTTGTGGACGGTGCCGTCCGTGCTGCCGCCGCCAGTCCCTCCGACTCCGGAGGTGGACTGGACGACCGGGTACCCGCAGTCGAAGCACCGCTTCAGCGAGGTGCCTGCCGGGGCCATGTAGTTGGCGCTGGCACAGGACGGGCAATGCTCCTGCTGGAGCGAGGACGGCGTGGGCCGCTGGTAGCGCGCCCCCGGAGGTGGGGTAGGCGGCGGTGCGGCGGCAGCAGGCCGCTGAGGCGGGGGTCCTGCTGGATGCTGCTGACCACCGAAACGCTTGGCGTAGAAGTTCATCGCTCTGTTCTCCTCATCACTTGCAGTCAGCCCAACTGTGGCCCGACTTCACTTCTGCCACCAGCGGGACCTTGATGATCCGATTGGGGCGGGACCCTTCCATCTCCTCCACGACGATGGACTTGACCTCTTCCACCAGATCGGGAGGGCAGGACAGGACCACCTCATCATGGACTGTCATCAGCATGGTTGCCGCATCAGGAAGCGCGGCGTAGACGTTGATCAGCGCGATCTTCATGATGTCGGCGGCGGAGCCTTGAATCAGGTGGTTGTACGCCTGACGCTCAGCCATGGCGCGGACATCCTCCCGCGTGCTCTTGAAGTCCAAGACGCGGCGGCGGCTGAAGATCGTCTCGGAGTACCCCCTCCGCTTGGAGTCCCGGATGACGCCCTTCTTGTGGGCCTCGATCTTCGGGAACGACCGCCTGAAGAAGTCCATCAGTGACCGCGCCTCTGCCATCGTGCATCCGATGTCGCCCGAGATCTTCGTGGGGCCGACGCCGTAAGCGATGGCGAGGACGAGAGTCTTGCCCACCTGTCGGGTCACGCCCATCCGATCAGCGACCGTCTGGTACACGTCCCCGCCGGACAGGTACGCATCGATCATCGTGGGGTCCTCGGCGAGGCTGGCGATGATGCGGGGCTCGATCTGCGAGTAGTCCGCCGCGATCATCACCTCACCGGGGTAGGCAGTAAACGCCGACCGGATGATCCTGCCCTCGCGAGTACGGCTAGGGATGTTCTGGAGGTTCGGGTTGGAGGACGAGAAGCGTCCGGACTCGGTGCCACTCTGCTTGAACTGACCGTAGATGCGACCATTTCGCAACTGGCTGGGCTTGTACTTGATGCTGCCGATCGGCACTCCGCCCAGATACGGGACGACGTAGGTGCCGTGCAACTTGACGCGCCTCCCGTGGTCCAGAAGCAGGGACACCATCGGGTTCGAGGAGTTCGCCTCAAGGACCTCGTTGTCCACCGACTTGTCGTAGATGGTGGTGTCCAAGCCCTTCGCGGCCTTCTCCACACCAGCCGGGGTCAATTTCGAACTCCGAATACCCTGACCACCCTCAGACTTGGGGAGGAACAGGATCTCCTGCTTGTCCTTGTTGGACCTCGGGTTGAACCGCCGATGCGCGAGGCGGTACATCCGCTCCTCCAGATCGGCGACCTCGACGGTGACCTCTTCATCGACCTCACGGAGGACACCCGTGTCGATGTGAACCCCCGACCTCTCCATCTCCAGAACCGGTTCAAGGACGCCCATCTCCAGATCCATCAGGCGCTTGATCTGGGGAGTGAACTTCTTGGTGAGCGAGACGTAGAGATCGTGCGTCGCCTCCGCGTCGAGCAGCGCGTACTTGGCGACCTCCATGAAGGAGTGCCTCTCGATCATCTTGCCAACACCCTTCACCAGAGTGTCGCCGAACTCTCGCTTGACGCAGTCGGCCAGAGACAGACCGCCGATGCCGATCATCTTGCCCTTGACCCGACGGGAATCGAAGAGCCACGAAGCGATCAGGGTGTCGAAGAACGGGCCTTGCACCCCGTAAGGGAAGTACTTGCTCATCCCGTGGATGTCGAACTTGACGTTGTGGCCGATCTTCAGAATCGTCTCGGACTCGAACAGAGGGCGGAGGGCGTCCATGACCACACCGCGATCCAACTGGTCCGGGGGTGGGGCGAACTCGAACTCGTCCTCCACGGACAGGTCGTACTTGGGGTTCAGGTCCTCGTAGGCGATGCCCCGATCCATCCGGTCGCGGCCCTTCTTGTTGGGCTTCTTGCGGGTGGAGATCAACGCCCCATTGGGGTGTCCCATGGGGATGACATCGGACCTGAGGTCGTTGGCGAGAGACAGCCAGATGACGTGGGTGACGAGCGGGTTGTCCCGGTCATCGCCCATCGTCTCGATGTCGAAGGCGAAGTCCTCGGACATCAGGTAGTCCTTGACCATCTCGTCAAGGGCGTCAACGGTGGTGATGATAGCCACAGCGGCATCTTCTTTCGTGTGTTGTTTGGAGAAGTGCCCTCCCCCGATCCGCAGCACCGCCTGTCAGACCGGGGGAGGACTCTCAGTGGAGGCTAGTGCCCCATGGCCTCGTCAGCGATCTCCTGCAACTTGGCCCGGTTCCAGTCTCCAAGAACCTCCTTGGGCGAGGGGATCTCCGCAGCAGCAACGGCGTCCTCCGCCTCGTCCAGATCGATCTCCCAGTCCTCGTCAAGATCGCGATCCTTGACCGGGATGAACGAGTAGTTGTACTTCTTCCGGCCACCGGAGGTCTTCTCCGTCCGGGACATGGACCACCAGAGGCGGGTCAGCGGCCCGGTCTTCGGGTCCTTGTCGAAGTCGGCAAACGCCTCGTCGTTCTGCGGACCGACCTCCATCGACTGAACGATGAAGTCGTCGCCCTTGATCGGAGTGAGGTTGAGGATCGGGTAGACGATCTTCTGGGAGACCTTGACCCCGATGTGGCACAACGGGCATCCCTTGCCCATGCACGGGAAGGAGGACTTTCCGTCCCTCTTGACCCAGTGCTGGTCGTAGGACCACGGCTCGTCGGTCAGGAACTTGACCAACTGAGCCTCCTCCTCGAACCGGAAGTAGGCGGCACTGGCCTCCGACACGGGGCGGTTCTTCTTGATCTCCTTGCGACCACGAGAGATCGGAATGACCATCGGCTCGTCATCCGAGTCCTCGTCTCCGGTCTCATCCTCGTACTCGTCGTCGTCGTCCTTGACGGCGCGAGCCTTGCGACGGGAGACGGGCTTCTCGTCCTCGTCGTCCTCGTCGTCGTCAACATCCTCGACAGGGGCCGGGCGTCGGCGGACGGGCTTGGCCTCCTCCTCCACCACCTTGCTGGTACGGCGGCGTCGGGGAGTGGTCTCCTCTTCAGTCAGATCCTCATCGGTGAGGTCGTCAGGGTCAATGCGGCGTGAACGCGGCATGGTCACTTGCTCCTTGAGTTGGTGATGGTTGGATTCTTGGTGAGTTGAGACCACGTCTCCGCGATCTCGATCGGGAGGTCCCTGTGCTTGGACCACTCGATTCGCGGCTTGCCGAGAAGACCGCGCTTCTCGAAGGCCGCTACGACTGCCTCGATCAGGGGCTCGGTGTAGAGCCGACGGCCCGACACCTTCTCGCCCTTGATCACCATGTTGGCTGGCAGCCGGTAGGGCGCAGAGGGAAGGTATCCGCTCCGCGTCCAATGCCGGATCGACTGAACCGACACGCCTAGGGCATTGGCGAAAGCGCCAATGGGGTACATCTTCATCTCCACGCCACGGATCATCTTGGTCGTGTAGTTCTCTCGCCACGGATCCGGGATGAACTCGACGTTGGAGATCGGCTCCTCGCGGCGCTTCCGCTTCGAGCCGGGGTAGTACTCCTTCTCAGAGGAGTCGGTCATGAACATGTCCCCCTCAGGAATACCCGGCTCCTCCCCCTCGGAGAAGAAGTCGTCAATGAGGTCGCGGCTCACTTCTTCTTCTCCGCGACGAAGGCGTAGATGGTCTTCTTGGGGAACATCTCCGCCACATCCTTCTCCGTGAGCAGGCCCTCTTCGAGGGCGACCATGACGGCCCCGTCGTCCAGAGTCATCACCGGCTTGAAGAGACGATCGTAGATGTCTCGCTGACGGGCGATGGCCTCGGCCTTGGCCTCATCCACCTCAGTGACGACCTTGGCCTGCCGGACGAACCGGATGATGCCCCGGATCGCCTTGGGGAACTCGATGGTGCGGTGCTGGCCGGAGGTGCCGTAAGGCTCTCCGAAGACTTCGATGTCCTCCATCAGGACGTTCTTGAGTTCGGACTCGCGCTTGACGACGCGGGCCTTCTGCTCTCGGACGAGGACCATCTCCCGAGCCTTCTGGAAGAACTCCTCGGCCTGCTCCTCGGTCATCTGCTGACCGGTCTGGATGGGGGTCTCTTGCTCAGCGCTGAAGTCGCGGACTCCGGACTCTCTGTGTGTCATGAGGTGAACCTATCAGATCTTTGGGTGGGGTTCCACCATTGGGGTCGAACTTTCTCTTACGTGTCCCACAGTAGCGCGGGGGTCTGACATCCTCAGGCGGCACCGGACAGGAACGACCGGAGGCTCTCCAGCGAAGATCCAATGGTGCCGTCCTCCAAGATGCCCTCTCCGTCCACGAAGGCGTCCGACACCGCGATCTTGTGTCGAAGGACCTCCATGAGCCGCTCCTCCAACGAGTCCTGCACGATGAAGTCCTGCACCACCACGTGCTCCCACTCGCTGGAGGCTCGCCGGATCCGCGCGTTCCGCTGCTTCAGCAGCCCGGCCTGCCACGGCAGGTCGTAGTTGATCAGCAGGTTGGCCTGCGGCAGGTCGAGCCCGTAGCCCCCGGCATCGGTGGAGACGAAGACCCGCGTCTCCGGATCGGTCTGGAACTTGGTCTTGACCTCGTCCCGCTTCTTGGACGACAGGTTGCCGGTGAACAGGACGGAGTTCGGGGTGGCCCTGTGGATGTGGTCGGCCACGTCCACGAACGAGCAGAAGACGACGACCTTGTTGTCCGGGTCCCGGTCGAGGTACTCCGTCAGGTAGATGGCGAAGGAGTCGAACTTGGGGCTGGGAAGGCCGTCCAACAGTCCCTCATTGACGAGGGTCGCGGAGAACTCCGACCCCCGGGTGTCCTCCGGATCTGCGAACCGGGCTGCGGACACGCAGACCGACTCCGGATGGTCCAGCAGCATCCGGATCGTCTGGATCTTCGACATCATCTTGCCGTCCGGGTGATCTGGATCCTGCTCACCCATGTCGTCCCAGTCCCGGAAGGCCCCCAACTTGTCCACGATGTTGTCGAGGTCTTCGAGCAGGTCGGTCACGGCTCGGTGGTAGACCCCGGAAGTCTTCCTGTCCATCGGGACCATCACCGGAGGTGGCGTGATGACGGCGGGCAGGTACTTGGACACCTCGGGGTCGTGGACCGTCTTGCGGAGGATGTTCTTCTTGACCCTCTTGTGGAACTTGTCGATCTGCCGGTACCCCTCGACCCAGCCGAACGAGTTCCGAATGAGGTGCTCCTTCTCGAACTTCCACCACGGGCCGGGGATCTTGGGATCGACCCACTCCAAGATGGAGAACAGTTCCTCCGGCTTGCCGTTCTCCACCGGGGTACCGGTGAGGGCGAACCGGACTGGGTACCTGTCCCGGTCCTTCTTCAGGGCGGCAGTCCGCTTGGCCTTGAACGACTTGATGGCCGTGGCCTCGTCCAGCACCATGAAGTTGTTGATGGACATGCGCCGCAACCGGTCACGGTCCCGCAGGTAGGTGTCATAGGTCATGATCACGTAGTCATACTGGGCGGCAGTCAGGTACAGGATCTCCCGATTCTTCGGGCCTCCCTGAACCACCAAGGACTTCCGGGATCCGCCCGTGAACTTCTCGATCTCCCGTGCCCACTGGAACAGCAGGCTGGACGGAGCAAGCACGACTCCCGCGCCTTCGAGATCTTCCTCATCCCGCAACGTCTCGATGGCGTGGATGGTCGTCGGGGTCTTCCCCGCTCCCATGTCGAAGGCCAGCAGGGCGTTGTGGTCGAGCATGAACTCCGCCGCCTCCTGCTGGTACGGGAAGAGGCTGTAGGTGCTATCCCACACGGACGATCGCCTCCCACCCAATCAGCGTCGCCACCGCCCCCTTCTCAGGGGTGAACACGACCCCCAGACCTGCGCACATGCTGCATCCTCTCTCTGCGCACCCCTTGTGAGGAACGGGCTTGAAGCCCTCATCCCTGAGCGGGAAGACCTCGAAGTGCTTGACCTCTCTGTGCTCCAACAACTTCCGTGCTTCTCTCTTGATCACTTCCACCGCTACTTGGATCGACCTGTCCTTGAAGTCCGGGACCACGAACATCCGGGACACCTTCTCGTACCTCTTGGCTGCCGCCGGGTGGCGGAGGATCTGACGCCATTGGGGTGCGAAGTCCCACTCACCCGCACAGGCTCTGGACAGCAGCCACGGGACAGCGTCATAACCCGGAAGCATCAAGGATGTTCGCAACGGCGTCATCCGGCATCTCTCCCACGTCTTTCCACCCGGACTCCCTCCATTCCGGGTGATCTTCGGGAGTGATGAACTCCGCCCGGATGCCGCTGGCGACCATGACCTTGCGGAGACGCTTGACCTCAAGTTCTCCTGCGGTGTCATTGTCCAGCCACAGGTGGACCGAGTCCACGAGACGGAGCAGGTCAATCTGCTCGTCGCTGAGACGCGAGCCACATGAGGCCACTGCGGGCATTCCATAATCTGACAATAGCACGGCGTCCAAAGGGGATTCGACAACCAGCAACTTCGTAGGGCTGGATAGATCGATGGCAGGCCAACCGAAGAAGGTGTGCGACTTCTGCATGGATCGGGGCCGGTTGCGGAAGAACCGGGTCTTCTCGGACTTGGCCTGATACCCGTAGAGTTTCTTGGTCTCCGGGTCACGCAGAGGAAGAACCCACGCATCCCGATCCTTATCCCACCGGACCTCGTACTCCCAGCACGCGGCCAAGGAAACCTTGCGGGCGTCCCGTGCCCACTTGGGTGGGTCCACGAACTGGTCCAACCACGACTCCGGCTTGATATTCGGAGTTCGAATCGTCTCCGCTGGCTTGGGGTTGATCTCGCCGACCTCGAACCCCTCCTCCCCCTCCGGGAGGACGAGCCTCCCGTACCGCTCGAACGGCTCGTAGAGATCCCGCGCCGCGTCACTCCCCTTGAGGTCCCGAACGAGGCTGAACAGGGTGCCCTTGTACTGGCAGGAGAAGCAGAAGTGGACCCCGGACCGGGCATTGATGGACCACGACGGGTGGCCGTCCTCCTTGCCGGTGCGCTCCTTGTGGCCGGGGCACAGAGCCACCAGTTCATCGGCATCCTCGCGCAGAACCTCGACACCGATGCTCGCCAGAGTGTCCTCGACGGATCCTTCCGGGAAGGAGATCCGGTCGCTCATGTCTCCTCCTCGATCCGTCCCTCGTCGTAGTCGAAGATCAGTTCGACCTCCGCCGTGCCGGTGTTGCGGGAGTCCAGAACCTTGAGGATCCGCTGGTAGGCGTAGGTGGCGTCGTCCTCTCCCTTGCCCGGCTGGATGCGCTCCAGACCGAAGAGCACGTCGGAGTCCTGACCGAAGGACGAGGAGTACCCGGCGGACTCAGTGGCGATCTTCTTGCCCTTGGACTTGCTGTGCAGGGCCTGCGTGTTGATCACGACGGGCTTGTTGGACCGAACTGCCATGCGCTTCAGGGAGCGGGTGATGTTGGTCAGGGACTCCCACGAGTTCCGCTCCCCGGTCACCTCGTCGGTCATCATGTAGACACCGTCCACGAACACGACGGCGGGATCATGCTTGTCGATCTGTGCCTCGATGCTTCCGACCGTCGCGCCACTTCCAACATCCATGAAGTGGAACGGCCACGTGTAGTCGGCCTTCGCCATGTCCAACCATCGGTCATAGGTGACCTCCTCGATCGGAGTCAGATCTCCCTGCTGAAGCCGAAGGAAGTTGATGTGCGCCATCAGGGACTCTTGGCGCAATTCCAACTCGCCCACGCTCATCTCGAACGTGACGAAGAGGATCGGCTTCTTGTAGGTCCGGTAGATGTGGTTCGCCATGGCGAGGCTCAGACTGGTCTTGCCCACCTTCTGCTGGGCGAGGATGGTGACCAACTGGCCGTCCTGAAGACCCAGAGTCGCAGCGTCGATGGTCGGGAAGCCGGTGGCGTAGCCGAGCAGACCGGTGCCGGTCTTCCTCATGTCGTACTCGTCCCAGCGCTCGTCCAGACGAACGTCGTCCATGGAGTTCACCAGATGGGTGGTGGCCGCTGTGTACCGCCGGATCTTCGCCAGACCCGCCTCGATCGACGTGATGGCGTCGGTGGTCCGGTTGTCCCTCAGCAGGTCCGCGACATCCAGCGTGGTCGCCTTGGCCTGCATGTACTGGTTGGTGGTCGCGCACTCATCGAGCAGATACTCGATGCTTTCCGAGACCCGGATGATCTTGTACGTCTTGCCGAAGTGCGACTGGATCGTCGCCTTGGTCGGCACGTTCCCGTACTTGTCGTAGTGCTTGAGGACGAACTCCAGCGCGTCCTTGTGGTCCTTCGTGAAGAACCAATCGGGAGACACTCCCCGGTCAAGGACAGACCGGATCGAGTCCGACTCCGTGATGATCTTCGAGACAATCCGTTGCTCGTTCCCAAGGGCCATTGGGCTACTCCTAGTGCAGGTTCGCGATGGTGAGACCGCGACCGCCGAAGCGAGCGCTGTCGATGGGGCTGGCAATGATGCCCATGAGGTCCGGTCGGAAGGGGATGTCACGGAGGATCTGGTCGTACTTCTCGATCGCGTGCCAATCAGTGAACGGGTTTGCTGCGGTGCGCTCCAACAGGTCCCACATCCCGGGGGCTCCGACGGCGTGCTCTCCTAGGAAGACCAACTCCATCCGGACCCCCATCCGCTCACTGAACCGCCAGAGCAGGCTCAGGACCGCCATGTCGGGGACGGTGATCGTCTCGATGGAGGTCTCCTTGCCGAACCACCCGGACTTCTTCGTGACGACGGTCTCCCGGCTGACGAACACGACATCAGACAGTACCCAGTACCGGCGGGTGAGCGACGCGCTCAGATCGTTGTCCTTCATGGCGCGAGGAGCGTGGTGTTCGACCCGCCGCAACGGGTACAGGTGTCTTCCCTCTGGAGGAGATCGATGCTCTTCAGAGGGATGACGGTGTGCGGATCCCGATCCGACAGGGGAGCCCCGCAGTCTTCGCATATTCCGATGAAGTACTCGCTGCTGTTGATCACAGTGCCCGCCCCGGGATGTCGAACTCGACCGGGACGAACGTGCGGTGCAGGTAGCCCGCGAGAACCTCGCCGTGCTTCTGCTCCCAGTCGTCCGGCGCATGGTTGGTCGTGATGATCGTCGGGAAGCCCTCGCTGGCCCGACGGCGGATGATCCGCTGCAACTCCCCGGTGTTGTACTCGGTCGGGCGCTCGCGGCTGATGTCATCGATCAGCAGGAAGTCTCCACGCTTGGCGACGGGTCCGGTAGGGATCGTGGACTTGCGGATCTCAGCGGCGGTCTCGCCGTCGTCGTCATCGCTGTTCGAACTCCGAAAGAGTTCGCTGGCCGACTGCCAGTCCACGAACCGGCCCATGGCCGCGCCGTGCCACGTGAAGTTGTGGCCGGTGGGGTCGGTGTTCGGGATCTTCTTCCGGATGATCGTCAGCAGGACCGCTGCTGCGGTCGTGGTCTTCCGCGAGGACGGGGGTCCCCACAGGATCAGACCGGTGCCGCACAGGTCCGGCTCCTCCTTGAGGTTCTCGAACGAGGGTCGGAAGATGAACTGGAGACTCTCCAGCCACTCCTCGATCTCCGGGGGGTAGTCGGTGTCCTTGTGCATCTCCACCGCACGGGGGATGTACTTCAGCGGGACATCCATGTGCGCCAGCAGTGCCCCGTCGTCCAGACCATCGATCAGGTGATCCGTCTCGTACCCGTTCGCCTTGATGTACGGCTTCCTAGCCATTCCGTGCCGCCTTCTCCTGCATGCTCCGCTGCCGCATCCTCTCCCGGAGGCCCTGCGATATCGCCTTGGACTTCTCCGCCCCGCCGGTCTTCTCCGACCGGATCACGTCTGCCGATGCCGTCTTGAGCGAGTTCATCCGGGTCCGGAACATGACCGCCACGTCGATGTCCGCCATCTTGGCCCGGATGTCATGCTCGTTCCGAGCGAAGAACACCCGGATCATCACCTCGATCTCCTCGTTGGTGAATCCATCGTCCCGCAGATCCTTGAACGCCCTGTGCAGAATCCCCACGGTGAACCCCCGACCGCAGTTGTGGTTGTGCTGCTCCTGACCGAAGCGGTAGATCAGCCACGAGTGCGTCCCAGCCTTCGGCGCTGACTCGAACTTCTTCACCGGCTTGACCGGCTTGCCGTTCTCCGGCATCTCCACGTCGTCATCCAGACTGCCGAAGACCGGCATGTGCTCCTCCAACTTCTCCTCGTCCCCGCAGGGGTCGATGTTTGTCAGGTGGTCTGTTGAGTGGTCTGTTCTTATGGTCTGTTCAAGGACTGTCATCGTGGCCCAGTCCCCCCTGTCCTGTGAGGACACCCCCGCCTGCTCCACTGGGACAGGGATCCGTGTCACGGAGGCACACTGGCTACCGTCCTTCCGGTACTGCTCCTCACGGATGATGAGTCCAGCCTGCACCAACTCAGCCAGCAACTTCCGGATCTGCCGAGGCTGCACGCCAGACTGCTCAGAGAGAAGGGCTACGCCGGGGAAGCAGTAGCCGTCCTTGTCGGCATAGGAACTCAGCCGGACGAACAGCCGGAAGGCTGCGTCGGATACGTCAGCGTCGATGTGGGCGGCATAGACGATGCCGAACCGGGACTGCTTGCTCAATGCTCTACTCCTCTGTCTGAGGAGGAGCGCTTACCATGTACGATGTAGTCATCGCACTGGAGAGCGACCTCCAGTCTCTCGGCTCGGATCGTTAGCGCGATCCCAGTCCTGAACCGCCTCTCGGGAAACCGGGGGGCGGTTCCTCGTTGTGGCGTGCGACACACCCTACACCACCCCCCGGACAGGTCCGGTCGGGGGATTCGGAGTTCGAACAAAGCTTAGTTGACACACTCTTCACACATCGCGTAATGTCTTCCCATGGGTCGCTGGACCCCATCCAGCATCATGGAACACTGAGAGAAGAGGACTCGCATGAGTCGCACTTGGGAAGACAACGCAGTCGAGTTCGGCGCGTTGAGCAAGCAGGGGGTGGACGTTCGGCTGGCCGTTCTGGTCGCCACCTCCGTCGAGAAGATGGAGAAGGGCAAGGGGGGCGATCCCGAGACCCTTGCGCGAACGAGCAAGGGGTCAGCCAACTCCTTCGCCAAGAAGGCGGACACCACCAAGGACCGCGTCATCCGTCACTTGGACGCATGGGTCAAGTGCGCCGCTGAGGGCTGGTGCGAGGTGCCCAAGGCCCTCAAGCCTGAGGACGCACTGGACCCGGACCTGAAGGTCCCCACCGAAGAGCAGTTCGCGTCGAAGTTCGACGCCTCCTCGTCCGGTGGTCGTCCCCGCGCCTCCAGCTCGGAGATCGCGGACCGAGTGAGTCGGGACT
>Ga0102814_10001767_pt1 | contig 14987 bp, 14 predicted proteins | sample ColrivemetaGS741_FD_79112 | JGI IMG/M metagenome (GOLD analysis project Ga0102814, IMG submission 79112) | Estuarine microbial communities from the Columbia River estuary - Flood tide ETM metaG S.741 | ecosystem: Environmental > Aquatic > Marine > Intertidal zone > Estuary | place: USA... | reverse complement strand
TGTCAAAGATGCAAAACTCCGAACCTTTATTGCTGACGACAACAGTCGTGATGATTTAGTGGCTCACGTATATGACGTAACGTATGGAGTCGTTAAGCCAACTGATAATTTGGTGATTATTGACGATAGCGTTGTGCGTGGTACTACTCTAAAAAAGAGCATTATCAAAATTTTAGACAGGCTGCACCCTAAAAAGATAGTTATTGTTTCTTCTGCCCCTCAAATTAGATATCCAGATTGTTATGGTATCGATATGGCAAAACTTGAGGAATTTATTGCTTTTAAAGCAACTTTAGCACTCTTAAAAGAAACCAACCAATACCACATTGTTGAAGAAGTTTATCAAAAATGCAAAAATCAAGATAACTTAGAGAATCATTTGATAGAAAATTACGTACGTGAAATCTATAAGCCTTTTACAGCCGAACAGATTTCAGATAAGATTGCTCAAATGCTAAAAACTGAAACTATAAATGCAGAAATCGTAGTTATTTTTCAATCTATCGAAAACTTACATTTAGCCTGCCCAAAAAATGCCGGAGATTGGTATTTTACAGGTCATTACCCCACTATTGGGGGCACAAAGGTTGTTAATAGGGCTTTTGTAAATTTTTATGAGGGTAAAAATAAAAGAGCTTATTAAGCTTAGTGCATAAATTTGGCATTTAAATTGTATTCATTATTGAAAAAATTTAAAATGAAAATGATTAACAAATTAATATCCGGAATACTCTTTATAACTTTTTTTACTCATTGTAGCAGTGCTCAATTCGATAAAAACCCACCTTTTATTATTAAAAAAGCATTTTATCAAGAGTGGTTTGGGGGACAGCCTAATTCAAAAGGAGCTTTAATAACAATAGAAATTTCTACCCTTATACCAAATGACATTATCTATGATTCTATTTTCTTTAAAGGTAATGCCAAGAAATTGGGCCAAACTGTTTTTGAAAAAAAACAATTATTATCCGGGAATTTCCCGGCTAAAATTGCCTCAGATAAAAATATAATTATGCACGCCGATCCATTAAAGGAAATGGCAAATAAACCCCCTACTGTTTTAACAAGTTTTCCTTTTGTATTAACTGATAATGAATGTGTTATTAGTTATATATTTAAAAATAAGAAGCGTTATTTTAAAATAGATAATCTCAAACAGGAAAAGGCAATTTATTATCCATAACTTCTTTTTGGCACAGAGTTTGGTTTCTACTTGATAGAAATATTAAATTTTGTGATTATGAAAGCTTTGAAAATTATTGGCGGACTAATTCTAACCTTGACCCTTTTTAGTTCTTGTATTATTACCAGTGATGATGATTATCATTATGATAACTCCATTACTCTTGAACAATTAGTTACCTCTTATGATTTATGGTATGTAGATTATAACAAAACTACTGGAGTTGGTGAAGTGCCATTTTTGTCCAAAGCTTTTACAGTTTCATTTCTTGAAGGGCATCTATATGCAAACAATAATATGGTTGGTTTAGGTGCCATAGGCAATGGTTATGGACTACAAATTGGGTATTATGAAACATATAACGGTGTCCTTGAAATTGAGCATGGTCTTGACGGATTCATTGATTTAGAGGTAGTCAAAATTTCCAATAATGAAATTAGGATAAGAGATACGTATACTAATACTTCGTATTATTTAATAGGTTATCAAAGAAGTAATTTTGATTACGACTTGGTATTTTATGACAATATTGAATATTTTCTTCAAGAATATGTAGCTTGGGAAAAGTTCTACACGAGTCAAGAAGGTGCTTTAAATGAATTTGACAATGAAAATTATTTACAATTCACACCAGAAGATTATAATACATTTAGATCTTCTCAGGATGAGTTTGGCACAGATGTTGAAATCATTAATTGGGACTATATAGGGGCTTATGAGGTGTTTGATGTAGAAGGTTTTGATGATGTGAAGATTTTAACATTAGATTATGATTTCTTTGACAATGAAGAGTTCGAATTAAGCGTTATTAATGATGGGGAAATAAGTTTATTTCATGTTGGGTCTGAAACAACCTATGAATTCCAAGGAAGAAATAATATCCAATTCAAAAACGCTTCCGACAAAGGAGATAAATTAGAGCAAAGAAAAAGATTTAAAGTAAATCGAAAGTCTAAAAAAAGAAAGAGTAAAGTATAAAGATAAGGTTTGGTTAGTTGATTTTGGTTGATTAATTTCAACCATTCGCCGCCTCAGAAATTCTGAGGCGGTTTTTTTTGTACTTTTATTTTGATAATATCGTATTGATGATTAATAAACGCCTTTTAATTAAAAACTTACTTGCCTATAACGATGAAAACACTTTTTATGATAAAAAAGTGCAACTTAACTTAAGCTCAAAAGAAGGGAAGGCCAAATTTTTAAAACACGTTTGTGCGCTTTCTAATTCTAATCCAAAAAATAATTCATATATAATTATTGGGATATCGGATGAAACCAATAAAATCGTGGGTGTAGATTTTTATGATGATAGTAAAATTCAAAACTTGGTAAATGCTTATTTAGATAATCCCCCAAAAATCCAATATGAAAACATCCCCTTTCCAAGGTTGCCTCGGTATAAGGTTGTCGGTCTGGTAACCATTCATTGGTTAGACAAGGTTACATCAATTAAAAAGGGAATTTGGAAATACCCAAAAAACTCTATCTTTTTAAGACAGGGAAGCAACTCTAAACCTGTAAAAAAAATTGAGCTAAAAAATTCCAACAAATCTATTGTTGATGATATAGAAAAAAATGCCAGAAACAATATTGAGCTTACTCTTAACGGGGTTTTTGATTTTATGAATAGTCACCATAAAGATCTAAACCCAACCTACAAGGTTTTTAAGGATCAATTTATTTTGTGCTGGGCTGCGATAAAAAAAAGGGTAAATGGAAAAAATATGTATTCCAGGTTAGACATCGAACTGATTAATGAACAAATCCGTTTATTCTATTCTGCATTAGATGAAGTTGAAATTGAATATAACTCGCAATCATTTATTATCACCGAATATATCCAAATGGGTATAGATAAGGATCACCACTATTATCCTTTAGAAAAAACAGTTATAAATTTTAAAGATAATGGTGTTCATGATATTGCAACAGAATTACTTTTTGTTCCTCCCAAATATGATAACATTGTGCTACAACATGTATATAATAGCAACAATACCATATTAAGTAAACTTCAAAAAAAAACGCCTTTAAACAAGGACGAACGAGCTAGTTTAAAACAATTGCCTATATCATATTTGATTTGTTCCTTAAACAGCTTTAAAGAGAGCAAGAACAAGCTTGAGTTGGCAAAACCATACCTTAAAAAATTAGTAGATAAGTCTGCTTACATAAGTTTAAAAGAAGCTTTACGTGTTTTACGAAAAATAAAATATAGTCAATAAGCTACTTTAGGGTTCGAACATAATTAACAACATCCCACCTTTGTTCTTCAGATAAAATAGGGCCCCATTTTATCATATCATTTCTACCGTTGGTTACTTTCCAAAATATTTCACCATCGGCTTGAGATTGTACCATTGCTGATGTTAAATTTTGTGGTTTAGGGTTTAATGCCTTACCTCCTATTCCATCTCCTTTACCTTCAACGCCATGGCAGATCATACAACGGGTTTTGAATATTTTTGCACCACGTTTTACAGATTCCCCTTTGTCTGAATTGTTCACGGGATTATTGATGGATTTGGATCCTTCCGGGGCTATCCACCTATCTTCTTGAGGGTTTAAACTAATAAAACTCAAAAAGGCTACTGATATAAATATTAATAGTAGTTGTTTCTTCATAATTTTAAACTTAAAATATTGATAACTATTTAATTATCTTATATTCTATGGCAACTTTTATACCAAATTATTCCTTAAAAATAAAAAACCGCTTCCAAATAGAAACGGTTTTAATCATTTTTTATTCTAAAAAAATTTATAAATCAACATTTATAACTCCAAAAAATGTTTTTTATAAGGAAAATTATAAAGTTCCAGGGGGTTAAAGTCTTGTTGCTCAAACAAGGTGTTTCAACCTCTACAAGTCAAACTTTATCCCCTGTGCTAATGGTAAATCAGTTGTATAATTTATCGTGTTAGTTTGACGTCTCATATATACTTTCCAGGCATCAGATCCGGATTCTCTTCCTCCACCCGTTTCCTTTTCACCTCCAAAAGCACCACCTATTTCTGCTCCAGAAGTACCAATATTTACATTTGCAATTCCACAATCTGAACCGGCTACTGATAAGAATTTTTCAGCTTCACGCAACTTATTGGTCATAATAGCAGATGATAATCCTTGTACTACACCATTTTGAATTTCAATGGCATTTTCTACATCGCCTGAATATTTTAATAAATATAATATTGGTGCAAAAGTTTCGTGTTGCACTATTTCAAAACTATTGTCAGCTTCGGCAATGGCTGGTTTTACATAACAACCACTTTCATATCCCTCTCCAGAAAGCACTCCTCCTTCCACAATTAATCGCCCCCCTTCGGAAACTACTTTTTCAAGAGCTGATTGATACATCGATACAGCATCCTTATCAATTAAAGGTCCAATATGATTATTTTCATCCAGAGGATTTCCAATGCGCATTTGTTTGTAGGCTGCAACAATCGCATTTTTCACTTTATCATAAATACTTTCGTGAATTATTAAACGACGCGTGGATGTACAACGTTGACCAGCCGTACCTATAGCACCGAAAACAGCTCCTATTACAGTCATTTTTATATCAGCATCTGGTGTTACTATAATAGCATTGTTTCCACCTAATTCTAATAATGAACGCCCTAAACGTTCTGCAACTTTTTGTGCTACTATTTTTCCCATTCTTATAGAGCCTGTGGCTGAAATTAAAGGAACTCGTTTATCAGTTGTCATAAATTCACCAACGCGATAATCTCCATTGATTAGACAGGATATTCCTTCAGGTAAACCATTTGCTTTAAATACTGCGGCAGCAATATTTTGGCAAGCAATACCGCACAGAGGTGCTTTTTCAGAAGGTTTCCAAATACAAACGTCACCTGATATCCATGCTAGCGCAGTGTTCCAGGCCCAAACCGCTACAGGGAAGTTAAACGCAGAGATTATTCCAACAGCTCCTAACGAATGATATTGATCATACATTCTATGTCCAAACCGTTCACTGTGCATTGTTAAGCCATGAAGCTGGCGAGATAGACCAACGGCAAAATCACAGATATCTATCATTTCCTGTACTTCACCCAATCCTTCCTGATAGCTTTTGCCCATTTCGTAAGACACTAATCTACCCAAAGGTTCCTTAAGTTCTCTTAATTTTTCTCCAAACTGACGAACAATTTCTCCTCTTTGTGGTGCCGGCAACATTCTCCATGATTTAAATGCTTCCAATGAAACATTTATCATTTTTTCATAATCGTCTTTTGTAGTTGTTTTTACTTTCCCAATGAGTGATCCGTCCACAGGCGAGTAACTTTCAATAAGCTCTCCGCTAGAAAACCATTGAGATCCTGTAGATGTACCTTCATTAATTTTTTTAACACCCAGTTGTTGAAGTGCTTTATCCATTCCGAAATCAGTAGCTAATATGGTCATTATAATTTTATTTTTTGAGGTGCTAAATTACAAATTATTTATATGAATTATTTATTCTTTACAAAACAAAAAAGCCGAACAATATAGTTCGGCTTTTGAGCAATATTTGGTAACTAGCCAAATATAATTAACCAACTAAAACCTAAAGTTTAAACCAGAATAAACACCAAAATAATAAGGTTGAAAACCTCCAGAATACGCAGAAAACGTATTAAATTGATATTTAAACATTGGTGATATATTGATAAATAATTTTTTACTAATGCTATAATCCAAATCCAGACCTAAATTTCCACTAAAATTTAACGTATTGATATTTGATGCCTCCCCTAGGGTAGTTGTTTTACCAAAAGAGCGCATAGAAACATAATTTCTATACAAAAAATAGGTGCTCACCCCCCCCACTACATTTACTCCAATCCTTTTTTGAAGTATTATATATTTTAATTCCATTGGCATTTCAACATAGCCCAAGGTTTGATCTAGCGTACCTGAGGGGTCAAAAGATGATCTTTGTATAGTTCCATCCGAACTCTGTCTGGCAGTTGATATCACTTCAACGGAAGCCCCTTGAACATTGGTGTTAATATTGGTTGAAGAACCTTCCAATAAGGATGAGGATAATAGAGATGCTACATTTTTGGTGGTATAACCCAACTCCAGAGAATTTATTCCCGTTTGTAAAATTAAATTATCCGATATTTTATAATTTACTTTTAACCCGTAGGATAAATTGTCGTTACTGGATTTGTTGTTATTCGCAAGTTCCGGATCGATTGGCGAACCGTTCCGTAATGTATTATAATAAACTGGAGCCATTGTAGATCCAATCGACCATTTACTGTCTTCAATGACCTCATTCACTTTATCTTCATTGATTTCTATTTCAGCCACAACATCATTAAGAACACTTTTCTGTTTATCAAAAATTTCTTCTAAAGCAATTTCACTTAGTGCTTTTTGATCGTTTTCAACTTTAAATTCTTGTACTAATCTAGAGGTAACAAAAAGCGCATTTTCCCCCTCTTTCACTTCATCATTGATTTTTTTTTCATCACGTTTGACGAAGCTTTCTTCTGACTCACTTTTATTAATAATAGTATTTTCACTGTTTTTAGTTAGTTCTGAATTAGAACTATTTTCTTTATCCTTTTGGATGGGGTTTGAAGTGGGTTCTTTTTCATTTTTCCCCTCAGAATTATTACTATTCCGGTTGATACTGTTCTTCTCTGAATTAATTTTAATTATCTCATTAGGAACTCCATTATTAAAACTCTCAGTGTTAAAGAACCAAAAGCCAGAAGAAATAAGGAATAATACTATAGCTGCTGCACCTCCAAATCGCAGCCATAACGGTATGATTCTCCTTTTTTTCTTTTTTGTAATCTGTTTTTCAATATTCCTCCAGATATGAGGTTCAGGAAAAACCTCAAAGTCCTTAAATTTTTCTTGAAATAACCTATCTATATTTTTATTTTCGTTCATGACTAAAACGCTTCATTTTTTTTTATTATCGATTGATGTAACTCAATCTTGTCTCTTAATATTACTCTTGCTCTCGAAAGGTTTGATTTTGATGTTCCCTCAGATATACTAAGCATATTTGCTATTTCTCTGTGAGAATACCCATCCATTACATATAAATTAAAAACTAACCTATATCTATTCGGTAACCCTTGAATTAAGATTAATAAAAAGTCAAGTGAAACTTGCTCTTCATCCATTTCTAAATCCACCTCTTCGGGAATATCTTCCGTTACCAGATTTAATACATTCTTTTCTCTATAAGTTTGAAGGGCTGTATTTATTATAATTCTTTTCAGCCACCCCTCAAATGAGCCCTCAAAATTAAATTGTCCTATTTTATCAAAAATTGTTATGTAACCATTCTGTAAATTATCTTGCGCTTCTTGATAATTTCTTGAATATTTTAAGCTCAGGGCAAACAATTTACCCGCGTACAACTGATATATTTCAGATTGCGCCTTATTATCCTTTTTTTTACATTTATTTATGAGTTTTTTTAAACTCATATTTCTAATTTAATTTATGGGGTTACTACCGGTACAATAATTTCTTCAAAAATATCATTCCCAGCATTGTCAGTTCCTTTCCAAAATTTAAATATATAATCAGCTTGTTGTGTTACTTTAACTTCAAATTCAAATTCTCTTTCAATTAAAACCTCTGTACATGCCATTTTGGTGTTTACAACAGAATTAATGGCTACTATTCTGGTCGAATTTTCATATTGATAAAAAAGATCATAGAAGGAATGGCACCCACTTGGCAAATCAAAAAGAACCTTAAGTTTATATATTGCACCATAATCAAACTCAATAGGTACTTCTGCTTGTTTAATAGGCAAAGTTTCTATGCTCAGGTTTGATTCTTCATCTCTTAAACTACATGATGAAACAGTCAGAATCGTTATAATTAAAAGTAATAACTTCTTTATCATATAAATATAATTATTTTATACTTAAGATACGAAATACTTACAAAGGTTGCGTAAATTTAAATTACTTTTGGTTTGGCATTAATGATATGTTAATAAACGAAATCTTCTCCATAGAAACCCTAACCGAATTTGAAAGTGTTGCTTTGTCTGTTTTTAGGCATCAGGCGGCAAACAACCTTGTTTATAAACAATTCGTTTCTCTATTAAATATTGATGTCAAGGAGATCAATAGCATTAAAGAGATCCCTTTTTTACCAATTGAATTTTTTAAATCGCATAAGGTTTTAAGCTTAAGTGACCCTATTGAACAGGTGTTTTCAAGTTCAGGAACTACCGGTACTATACAAAGTAAGCATTATGTTACAAACATTTCACTGTATGAAAAGAGCTATGTAACTGCTTTTGAGCATTTCTACGGAAACATTACCAACTATACCATATTGGCTTTGCTACCCTCTTATATGGAACGCACTGGATCATCACTTGTGTATATGACGAATGATTTGATAGTTCGCTCAAAAAAACCGAAAAGCGGATTTTATCTTAGCAACTTAGACGACCTCATAAACACCTTGCTTGAGCTCGAAAAAAATAATGAAAAAGTAATCTTAATAGGCGTTTCTTTTGCGTTGTTAGATCTCATCTCAAAGAAAAAATTCAAACTCAAGAATACAATTATCATGGAAACCGGAGGGATGAAGGGGCGCAGAAAGGAACTTATTAGAAATGAATTACATAAAGAGCTGAAAAGTGGATTTGGAGTTACTCACTTACATTCTGAATATGGAATGACAGAATTGTTAAGTCAGGCATATTCTAAAAGGGATGGAATTTTTAAAACACCTCCCTGGATGAAAATATTGATTCGAGATTCAGAAAACCCACTACAATTATTACCAAACAAAAAAACAGGGGGTATAAATATTATAGACCTGGCAAATATAAACTCATGCTCATTTATAGCAACTCAAGATCTGGGTAAATTATATAGTGATGAAACCTTTGAAGTATTGGGTAGGTTTGACAATTCTGATATAAGAGGATGTAATTTATTGATTAGCTAGCCAGGTAGTACTTTTTTATATCCTTTTGTTCTTCTTTTATTTTCAATGTATCCAGGTAATTTTTTAGTTGCTGAACATAATTATAAAAGATCCCGTTATTATTTGTTGCTTTTTTTATAGTTCTCACGCCCTCAATGGAAACAATAATGAATTCAGCTACGGATGACGGATCAATATGCCTATCCAAATAAGAATCTTCTATACCTCGGTGCAATAAATTAATCAATGCAATTTGCCATTGGTCTAAAATTTCTTTTAGCTGTAATTGCAAATCATAATCATTAGGTTCGTGGCTTAAATCTGTAATTAAATTTGTTAATGAGCTTCCTAAATTCTGATTTAAAGATTTATCTTTTAATAATTTCTCTTCTAATAAATCCGTAAGTATAAAAATCGGGTTTCCTCTTTCTTTTATGGGTTCAATAAATTTGCTGTGAATTTCTTTACTTATTCTTTCCTGTATAATAGCCGATACAAAATGATGCTTGTTTTTAAAATGGTAGTAAAAAGCTCCTTTAGTTAAACCAACCTCATCAATAATTCTGTCAATACTGACCGCATGGTACCCATACATATTAATCAATTCATATCCGGTATCTATTATATTTTGCCTTGTTAATTTTCTTTTTATTTCCTGTGTCATAATTCTTCTCTGTTTGTTATTCCTTTACTATAAAACACTACAAACTAAAAAACTCCTACTTTCAAATAAAAAAATGGACGATGTAAATTAAATACTAAACCGTATGTTTTTATTTTAAAAATGAATTTTATTTATGCCTGGTTTCTTACTGTAAAATACCATTTAGTATGTTTTTTTAGCTATAAAAATTTATGATTTATATATAGTTTTATCCCATTATGGTGGACATAAGGAATTCTTTATCAATATTTTGTTGAAGTTTATATTAAAAAATCAAAGGGTTGAATCTAGTTGGATTTTTTCTAAAAATTCATCTCCTTATGTTTATCTTTAGATGTAATTCATATAAAAGAAAAGATATCTATACGATAAACGAAAGGGTTATTTGTTCCATCAAAAAAAGCTGTAAAATATCTTTAGGCTTTTTGTATTTTTATAAATTAAATTTTAGGTCATGAAGAATTTTTTCAGAAAATTAATATGGTTGTTTTTGTTAATTATCAGCGTTTCCACATTTGGACAGGCTGATAGTGTACAGGTAGTTAATGATTCAATAAATGTTGCTGCCCTACAGGAATTTAATCAAAAACTTGCCGAAGTTGAAATGAAAAGAGTTGCTGATTCCATAAAAAGGGCCGAACTGGAATTGCAGTTAACAAAACTAAAAACAACCGATAATCTTCAAAAAGATGATCTGCTAAAACAGCTTAAAAACATTGAAGAGAACGAAAAGCGCAGAATTTCTGAAAAAAAGTCACACATAGATTCTTTGCGGAATATCTCAAAAGGTTACCCGGTAATTGGCGTTTTGGGAGATACCTTGTTTTCAATTTATTCTAAAATTGGGGCTTCTACTCCTAAAGAAAGGGCTAGCAGTATTGGTAAAAAAATAAAAAAACTTTACGACGATGATTTTTTGAAAATTGATTCTATAAATATTTTAACATTAGAAAATACGAATGATATAGTTTATGGTGAAACTATCATAATGAGTATTTCTGAAAACGATGCTCTTTGGTATGGAAAAAGCATGCTTGAACTTTCAACTAATTTTAACGAAGTTATTAAAAGTTCCCTTTTAAAAGCTAGAGATGAAAGCAGTATTTTAAAAATATTAATGAGAATTGGTTTGGTATTACTGGTTCTTATTATAGCCTATATTGTAATTTGGTCTATCGGAAAAGGCTATACACGGCTTTTACTATTTATAAATTCAAGTAAAGATAGCTGGTTAAAAAACCTCTCCTATAAGGATTATACCTTCATAACAGCGGATCAGGAATTACAAGTTGTACTATTTCTTCTTAAAATATTCCGTTGGTTTGTATATGTTCTTTTCCTTTACATAACCCTACCTATAATCTTTAGTATTTTCCCGTTTTCGCGCAATTGGGCTGATGCTCTTTTCCAATTAATCTGGTCACCTTTTAAAGGTGTTATCATTGCTGTTTGGGAATACCTACCCAACCTTTTCAGCATTTTTGTTATTTACTTTGTAATGAAGTATGTAATTAGGTTTGTAAAGTATATTTTCCACGAAATAGAATTTGAAAAACTTAAAATCAATGGTTTTCATTCTGATTGGGCAATGCCAACCTACAGTATTATCAGATTCTTGCTTTATGCGTTTATGTTTGTCCTTATCTTTCCTTATCTACCAGGTTCAGATTCGAATATTTTCAAAGGAGTTTCCGTATTTATTGGCGTTTTATTTTCATTAGGCTCTTCTACCGCCATCGCTAATATGGTAGCAGGGTTGGTTATTACTTATATGCGTCCATTTAAGCTTGGTGACCGTATCAAAATTGGAGAAGTTGTAGGGGATGTAGTCGAAAAGACCCTGTTGGTTACAAGAATAAAGACGGTTAAAAATGAAATTATTACGATTCCTAATTCATCCGTACTTTCAGGAAACACCACTAATTATAGCAGTGAAACAACTAATACAGGGTTAATTGTTCATACAACAGTTACTATTGGTTATGATGTGCCCTGGAAAGATATGCACCAGGCATTAATTGATGCGGCCTTAAAGACAGATATGATCTTAGAAACCCCTAAACCTTTTGTTTTACAAACCAGCCTTGAAGATTTTTATGTATCATATCAGGTTAATGCCTATACGAGAGAGGCCGGGAAACAAGCGATAATATATTCAAATTTACATCAGAATATTCAGGATGTGTGCAACGAAAGAGGTATAGAAATACTTTCTCCTCATTATCGTGCAGCAAGAGACGGAAATAAATCAACAATCCCTTCAGATTATTTACCAAAGGATTATAAGGTTCCGAATTTTAATGTCAATATAGAAAAGGGTGAAAAATCCTAAGAACTCTGCATAAACATTGTGTGGGTATAAAACACTTAAGTTTAACAAAAAGCTTACCCTCATCAATGAATATTCTGCTAATTACATCCGATAGGTAAAAGAGTAATTGATCCATAAAAAACCCAAAGTTTCCTTTGGGTTTTTATTAAAATGTTACCAATTATTCAAGATTTAACAGGAGGTAATTCTTTTTACCGCGTTGCAATAAAATATACTTGTCGCTAATAAGATCATTAGCCGATAGTGTATAACCTTCAACCACTTTCTCTTTATTAACTGCAATAGCGTTTTCCTTTAAGGCCCTTCTGGCTTCGCCATTTGACTTTAAAAATCCTGATTTTTCATTCAGGGCATCAATAATATCAATACCATTTTCTAGGTCGATTTTTGATATTAAAGCCTGAGGTACCCCTTCAAACACATCTAAAAAAGTTTTTTCGTCCAAACATTTCAGGTCTGTTGCTGTAGATCTCCCAAAAAGGATATTAGATGCTTTTATGGCATTTTCAAGAGCCTCTTCAGAGTGTACCATTTTGGTTACCTCATTTGCCACAGCCTTTTGAAGTACTCTTAAGTGCGGTGCGTCTCTGTGCTCAGATATTAATGCTTCAACAGTATTCTTATCTAAGAAAGTAAATATTTTAATATATTTTTCGGCATCAGCATCCGAAGCATTTAACCAATATTGATAAAATTTATAGGGCGAGGTTCTATCCGCATCGAGCCAAATATTACCTCCTTCAGATTTACCAAATTTCGTACCGTCAGCCTTGGTAATCAAGGGGCAGGTAATGGCAAATGCTTTTCCCTGAACCTTACGTCTTATTAATTCAGTACCAGTAGTTATATTTCCCCATTGGTCAGACCCTCCCATTTGAAGTTTGCAATTCTTCTCTGAATACAAATGTAAAAAATCGTACCCCTGAATTAACTGGTAAGTAAATTCGGTAAAACTCATGCCTTCTTTAGCCTCTGGATTTAAGCGGTTCTTTACTGAATCTTTTGACATCATGTAGTTTACGGTAATATGCTTACCAATGTCTCTAGCAAAATCCAAAAATGAGAGACTTTTCATCCAATCAAAGTTATTGACCAACTCTGCTGAATTTGACGAATTCGATGAAAAGTCTAAAAATCTTGCTAGTTGATTTTTCATCCCATTAATATTTTTACTTAGTGTCTCTTCATCCAACAAATTTCTTTCTGAAGATTTTCCTGAAGGATCACCAATCATCCCGGTTGCACCTCCAACCAATGCAATAGGATTGTGCCCAGACTGTTGAAAATGCATCAATAAGATGATCTGTACCAAACTTCCTATATGTAAAGAATCTGCCGTAGGGTCAAATCCTATGTATGCCGATGTTACCTCTTCATTTAATTGCTCTTCCGTTCCCGGCATTATGTCATGTAAGAGTCCTCTCCAACGTAACTCTTCAACAAAATTTTTCTTCATTGTCTATTGATATTTCGGCAAATATATGGTTAATCACAAAAAGACAAAAGAAGTCTTAAAAAAGATATGTAAACAACTGAATTATTATTTACTTTAGAGGTATGATTTTAGTTACAGGAGGTACGGGTTTGGTTGGTTCTCATTTATTATATCAACTTGCGTTACAAAATGAAGATATAATTGCTTTACATAGAAAATCCAGCGATCTGTCTAGTGTTAAAAAGGTTTTCTCCTATTATTCACATAATTTTGAAACTTTATATTCTTCAATTCAATGGGTCGAGTCTGATGTCAATGACGTCTCTACTCTTTCAAAAGCTTTTAAAGATGTAACCTTTGTTTATCATTGTGCCGCCTTAATATCATTCGACACTTCTGATTACAAAAAAATGAGAAAAGTCAATATAGAAGGTACTGCGAATATTGTCAACCTATGCATTTCTAATAACGTTCAAAAATTATGTTTTGTAAGTTCTATTGCGGCCATTGGCAAGCCCATTGCAACCGGTGAGATAACTGAAAATACTGAATGGAATATTGAAGATAATAACTATGGTTATGCAATTACAAAATATGGAGCCGAAATGGAGATCTGGCGTGCATCACAAGAGGGTATTGATATGGTAATTGTTAATCCTGGTATAATTTTAGGGCCTGGATATTGGCAGGGAGGGTCTGGTAAAATATTTTATAATATATATAACGGTTTTAAATTTTATACAAAAGGGGTTACTGGATTTGTAGGTGTAATTGATGTGGTGTCAGTGATGATGAAATTAATGAAAAGCTCTATTAAGAATGAACGATATATATTAGTCTCAAAAAATGACTCTTTTAAAAATGTCTTTTTCGATATCGCAAAAGGATTTAATAAAAAAGAACCAACAATATATGCCACTAAATTTTTAAGCGAAATGGCGTGGCGCTTCAATTGGATATTGCATAAATTAACTGGTAAAACGCCTTTAATAACCAAACATTCTGCGGAAGCGGCACATAATAGATATTACTATTCAAATAATAAAATTAAAAAAACAATCGGTTTTGAATTCGAATCTATAAAAGACACTATTGATAATACCTGCAACAATTACTTAAAAAACATTTAACAACTATATTTTTTAGTCATACTCATCAAAATCTCTTCTTGTTGCTTTTCTTATTATAGAATCCATTTTGGTCTCTGGGTCGTAAATATTTTTTAGGTCATTAAGACGTTTCTGAACTTCTTTAAACATTTTTTCGTATTCTTCTATTCTTGAAGTATAATAAATATTGCTTTTACTGAACGGCAGGCTATCTATATTGTATTTTTCTAAAACTAAAGGTATATAGTTTATATTCTTTTCTAGTTCTTTATTTTTTATAGATTTTGCTCCAACGGCAATATAAAAATCTGTCCAAATCTTGATCATTTTTTCTTTGCCAATT